>Ga0224723_1000747_pt1 | contig 21538 bp, 14 predicted proteins | sample Balambano_FR2_Me_FD_161647 | JGI IMG/M metagenome (GOLD analysis project Ga0224723, IMG submission 161647) | Freshwater sediment microbial communities from Lake Towuti, South Sulawesi, Indonesia - Balambano_FR2_MetaG | ecosystem: Environmental > Aquatic > Freshwater > Lake > Sediment | place... | reverse complement strand
CCAGCGCCAGCAGCGACCGCAAAAGCATAATCCGTCGCTTCTGGTTCCTGACCTCGGCGCGGACAGCATCGCTGCTTGCCTGGATAAAGCGTTTTTGGAGATTGGTGGCGGCGGGCTGTTTGTGCTGCTGCTCGGTTACTTGCAGCCATTGTTCTGCCACAGCAGATTCGGTGCCGCGCAGCAGCAGATCAGCGCTTTCGCCTTTTTGCTGCCACTCCAACGATCGCTGCGACCATTTGGTGTGATTGCGGACATGGTCGCGATCGGTGTCAAGCGTCCTGACCAGTTCGCTAAAGTTCGCGTAGAAATCGCCGTTGTGCTGGTTAAAGTCAATCCACTGAACGCTGGCTAATCCGGAATGCAGACTGGCAGGTGCAACCGCCCGATGCAGCACGGTCACAATCCGCTTGTTGAGCCGCATGGCGTGCTCGACCTCATCCGCGCAGTAAGGGGAATTGACGGAACTGGGCGAGATCACGAACAGGAAGTTATCGGAATTCTCGATGCCCCGGTAAATTTCTTGCTGAAAATCGCTGCCAGACGCAATGCTTTCCTGGTCAAACCAGGTGGCTTTGCCCTGCATCTGGAGGGCATCGTTGAGCTTGCGGGCAAAGTCTGAATCAATGCGTGAATAGGAAATGAAAACCTCTTGAGCAGCGCTTTCTGGCTGCGCCAGACTTTGCGCGATGAATTCTGCTTGCAGCGACAGTGCCGGATGCTGCGATCGAGACTGCGCCAGCTTCAGCCACGCGGCTGCGGCTCGTAGATTGTATCCGCGCAGCAAAATGCTGGTGTTATGGTTTTGTCGCTGCCATTTCAGGGCTTTGGTCAGCAAAATTTTGTGCTGTTCGTAATACGGCGCGTCTTCGCGCAGCACGCGCAGCAGTTTCGCAAAATCAGCATTGAAGGCTGCTGCTTCCTGATTCGTGAAGTTGATGAACTGAATCGATCGCAGCTTCGGCGGAATCTGTTCCAGATCAGTAGGCTGCACCAGTAGGGGAATGATCCGCTTGTTGAGGGACAGGGCATCGGCAATTTCTTGCTGACAGTAGGCAGATTGCAGCGAACTCGGCGAAATCAGATAAACCAGATTGTCAGCTTCTTCAATGCCCCGACAAATCGCTGCTGCAAACGCTTCACCCGTGCGAATATCGGTGTAATTTGTCCAAACAGTGATGCTGGCACGCATCAAGCTTTTGCTCAACCTCACCATGATGTCTTTGTCGGTGGTGTCATAGGAAATGAACACCTGAGTCATCAGTTGATTGGCATTCTTGATGCTTTCGCAGATGAACTTGCAGTGTAAATCCGTTGGCTCACAGGGCGGCTGCTCATCGGGAAACTGCACATTCAGCCAGACAGCAGCGGCAGCGCGTTCTTCTCCCACCAGCAGGTAGCGCGTTTGCTGCTGATGTCGCTGCCACTCCTGCGCTTTCGCCAGCAAGCAGGTGTGCTGCCTGACGTAATCGGAGTGACGATCGAACAGCGCCAGTAAGCCAGCGGTCGATCGATCGAAATCATCTTTTCCCTCTCGAAAATAAACCCAGTTGATTTTGCTAATCACTGGATGCATGTTGGGGAAGCTGGAATGTAAGCCCTGAGCTTGATAAGCCTGCCACTGCGCCGCGTCTTGATGGGGATAGCGCTGCTGCCAGGTTGCCTGGTCGATTTCTTCAACATGCAGCAGGGGAATGATACGTTTGTTGAGGCGAATCGCCAGCTCAATTTCTTTGCGACAGTACGGTGAATTTACCGAGTGGGGCGCAATGATAAACAGAAAGTTGTCAGATTTGGCGATGCCATCGTCGATTTGATTCTGAAAATCCACTGCCAGCGGAATATCATTCTGGTCAAACCAGACCTTCAGCCCTTGTTGCAGGAGAGTTTGGTGCAGCTTAGTGGCAAATGCCTTGCTGTCTGCGCGTCCATAAGAAATAAAGGCGTTACAAAACGCATCCATTACTGAATCAGCAGGAGAAGGGGCTGCCCAAGACTATATCAGTAATCTTTCTGAGCCAATGAATGCTTAACGAAGTTTTTGTTCGCCTAGTCGATCGCCCCCAGCCGCTAATCTCCCTTTTCAGCCAGCCGCTTTTGAATTTGCTTGAGCGTTTGATACATCTCGGGCAGGCGCGTGTAGATGGCAGACGCTTTGAGAAATATTTTGTGGGGAACCGCAGGCATCCCGACAACCACCGTTCCGGGGGCGACGTTGCTGTGAATGCCCGCTTTTGCGCCTGCTGTCACCCCGTTGCCTACTTTTGCCTGATTTGCCACGCCGACCTGACCGCCCAGAATCACCCGATCGCCGATCGTCACTCCGCCTGCCATGCCCACCTGAGCCGCAATCGCACAGGCCTCACCGATGCGGCAGCCGTGCCCAATTTGCACCAGATTGTCAATTTTGGTGTGGCGACCGACGCGCGTTTCGCCCACCGAAGGACGGTCGATTGCGGAGTTGCAGCCCACCTCAACGCCATCTTCTAGCACGGCATAGCCCGACTGCTCCATTTTTACCCAGCCCGTCGGCACCGGCACAAAGCCAAAGCCTTCTGATCCGATGACAGCACACGTGTGAATCACACAGTCTGTGCCAATTTGGCTGCGCTCCTGAATCACACAGTTTGCGTGCAGAATCGTGCGATCGCCAATCTGCACATTGGGATAAATCACCACATTGGGATGAATGCACACGCCACTGCCGATCGTGACGCCCGCCTGAATCACCACATGCGCGCCAATCGACACATCTGATCCTAACTGCACCGACGGATCGATCACTGCCGTTGGATGAATTTGCGCCGCAGGGCGAAACGGCTGATAAAACAGCGTGATTGCCTGGGCAAACAGCAAGCGCGGATTTGTCGAGACGATCCAGGCAATGCCGCGTTCGATCGCTTGCGCCTGCAACGCTTCGTTGTTCGGCAGAATTAGCGCACTGGCTTCAGTCGTGTTGATTTGCGACGCAAACTTGCCGCCATCGACATAGCTGAGCGTTCCTGACGGGGCAGTGTCGATCGCCGCTATGCCCTCAATATCAGGATCGATCGCCGGATGGCAACTCAGACTGTTGACAGCCGTGGGGTCAAGTTTTTGAGCCAGATCGCTAAATTTCATCGCATTAAGCAGAAATGTGCTGGATGAATCCTAGTATCCTACGCCTGCCCGCGTCAAAAATGCCGCAGATTCGACATGTGCGGTTTGCGGAAAGAAATCCGCAGGCAAAACGCGCGCGAGCTGATATTGCCCTGTCGCACAGAGCAGCTTGAGATCCCGCGCCAGCGTCGCAGGATTGCAGCTTACATAGACGATGCGATCGGGCTGAATCTGGAGCAGCGCCTCTAAAACCGATCGATCGCAGCCTTTGCGCGGCGGGTCGAGCAGCACCACATCTGGCTGCATTCCATCCGACGGCACGGTTAGCGCTGGCAGCACCGTCTCCACCGCTCCCAGCTCAAACCTGACATTGGCAATTTGATTCAGCTCAGCATTCTGCCGCGCCAGCTCGATCGCTTCAGGCTGCACTTCTACACCGATCGCCTGTTTGACCCGTCGAGCCAGCGGCAGCGTCAGTGTGCCAATGCCGCAGTAGGCATCCACCAGCACTTCATGCCCTTGCAGGGCGAGCTGCTGTTCGATCGCGTGCAGCAGTGCTTCGGTGGCTTCGGTGTTGACCTGAAAGAAAGTGTCGGGTCGGATGTGAAACGTCAGTCCGGCAAACTGTTCGCTTAAAAAAGGCTGTCCGGCAATGCAGCGCGTTTGGCTGCCAAAGATGGTATTGGTGCGATTGGGATTCACGTTCAGCGATACACCAACGAGCGTTGAATATCGCGCCAGCCACGTCTGTGCCTGTTCCTCCAGTCCCGCCAGGTTGGCATCTTTTGCCACCAGCGTCAGCAAGATTTCTCCAGTGCGTCGTCCGACACGCAGACTCAAATGACGCACCTTGCCGCGATGCTGCGCTTCGTCATAAATGCTCCAGCCCCGCTGCTGAATGTCTTGCTTGACTTCTGCCAGCAGTGGATTGAGACGCGCATCTTGAATCGGACATTGATTCAGGTTAATTAAATGATGGCTGCCCTTCTGGTAATAGCCCGCCTGTACCTGCCCCGTGCTCGATCGCGCCAGTGGATAAGTTGCTTTGTTGCGATAAGCCAGCGGCTCAGACTCGCTCAACACCGGATCGACCGGCGGCTGGTTGAATCCACCAATTCGCTCTAAGTCTTGAATCACCAGATTGCGCTTGGCTGCAAGCTGATAGCCGTAGTCTACAGGCTGCCACTGACAGCCACCGCACTTGTCTGCCACAATGCAACCCGGTCGAATGCGATGCGGTGAAGCTGCAAGCAGCTCATGCAGCTTGCCGTAGCCATACTGTGGTTTGACCCGCACTAAACGCGCCAAGACTCGATCGCCCGTCACCGTATCGGGCACAAACACGACACGCCCTGCATAGCGTCCTACCCCTTCGCCGCTGTGGCTCAAATCTGTAATCGTAAGTTCTACCACTTCCCCCTGCTGCCAGAGGTCAGGAGTCCTAGATTGTTCAACAATCATTTGCGTTTCTATTTCCTACTTCTCCATCTTGCCGTGAGCCGACCGATCCGTGAGAAGCAGTGCGACCGCTGCCAGCAGCTTGCTCCAGTGCTCTACCGTATTCAGCACGACGACTCAGGACAATGGATTTTCGTGTGTCCTGACTGCTGGGCGATCGTCAGTCAAAACAATCCTTTTTATGTTTACGGCGGCACCTGGAAAGCCAAAAAGAAGCATTAGGTAACGCCATATGCAACGAACGTTTGCCCTCATCCCCCAGCCCCTTCTCCGAAAATGGGAGCAGGGGAGCAAGAAAAGTCAAAGTCCCTCTCCCGCTTTGGGAGAGGGATTTAGGGTGAGGGCGATCGGCGAAGTTGCACATCGCGTGACCTTTATTCTATAAGCGCCCGCAGCGCGGGCGCTGTCACTGCTACCTGATTGGCTGACCGAGAAGGAATACGCTTTCTCCGTATTCAGGAACCAACCCCAGATTCCTCAGCCACCTCTTCTAGCCGCAGCGTAAGGGCGGGATGACCCTGCCCCGATGCAATTATGATTACAGCGACTTGCCTGCCTGCATCAGCAGATCACCGAGCTGCTGAATCTTGGTTGCGACATCGCCGCTAGCTTGGCTCGCGGTGCCTTTGGTGTCTTCACCAATGTCGGTGAGAATTTCAGCCAGCGACATGCCCTTGCTGGTGCGACCTGTGGTCAGAGCTTGCTTGAGTTCACCCAGATCTTCAGCCAGGTCATGACCCTGGAGCTGCTGTTGCCAGCTATCAATGACCGCAATTGCCTGGTCAGCCGGAATTGCCGTTAGCCCTTGCTGGAGAGCAGCGATCGTAGTGTCGAGGTCAGCGATTTGCTTTGCGTCAGTCATAACAACCTTGCCTTTGGTTAAGAAAAATAAATGTTTGCCAGACTACAGTGAGGATTGTTTCTCACTTATCTCAATCTTTCTTAACAATCTTAGGAAATTCGTCTGTCTTTAGACGTAGAGAAGCAAGCAAAACTAGCGATCGAATGTAACCCCTTGCCCTAAAGGCTCGGAGGGTTCTCCTCCCTGGGTGCTACGGTTATCCTCCCTAGTTGCGGAACCTGGCAGTCAATACAGTAGAAGTAACGAAAATTAACCTCAAGGAGGTGCGGACATGGCAAGACTGGTTGCCCCAGCTCGATTCAATTTGCGTTTCCAGGTCGCAGTGCCAATGCACCTCTGGAGTTGTCATCTTTATTTGCCAGAGTGATGCCTGATGGATGCATAGAGGCAGGCATTGACCCGTAGGCACCACCCCTTTTCGCATTTTCATGTCGAACGGCTGACAGGTTCGTGAAACAGCCGCGATCGACCCACCCGTTTAGAGAGATAAATCGAATGTTTGAATACTTCACTGAAACAGCGATCGCCGTGATTATCGCGGCTCAGGAAGAAGCGCGTCGCCTGGGACACAATTTTGTGGGCACCGAGCAAATTCTCCTGGGTTTGGTCAAGCAAAACAACAGCATCGCCGCCACCGTACTTAAAGATTTGGGTGTGACGCTAGAAGCGGCTCGCAAGGCGGTTGAAAGCATTATTGGTCGCGGGTCTGGCTTTGTCCCAGCGGATGTACCGTTCACGCCCAAAACCAAGCGCGTGCTGGAGCAAGCCTTTCAGCAGGCGCGACAGTTTGACCAGCGCTATGTCGCGCCTGAGCATCTGTTGCTGAGCCTGGTGCAAGACAACGAAAGCGTTGCTGCTAAGGTGCTCGAAAACCTGGACGTTGACTTAGCCGAAGTTCGCCAGCAGGTGATTCGGGCGATCGGCGAGGCAGCCCCGGTGGCTGCGGGTCGGCAGCAGGGACGCAGCAGCGATCGTGCCAGCCGCAAGCCGTCGGCGCTACTGGAATTTGGCACTGACCTGACCCAGATGGCAGCCGAGGGCAAGCTTGATCCCGTGGTTGGTCGGCAAAAAGAAATTGAGCGCGTTGTTCAGATCCTCGGTCGTCGCACCAAAAATAACCCGGTTCTTATTGGTGAACCTGGGGTAGGCAAGACGGCGATTGCCGAAGGATTGGCACAGCGCATCGTCGATCAAAACGTGCCGGATCTGCTGCTCGACAAGCAGGTGATCAGCCTCGATATGGGGTCACTGCTGGCAGGCACCCGCTTTCGGGGCGACTTTGAGGAGCGCATCAAGCAAATCATGGCTGAGGTGCGCGAGTCGGGAAACATCATTCTCGTGATCGACGAGATTCACACGCTGGTTGGCGCTGGCGCTGTCGAAGGCGGTCTGGATGCTGCAAACTTGCTGAAGCCTGCTCTCGCCCGGGGTGACTTCCAGTGCCTGGGTGCAACCACGCTTGATGAGTATCGCAAGCATATTGAGCGCGATGCCGCTTTAGAGCGCCGCTTTCAGCCAGTGACCGTGGGTGAACCCAGCGTCGAAGAGACGATCGAAATCCTCCGGGGTCTGCGCGAGCGCTATGAGCAGCACCACCGCCTGACGATCGCAGACGACGCACTCACAGCGGCAGCTCAGCTTTCTGACCGTTACATTCCCGATCGTTACCTGCCCGACAAGGCGATCGACCTGATTGACGAAGCTGGTTCTCGCGTGCGGCTGAGACATTCCCAGGCTGCTCCGTCAAAAGACCTGAAGCGCGAGTTAAAGCAGGTTGCCGAAGCCAAGACTGCCGCAGTCCAGGCTCAAGACTTTGATCGAGCAGGTCAACTGCGCGATCGAGAGCTAGAGCTAGAAGCGCAGCTCAAAGCCATGCAGGAGAAGACAGCGCAAGCTGCAACGCCTGACGCTTCGCTGCCTATGGTGACTGAAGAAGACATTGCTCAGGTGGTTTCTGCCTGGTCTGGTGTGCCGGTCAATAAGCTGACCGAATCTGAGGCTGCTTCGCTGCTGCATCTGGAAGACACGCTGCACCAGCGGCTGATCGGACAGGAAGACGCAGTAACGGCGGTCGCGCGGGCAATTCGTCGGGCACGGGTGAGACTGGGCAACCCCAATCGTCCGATCGCCAGCTTTATCTTCTCCGGTCCCACCGGAGTGGGTAAAACCGAACTGGCGAAGGCGCTGGCGGCTGCGGTGTTTGGCTCCGAAGAAGCCATGATCCGACTGGATATGTCGGAGTTCATGGAGTCTCACACCGTCTCTAAGCTGATTGGTTCGCCTCCGGGCTACGTGGGCTACGACGAAGGCGGACAGTTGACCGAAGCTGTTCGTCGCAAGCCCTACACGGTGCTGCTGCTTGATGAAATCGAGAAAGCACACCCCGATGTGTTTAACCTGCTGCTGCAACTGCTGGAAGACGGTCGGCTCACCGATGCCAAAGGTCGCACCGTCAGCTTTAAGAACACGCTGCTGATCATGACCTCGAATATTGGCTCGAAGGTGATCGAGAAGGGCGGCAGCGGTTTGGGCTTTGAGCTATCTGACAGCGATGCTCAAACCTCTCAGTACAACCGCGTGCGGAATCTGGTTAACGAAGAGTTGAAGCACTACTTCCGACCCGAATTTCTCAACCGACTCGATGAAATCATTGTCTTCCGGCAGCTTAACCGGGATGAGGTGACACAGATCGCTGACCTGCTGATTCGTGAAGTTGCCAATCGCCTGAGCGAGCAGGGCATTACGCTGCAAGTCACGGCAGCCGTGAAAGAGCGCTTAATTGCTGAAGGCTACAACCCCAGCTACGGAGCGCGTCCGCTGCGTCGAGCCATTACCCGTCTGGTCGAAGACCATCTGGCAGAAGCGATGCTGGCAGGTCGCATTCAAGCTAGCGACACAGCCGTGATGGATGTTGATGACGATGGTCAGGTTCAGGTCAAGCAGTCGCAGCCACGAGTGCCGCAGCCTGTGAGCTAATGCGATCGGCGATCGGGGGGGCAATCCTTCGATCGCCCCTGCGAGACAGCAATGAAATGAGACAAATGCAAACACGGGGCTGAGGCTTCGTGTTTGCTGGCGCTAAGGCACGTTTTGGAGGTCAGGAAACGAGCCAAATACCGATGATCATCACGACCAGCAGCGCAATTTTCAGGCGAAGCCGCAGCAAAGAGCGGGAATCGCCGAAGCGCTGAGTCATGCTGAACATCAGAGCAGAGAGAATAAAGGTATGGGCAGGAATGGTTGTTTCAACCGCAGCAACCAGCGACGGAATGCCGAGGTCGATCGCTCGTTGGCTCAGCAGCAGCGCCAGCAAATTAACTGCTTCAATGCCAACCAGCACTGCAACGATGTTTCCCGACCGAGCAGTGTTCAGCGTTTGCGACAGCGTGCGTCTGACCCGGTGCAGGAGCAGCGGTGTGAGACCGATCAAAATAATACCAACTGTGATGAAGAAAAAGCTGGCAACAAAGGAGCTGTGCTTGAAGACGTAATCCTCCACCAAGAGCGCCACTGCCTGAAGACAACTAGCGACAAACATGAGAGAAAACGATTTCCATCGAGTCTTGAAACTGGTGTCAATCAGGCAAAAGCCAACTGATGCTAAAACGAGTGTGCCGATACCCAAATAATGCTTGATGTACAAAACTTCATCAAACAGCAGCAAACTGGCGATCGGCAAAAGCGTTGGCGTGATATTCCAGTAAGCCGCAACAATGCCAGCCTCACTGTAAGCTAACGACTGAAAATAAAAAGCCTGACTCACTTGAATCAGGACTCCTGTAGCCAGCGCTAGAGCAGTCATCTGCCTATCCGGTAGGTTTGAGAAAATATCAGACCAGGCAAACGGCAGGATCAGGAAAACAATGCAGGAAGCCAGAGAACTGGTGATTACACCCATCCACGGCTGCTTAAACATCCAGGTAACGCAATGCCAGTCAAGCAAATGAACCATTGCCCAAAGCAGTGGACTGAGTAGCGCGTAAAGCAGCCACATGATTTTTCATCTCGCAAATTGCCAGTAGCCGACCACGAATTACCGCTCTCGCGGCTTTTAAATGCGGGCTAAACCAACTTAGCCAATGGCTCAAGATCAACATACATCTGTGGTCGCCCTCAATCCGGGGATTTTCAGAACTGCTGGTTTCTCACCATGAACGCTTCGCTGCTCAGCGATCGCAGACTATAATGGAACTTTTGGATACGACTTAGAAGAGAGGAAGCAAGATGTCGCGATATCGAGGACCACGCCTGCGGGTAGTGCGTCGCTTGGGAGAACTGCCGGGGCTGAGTCGCAAAACCCCCAGACGGGCATATCCCCCTGGTCAACACGGTCAGGCTCGCAAGAAACGCTCAGAATTTGCGGTGCGTCTGGAGGAGAAACAAAAGCTCCGCTTTAACTATGGCTTATCAGAACGGCAGCTACTGCGATACGTGCGTCGGGCACGACGGGCGGCGGGTTCAACCGGTCAGGTTTTGCTGCAACTGCTGGAGATGCGGCTTGACAACACGGTTTTTCGCATGGGGATGGCTCCCACAATTCCCAGTGCGCGTCAGTTAGTCAATCACGGTCACGTCACCGTGAACGGTCGAGTTGTCGACATCCCCAGCTATCAGTGCAAACCAGGCGATGTGATTGGCATTCGAGACAGCGATCGATCCCGCAAGCTGCTTGAGCAAAACTTGCAGTTCCCCGGATTGGCGCACCTGCCCAGCCATCTCGAATTTGACAAAAACAAGATGCTAGGCAAAGTCAACAGCGTAATTGAACGAGAGTGGGTGGCGCTTCAGGTCAACGAACTCCTCGTGGTAGAGTACTACTCGCGACAGGCTTAAATTATTTGGGGACATCTGTGCGGCTGCGATGCCCCAACCTATAGCGTTTGCAAGCCTCCTGAATCCGTTACTCAGGAGGCTTGTTTTATGGCGATTTGTATGGCGATCGATTAGTCTTCCCAGACATCGACCCAATACCAGTTTTTCTCCAGTTGGCAACGTGACAACCAGCGTGGACAGGAAGAAGACAACGACCCCGACGGTGAGAAGGTGCAGCGGGATATGCGCGTCATCAAACGATTCTGACCCAGATAGCCAGTTCAGAACTACCCAAACCGATGACGGGATGTGCAGGAGTAGCACATGTGAAAAGGAATAGGACAGCGTCAGCCGCCGCTAACCGCCAATCTGCGACATCGTGCGGGCATAAGCGCCCGTTGTCCCTGACTCTCGCAGCTTGTAGTTGATTTCGGGTTTGAAGGCAACAAGTTGGGCAACCTGTGAGCGCAGATCAGGCAGCGGCACGCCCGATCGCAGCGCGGTTTTCAAATCGATCTGTCCGGTTTCGTTGAGCAGACAGGGACGCAGCCAACCATCTGCCGAGAGCCGCATTCGGTTGCAGCGGTCGCAAAAGCACTCAGACATCTGGCTGATGAAGCCCAACGTTCCTTTTGCACCAGGAATGCGAAACACATCTGCCGGTCCATTGCCGCGCACCTGAGACACCGTTAACCCCCACCGGTCGCGGATCTGCTGCCGCAGCGTTTCGGAAGCCACCCAGCCGCGATCGGCAAACAGCGGCGCATTGCCGATCGGCATAAACTCGATAAATCGAACGTGCCATTCGCGATCGAGGCTCAGCGCTGCCAGGTTTAGCACTTCATGGTCATTTACGCCAGGAATCACGACCACATTGAGCTTGAGTGGGTCAAAGCCGACCCAGTGCGCTGCCTGAATGCCGTTCCACACCTGCTGCCAGCGCGTGCGCCCGCGATTGCCAATGATTCGATCGAAGGTTTCTGGTTCCAGCGAGTCCAGGCTGATGTTAATGCGCCGCAGCCCTGCATCGTACAACGCTTGTGCCATAGCTGCCAGCAAAAAGGCATTGGTAGTCATCGACAAATCTTGGGTTTCGGGAAGTGCTGCGATCGATCGCACCAGCTCGACAACCCCCGGACGCAGCAGCGGCTCACCGCCAGTCAGGCGAAATCGGGTAAAGCCGATTGGCACAAACACCTCTCGCAGCAGGGTGAGCAGTTCGTCGTCAGTCAAAACATCGCGCCGCTGCACATACGCCAGCTCAGCGCCTTCTGGCATACAGTATTGACACTGGAAGTTGCAGCGGTCGATCAGGCTGATGCGAAGATAATCGATGGCGTTCACGCTTCCAATGCAGCAAGCTACATTCCGATCTTACTGTAGGCAAGCGCAACCGAAATTTCGGTGCTGTGGACTGGCTCAGTGCTGCATTCTAAAGCGACATTCGCTGTTATGACGCTAGCAGTCGCCTGAGAAGGGGAACTGTCTCGCAGCGATCGACTGCCCCGAACCGCCGTAGCGCTAGATTGACTCACCACTGCAAATCGCTCGATCGTGCGGCGATTCAAAAATTGCTCAAACTCGTGCTGCCAGACTTCTGCCCATTTTCCCAGGCTGAGCGCTCGCAGCGTCGCCTTTTCCAGATCCAGAGCGGCACGAGTCGGCGCACTGACGGCATGAAAGGACAAGGCTTTCGACAGTCGATGTGCCAGACGCACGCCTGATTTCAAAACCTCTAGCCCCACAGAGTCGATCGCCTCCACCCAAATCAAATCTAAAATAACGGCTTCGGTCGCCTGGTGCAGACTTTGTTCCAGGATCAGTTGCAGGGTCGGGCTGCTGGTTTGATCTAGCCGACCCCGAGGCTGAAGCACAATGGTATCAGGGCGCTCAACAGCCTTTGCGTCGATCGGCTCACTATCCGTGCACCAATCGCCTGTCAATGAATTCGTTTGCATCCTGAAGCCGTGTGGGAAACACCCAAAACTGAACTCTGCGATCGAACCGGGGGCACAAAGCACTTTCAGGATGCAGCAACCTGCTGCCAGCGGGAAGGGGGCTATCACCCCCATCCCAGGTTCTATCGAACGGTGCTATACTGTGTCAAATAAATCATTGAACTCCCAGAGTCCCCGCTCTGGGTACACCCTACCAGTTTTTGCTTGCGCTGCGGCAATCGCTGCCCTCCGCTGGTGGCGCGAAGATTTAGAAACTCTGCCGTTTGTCTCAGTCAACCTGCTAGAACCCGCAGAAACCGCTGAAATTCCGATCGAGCAGGTTGCCCGCATTGGCGCTCACTCAGCGATGGCGATCGTTCGCAGCGATCCTGGAGACAACCTGGATTTGACGCGCGACACGCCAATCTGGGCGATCGTAGAATCCGGATCATCCACACAGCTAGAGCCAATTTTATTGCAGGGCGGTGAGGGCATCGGACAGCGACTTGATGCCGATAACCAGCCAGCGATCTACGCTTATGCCCGTCGCTTGCTCCAGCAGAATCTGAGCCGCTGGCTGCCGCCCGCAGCCAAGATTCGGGTCACGATTATTTTGCCCGAAGGTCGCCGTCTGGCGCAGCGCACTTCCAATGCGGCGTTTGGCGTGGTGGAAGGACTGTCGCTGCTGGGCACATCGGGCATTGCTCAGCCTCTGAGTGCGCCTGGTCAGCTTGAAGTGTTCCGAGAAACGTTGCAGCAAAAGGCGCATCAGGCGTGTCTGGTGTTTTGCGTTGGCGAAAACGGGCTGGATCTCGCAGCAAAGCTAGGCGTACCCAACGATCGCCTGATCAAAACCGCCAACTGGCTAGGGTCACTGCTGGTCGAAGCCGCACTACAAAACGTGCAATCGATTTTGCTGTTTGGCTATCACGGCAAGCTGATCAAACTTGCAGGCGGCATTTTTCACACGCATCATCACGTTGCCGACGCTCGTCAAGAAATTCTCACTGCCCACTGCGCCCGCCTGGGGCTACCTACTGCCGAACTCCAAGCAATTTTTGCCAGCGCCACGGCTGAAGCCGCATTGCAGCATCTGCGCCATCTCGATCAAGAAACCGGCAGCGATTGGGTGAGTCGAGTCTATGGCTCGATCGCTGCACACATCGACCAGCGCACCCAGGCTTACATTCGCGTTCACAGCGACCGAGCGGTACAGGTGGGGTCAGTGCTGTTCGATCGCGATCGGCAAATTATCATTCGCAGCCAAACAGGTTCGGTATTGCTGGCGCAAGTTTGTTAAGCTGTTCTGAATATCTCAAAATTTTTAACCCTGATTTTTCCCGCTCACTTCAAAACTCGTTTGTCAACCATCTAGGATTTGCATCAGGATTCATCGGTGATCCAGATTGAACACGCGCCTCAAACCTCGCCCCAAACTTCGTCTGTGGAGCAACTCAATCGTCAAATGATTGTGATTCTGGATTTCGGCTCCCAGTACTCAGAACTGATTGCGCGGCGAATTCGCGAAACTCAAGTCTACTCAGAAGTTCTCTCGTATCGCACCACGCCTCAGCAGCTTCGCGAACTCAACCCCAAGGGGATTATTTTATCGGGTGGTCCCAGTTCCGTTTATGACGCAGGCGCACCGCACTGTGACCCCACGCTCTGGGATCTGGGCATCCCTATTCTCGGCGTGTGCTATGGGATGCAGCTCATGGTGCAGCAGCTCGGCGGTGGCGTAGAGCGGGCAGAGCGAGGTGAATACGGCAAAGCCTCGCTTTACATTGACGACCCAACCGACTTGTTGACCAACGTCGAAAACGGCACGACGATGTGGATGAGCCACGGTGATTCTGTCACTCATCTGCCTGAAGGCTTTGAGCTGCTGGCACACACCGACAACACGCCCTGTGCGGCGATCGCTGATCACGAAAAGAAATTCTACGGAGTGCAGTTTCATCCTGAAGTCGTGCATTCGATCGGCGGGCTAGCGCTGATCCGCAACTTTGTTTACCACGTCTGCGACTGCGAACCCACCTGGACAACCGCAGCATTTGTGGAAGAGTCGATTCGCGAAATCCGTGCCAAAGTCGGCGATAAGCGCGTGCTGCTGGCGCTGTCTGGCGGCGTAGATTCCTCAACGCTAGCGTTTTTGCTGCACAAAGCGATCGGCGACCAGTTGACCTGCGTCTTCATCGACCAGGGCTTCATGCGAAAGAACGAGCCAGAGCGGCTGGTCAAGCTATTTCAAGAGCAGTTTCACATTCCAGTCGAGCATGTGAAAGCCCGCGATCGGTTCCTCAACCAGATCGCTGGAGTCACCGACCCCGAAGAAAAGCGGAAGCGCATCGGGCACGAGTTCATCCAGGTGTTTGAAGAAGAATCGAAGCGGCTAGGTCCCTTTGACTATCTGGCACAGGGCACGCTCTACCCCGATGTGATTGAGTCTGCCGACACCAACGTTGACCCCCAAACCGGCGAACGGGTCGCAGTCAAGATCAAAAGTCATCACAACGTCGGCGGCTTGCCGAAAGATCTGCGCTTCAAGCTGGTCGAACCGCTGCGAAAGCTGTTCAAAGATGAAGTGCGGAAAGTGGGGCGATCGATCGGCTTACCCGAAGAGATCGTCAACCGCCATCCTTTCCCCGGTCCTGGCTTAGCCATTCGGATTTTGGGCGAAGTCACCGAAGAAAAGCTAGAGATTCTGCGGGATGCAGACTACATTGTGCGGCAGGAAGTCAACCGTCGCGGCGTTTATCACGACTACTGGCAGTCGTTTGCCGTCCTCTTGCCCATCCGCAGTGTGGGTGTCATGGGCGACCAGCGCACCTACGCCTACCCGATTGTGCTGCGCTTTGTTTCGAGCGAAGACGGCATGACCGCAGATTGGGCGCGAGTTCCCTACGATTTGCTCGAAACCATTTCGACTCGCATTGTCAACGAAGTGCGTGGGGTGAATCGTGTTGTTTATGACATCACCTCAAAGCCCCCCGGCACGATCGAGTGGGAGTGAGTTGCAGCGTCAAGACGATTCGAGCGACCCGCTTTGCTGATTCTTTCAGTATGATCAAGCCAGCATAACTGGATGCAATCTGTGTCGTACTGTTGCAGTTTTCCCAAGGCGGGTTGTGGAAAACCCCGCAAAACCTGTGGAAAACTGCATATTCCTGTGGAAAAGGTTTGAGCTTAACACGCTACTGATTGAGTTAAAGTAGCAAATCTCGCCTGATGAAACTCTATATCTAGAGTGAGTTGCATAGGGCGATCGAAAGCAAAATAGCCCCATCCTTCTGCCACCCCGCCGATGCGAAGCGCGCCCTCCCACCCACCGATATCACCCTGGCGGAGGGGGCGTGGGGGGCACCCGCAAGGCTGTTGACCTACCCAGGCATTCAACAACTTGCCATCCAAGTGATGCAGCAGTCAAGCTGAGGGAGAACCGCGCCACGCAGCACCAGGAACCGAACCTTGATCAACGCTTTGCCTCTGACCTGCAAACTCCTGATGCATCCAGGGAGATCGCCTGTCAGCGATCGGTTACCGCTAGGATAGAACTATTGAGACATCTCTAGAATGCCATGACTCCAGAACAGCAAGCGCGAATTGAAAGCTTAATCAACCAGGACAAAATTGTTGTTTTCATGAAAGGCAACAAGCTGATGCCCCAGTGCGGTTTCTCCAATAACGTCGTGCAGATTCTCAACAGGCTGGGCGCGCCCTACCAGACTGTTGATGTGCTGGAGGACTATGAGATTCGCCAGGTCATCAAAGAATATTCCAACTGGCCCACGATTCCCCAGGTTTACATTAACGGCGAATTTATCGGTGGCTCTGACATTTTAATCGAACTGTATCAGAAGGGCGAGCTCCAGCAGATGGTTGAAGTGGCGCTTGCCTCCTGACCCTAATCTGAGCCACCTTATTCGTTTTTTCAGGCTACCTCTGGACGGTCGCCCGGAGGTAGCTTTTGATCAAGCCGCAAGCAGACCAAGGCGGTCGGCTGGCACCTTCTAGTACTAGCACCTTCTAGTAATAGTCGGGTTCAGACTGAGTCAGTTCAAAATTAGAGGGGTCATACAGATAGCGAGTCGCTTCCTCTTCCAGCCGGTGAATGTGGTAGGGTTCGATCGCATTGGTATGGCGTAGAGCAGCCAGATAGCCATCCAAATAAAGCCGCAGCTCATCAAAGCGATAGCCCCGGTTCCATTGTTCTACCAGAGCGTCGGTGAGCCTTTGGTAATAGCGGATGGTTAGCGCGTCCTGAAGCATATTGAATGATCCAGCGATGGGTCTAGGGTTGACTACAACAGTTGCAAGCGAAATTGATCAAATCAATGCCCCAAACCTGGGTTGAAGAAACTGACAGTGACGAGTGGAGTTGGGCAAAGGCAAGCAGTCGCAGCCAACAGCAAATCTGACTGTAATCTAAAGGTATTTCAGGCAAGCCTAAGTCCTCATGGGCGCTGTGAGTGTTCTTCTTAATCTAATTCTAAACTTTAACCGTCAGAAGTTTTTCAACCTCTCGACGTATCGTCAAATCCGCCATTCAGTTTTTCTGACAATTTCTTGAAAGAGAATGGCAGTAGCCGCAGTTACAAACCTGGGCAAGGCGTTCTGTTAACCTTATATCCGCACAGCGCTAGAGAGCACTAAGTTTTGTGGGGTCTGTTTGCATCCAGATTGTTGAGGGCAATCCTCATCTCCGATCGCTTTTGGGCTGGCACTTGCAGCAGGTAGGCTACTGGGTTTATCAGTCGGCTGACCTCCACCAAGCCAGAGAGGTGTTTCAAAACCGCCAGCCCAACCTGGTGATCTTAGATTCCGAGCTGCCCGACGGCGACGGCATTGAGTTTTGCCGCTGGCTTCAGCAGCAGCAGGCATTAATCCTGATGCTGTCTGCTCGCAGAACGGAATCTGACATTGTTGCTGGGCTACGAGCCGGAGCAGACGACTATCTCACGAAACCCTTTGGAATGCAAGAATTTCTGGCGCGCGTCGAGGCGCTGACCCGGCGCTGTCGCACCACGATCGCCCCGGCAGTGCTGGATTACGGCGACCTCAAAATTGATTTGATCCAGCGGCGGGTGCGCCTGCACGACGAGCTGATCGAACTCACCCCACAAGAGTTTAGTTTGCTCTACGTGCTGGCACAAGCAGGCGGATTGCCGTTAAGCCGATCAGAACTATTGCAGCGGGCGTGGCCCGACGCGATCGACAACCACCGCACCGTGGATACGCACGTCCTGTCGCTCCGCAAAAAAATCGAGGTTGACCCGCGTCAGCCCAATTTGATTCAAACCGTTCGCAATGTCGGCTATCGATTCAACGCCGAGCTTGCCAATGCTCGCGACGCAACGCCCAACAGCGTCAGCCCCAAAAAAGCTGCTCGCTCTTACTCTAGAATTGGCGATCACCAGGGGCTGTGATCAATTCGTGGCTCACTCTCGTGGGCAGCAGGGGTGACAGTTCCTAGCCTGGTTGATAGGCGGGCGCGCTCATGCCCATATCTCAAGCGTTTGGCGAAGAATTAATGACGCGCTCTATTGCGCTACAGCAGATATTGCGCCCATTGTGGAACAATCGGCGGCGACCCATACCATACGCCGCCCGGACGCGGAGAATGCAGAACGCCGTTTAGCGTCAGGTTCTCTGCGCCTGCTAAATGGGCGGCATCGATCGGCGTAATGCCATCGCCCCAGACATCGCCGCGACCAATGGTGAGTTCATAGCTGCTGTAGGCAAACCATTTGCCCCACTGGCGTGCCCCATAAATCGCTTTTCCGGCAGCGCAGACGTAGCGGGTTTCTGGATGAAATGCACCAGGATAGTTATTTTTGACAAAATCTAGATTGCGCTTTGTCCAGCGCTCCTGGCTGACATGAGGCGTACCCAGCGTCACCAGCGTTGCCACCGAGGGATGCGCCTTCCACACACAGACCTTTCCGGCATTGCGGGGATGAATGTCATAGGGAACTTCGCCCAGATAAATTCGGGCAATCCAGCCGCCCGCTGAATGCCCCACCAGATTGATGCGCTCACCCCCCGATGCTTGCAGCACCTGTTTCACGGTTTGATCGAGCAGCGTCAGGATGGGCAGCATCGATCGCCCGCCAATTGTCGGAATCCAGGTGCGCCGCAGCAAAGGCACCGTCATACAGGGGACGCCCAGCTCCTGCAAGGCTTGCTCCATTTCACGATAGGGAACAGCACCCGCGAGGTATCCGGGCAGAATAACAGTTGGTAAAGGCATGTGAGGGTTAAAGAAGCTATTCTTGGGGTCTAGCGCCAAATCGCTTAAAAACTCGATCGCGCACCGTCGTAATCACAATATAGAGAACTGGCACGACAAACAAGCTGAGCAAGGTTGAAACCACTAATCCACCTGTGGTTGCTGTACCCAGCGATAAGCGGCTTCCGGCTCCTGCGCCTGTAGCAAACAGCAGGGGAATGTTTCCTGCCAAAGCGGCGATCGAGGTCATGAGAATAGGACGCAAGCGCTGTTGGGATGATTCGATCGCCGCTTTGGTAATCGACATTCCTTCTTCTCGAAGCTGATTGGCAAACTCGACAATCAGAATCGAGTTTTTACTTGCCAGACCAATCAGCATCACCAGACCAATCTGGCAGTAGACATCATTAATGAGACCCCGCATCGACTGCGCCAGGAGAGCACCCAGAACTGCCAGAGGAACTGCCAGCAGAATAATGAAGGGATCAACGTAGTTCTCATACTGAGCCGCCAGAACGAGGAAAACGAAGACGATACCCAAGCCAAAGATTAGGGGAGCCTGTCCACCAGATTCAATTTCTTCGAGCGATGTCCCCGACCACTCGTAGCCAAAGCCAGTCGGCAGCACCTGCGCCGCAACGTTTTCCATCGCGGTGATTGCATCGCCAGAGCTAGATCCAGGAGCCGGACCGCCGTTGACCTCGATCGAGCGAAACAAGTTGTAGTGGTTAATCGTTTGTGCGCCCGTCGTCGGGGTGAGTTTGACCAAATTGCTCAGCGGAATCATTTGGTCTAGCGCCGAGCGGACATAGAGCTGCCCGACATCTTCGGGTTTAGAGCGAAACTGCTGGTCAGCCTGCACATACACCCGATAGTTTCGCGTGCCCAGGGTGAAATCGTTGACGTATTCTGAGCCGATCGCCGTTTGCAGCGTGTTAAACACATCTTCGACTGAAACCTGAAGCGCTTCGGCAGCATCGCGGTTGACTTCAACAATCATCTGCGGAGTGCTGGCAGCGTAGGTGCTAAACACCGCCTGCAATCCCGGCGTTTGGTTTGCCTGCCCCAATAGCTGTCCAAGCGTCTGCACCATCATATTGATGTCGCTATTGCCCCGCCGGTCTTGCATCTGAAAGGTGAATCCGCCAAAGTTGCCCAGTCCCTGAATTGGCGGCGGGTTTACCGGAAACACGCGCGCTTCGGTGATCTGCGAGAAAGTGCCAAACAGCCTGCCGATAATCGCCTGCACCGACTGGTCGGTCCCCTGGCGTTCTTCCCACGGCTTCAGGGTTGTAAAGACCACACCGCTGTTGGCGATATTGCCGCTGCCCAGGCTAAAGCCGCCGACTGAAAATACGCCCAGCGCTTCGGGGAGGGCAATCAGCTCTTGTTCAATTTTTCGCATCACCTGATCGGTGTAGTTGAGCGACACGCCTTCGGGAGCCTGGACGATCGTAATGAAGTAGCCCTGGTCTTCTTCAGGCAAAAATCCGGTTGGAACACTGACATACAGCCAGACAGTCAGTCCGAGCGAGACGACAAACAACCCGATTACAAGCGCCTTCAGCCGCACTAGCGTATTGAGCGATCGTTGATAGCGTTGGCGAGTCCAGTCGAAGCTGCGGTTGAAGCGATCGAAAAACCAAGCCAGCGGTCCGCTCGTAAAACCTTGCGTCCGCTTCAGGATCAGGGCGCAGAGGGATGGTGTTAGGGTCAGCCCGAAGGTACTGGAGATAGCAATCGCAAAGGCGATCGTCAGCGCAAACTGTTGATAGATCGCCCCAGTCGTGCCAGGAAAGAACGCGACAGGCACAAACACGGCAATCAGCACCAGCGACGAAGCGACGATCGCGCTTGCCAGCTCTCGCATGGTCAGAGACGTTGCCTGACGCGGACTCATACCCTGGTCTTGAATTTTGCCGCTGACATCTTCGACAACAATGATGGCATCATCCACGACCAGTCCGGTTGCCAGCGTCAAGCCGAACAGTGTCAAAATGTTGAGCGAAAAGCCGAACAGTTTGACAAAGGCAAACGTGCCGATCAGCGTGGTGGGAATCGTGATGGTGGGAATCAGCGTGTTGCGCCAGTCTTGCAAAAACACAAAGATGGTGAGGATCACCAAGCCCACCGAAATGAACAGCGTTGCCACCAATTCTTCGATCGAGACTTCGACAAACAGCGTCGTGTCAAAAGCGATCTGATATTCTAACCCTACTGGAAATGTTTCTGCCAGTCGCGCCAGCTCTGCTTTGACGGCAGTGGCAACATCCAGCGCGTTGCTACCCGGAAGCTGAGTGATGCCCAGCCCCACGGCTTCGTTACCCCGAAATCTGAGAAACGAGTTGTAGTCTTCAGCGCCCAGCTCGACGCGACCGATATCCTTAAACTTGATCAGCGTACCGTCGTCTTCGGTGCGAATTACTACTTCTTCAAACTGAGTGGGGTCGCTTAATCGGCTCTCTGCCCGCAAATCGAGCTGGTAAAGCTGCTCGTCTGAGACTGGCTCCTGCCCGATTCGTCCGACCCCAACCCGTAAATTTTGAGCGTTGATCGCATCGACCACATCCTGAGGCGTGAGGCTGCGGCTGGCAAGGCGAGCAGGGTCGAGCCATAGCCGCATGGCGTACTGGCGCTCGCCAAAGATAATTACATTGCCCACCCCGCGAATGCGTTTAAGCGCATCCACAAGGTAGAGGTCGGCGTAGTTGCTCAAGAAAATCGGGTCGTAGGAATTGTCTTCGGTATACAGCCCGATCGCCATCAAAAAGTTATTCGCTTCTTTATTGACGACGACCCCCGTTCTTTGCACACTTTGAGGAAGCTGAGGTTCCGCCACAGAGATGCGGTTCTGCACATCCACAGCAGCAATATCAATGTCTCGTGAAGCGTCAAAAGTGACGGTAATCGTGCTGGTGCCACTGTTGCTGCTGCTTGAAGTCATGTACCTCAAGCCCTGCACCCCGTTGATCTCGCGTTCCAAAATACTGGTGACGCTGCTCTCAACCGACTCCGCGTCTGCGCCCGTGTAGACCGATGTTACGGTCACCTGAGGTGGAGCAATCTCAGGAAATTGAGCGATCGGCAGCGTCGGAATGCTGATCGCGCCCAGCAGCAAAACAATCAAGGCGCAGACCGTTGAGA
>Ga0224723_1000746_pt1 | contig 21560 bp, 18 predicted proteins | sample Balambano_FR2_Me_FD_161647 | JGI IMG/M metagenome (GOLD analysis project Ga0224723, IMG submission 161647) | Freshwater sediment microbial communities from Lake Towuti, South Sulawesi, Indonesia - Balambano_FR2_MetaG | ecosystem: Environmental > Aquatic > Freshwater > Lake > Sediment | place... | reverse complement strand
TACCTCAACACCTAAAAAATCGCTCAAACCCAGGTATGTCAAGAAAATTACTAAATCGATGTAAAAGCTCTGGTGTGTATAGCTTTGAGGCTTTTTTTGACCACAAAAAACGTCTAAGTCCCGTTAGACAAAAAACAAGAAGAAAAAAACCTCAAATCCATTTATGGTAAGGAATATACCTCAACACCTAAAAAATCGCTCAAACCCAGGTATGTCAAGAAAGTTACTAAATCGATGTAAAAGCTCTGGTGTGTATAGCTTTGAGGCTTTTTTTGACCACAAAAAACGTTTAAGTCCCGATATGCTTCTAGTAGCATTACTGACTGAGAATGACTTTTTTACGTAAATTATGGATTTTTTTTCAAATCAATTTCAATTTGGACTGCTTTTTCAAAATCAGCTAGAGCTAATTCCACTTTTCTCTGCTTAATGTAAATATCTGCCCGATTGTAGTAAGCATTAGCGTCATTGGGATTAATGTGGATGGCTTTATTATAATCAGCCAAGGCTAAGTCCCATTTTTTCTGCTCTGAGTAAAGTACACCCCGATTGTTGTAAGCTTGAGCTAAATTGGGATTAATGTGGATGGCTTTGTTGTAATCAGCTAGGGCTAAATCCCATTTTTTCTGCTTTTGGTAAAGTAAACCCCGATTGTAGTAAGCGGTAGCGTTATTGGGATTAATTTGGATGGCTTTGTTATAATCAGTTAGGGCTAAATCCCATTTTTTCTGTTCATCGTAAAGTGAACCCCGATTGTTGTAAGCTTGAGCTAAATTGGGATTAATGTGGATGGCTTTGTTGTAATCAGCTAGGGCTAAATCCCATTTTTTCTGCTCATCGTAAAGTAAACCCCGATTATTGTAAAAGTCAGCATCATTGGGATTAATTTGGATGGCTTTGTTGCAATCAACCAGGGCTAAATCCCATTTTTTCTGCTCATAGTAAAGATTTCCTCGATTGCTGTAAAATGTAGCACGAGGAGCAATTTCAATAGCTTTATTTATAGCTGCTTCTGCTTCTGCTTCTGCGTAGCGTTTTAAGAGTGTTAACACTACATACTTTTCATTATACAGGTTAGGATTTTGTGGCTGTAGTTGAATTGCTTTATCTATTGCTAGTAATGCTTTATCTGGTTGCTTGAATTTTCGGTAAACTGCACTTAAACTACTCCAAGCAGCAACAAAACTAGGTTTGAGTTCAACTGCTTGCTCTAATGCAGTTATTGACTCTTGATATTTACCTTGTGTACGTAAAGCTAAACCCTTACCGTAGTGAGCTAGATAAATAAAATTTGATTTTGGCTGTTGTTTAATCGCTTGATCAAAGGCTTTAACTGCTTCTTTGTAACGACGCAATCGCCATAATTGATTTCCTCTTTCTAACCATTGAGAAGCTTTAGCATTTCCTTTAGGAACATCAACTGACAATACCGCTTCTCGGATAGATTTCTCTTGTTGTGCAGTTAGTTGCTGTGCTGGTGTTTTTGTTACTGTCTGCACTTGTACATCAAATTCCTGTCCTAAAAAGGTACTTATAGGAATTCCTAAGCTGTAACCTATTTGTACTTTACACCCAGAATTTACACCACAATCTCCTGTTTTTTCATCAATAGCTTCTTCCCCTTCCGAGCGTCCATGAATACCAATCACTCGTCCTTGGGAATCTAATACTGCTCCCCCGCTCATTCCACCATAGGTAATGCTGGTGTAAACTAACTCATATCCTCCTGTTAAGGAACTGACTGTTTGACTGGCTGTTTGTAGTTTACCGTCACTATTACTTTGAAAGTCTGATTCTCTGGTGTGTAGTAATCCACTTTCTTTATCAAAAATAAGTCCTGGTGAAAATCGCCAAGGTGATTTATTACCTAATTTGGGATAACCCACAGTGAATACATATTCATCTTTGTTGGGGTTATAGTCTGCTAGGGTTGCTACTTGATAATTTCGCTGACTTTTAAATTTCAATATCCCTAAATCAACACCTGCTTTTGTTTGAATTGTGTTTTTCTTAACAGTGTGTTTTTCTCCATCATGAGTCATCACTTCATAGATATTTTCAGGACATGGCTGTACTCCATTCTCGCTTTCACAAAGAACATGAGCTGCGGTTAATACTGTGTAAGTATCCCCTTCTTTAGCAATAATTACCCCAGAACCATTTTCACCACTATTACTATCAATTCTGACTGTAAATTGTTTGGCTTTTTGCTCTAATTCCCTTAACCATCCTGTAAGTTCAATTTTTGGTGTAGTAGGTTTCCCTTTTGGTAAAGGTAAATTATAAGCAGTAAGAATTCCTTCATTTACCTCTGATAAGACAATAGAAACAGGTATTCCCCAACTGACTTTTCGCATTTCCTGAATTTCTGCATCCGTTGGTTTTTTACCATTTTCATCAACATAACCCGTATTTAAAATCGGATAAGCACTGATTCCATTAATCCCAATCAAAGTTCCATCACCACTAATAATTGCACCACCACTCATTCCTTGCTCAATATCGCTACTGTAACCAATTTGATATCCTTCCTTTAGTGGCTGATCGGGAATTTGTTTAACTTCTCCAGAACGAAATACGATTTTTCCTTTTTCCTCAGAATATCCCGCAGCCATAACTTGTATACCAGTAATATTATTAATTGATTCAGCTACGCTAGGTACACAATAACTTTGATTGGCTTGGAACTTTAACAGCGCTAAATCAGATTTTTCAAACTTACTTTGAGAAACTATTTCTGCTGGATAAGTTTTACCATCAAAGGTTTTCAGATTGATTTTGTTGACTCCTGTTACCACATGAGCATTAGTGAGAACTAGATAGGAGTTTCCTTGTTTCGCCAAAAGTGTTCCCGATCCACCGTTATTATCTCCCGTGACTTTAACAGTGATTTGATTGGCGAGGGTTTGCATTTCTTGAGGTGATAAAAATTCCTCTTCTGATTCTATTTTACAGATATGATTTACATCATTTGATGTTGATGATTTTCGAGTTAAATTCAAATTATTTTTATAGTTTGAACGGTTTTGATTGTTAGAGATTTTTGCAAAGCTGGAAAATGGAAAAAATATAATAACCGATGCTAAAATTATAAAAATTTTCATTTTAGTTATTCTGTATACTAATGGTTTTTTGCCAAGCAATAATAATTACTCACAATTACAAAGACAGAACTTACGCAAGCGTCATAAGACTTGGATGGTGCGTGAATAGTACAGCATGGCGTAAATATGCCTACCATTCATAACTTAAATTTAGGTAGTAGGGTGCGTTTAAGCGTCAGCGTAACGCACCGTTAATCAGAAAGCGGTGCGTTACTAGGCTGTTGACTTTAATGGAATAAAGGCATTTTATATTCATACACTTTTATGACCCTCACCCCACCTTCGGTACCCCTCTCCCAATTTGGGAGAGGGGAAGGGGAGAGGGCGAATATTTTGTATGAAAAGACAACTCTTAAAAACGCACAGAGTCAACACCCTAGTGCGTTACTTTAATCAAGTAAGCGTGTTTTTTGTTCATACAATTAAAGTAACCCTCACCACGCCCTTCGGGTTCGCCACATTGGCGGGACGGAAACCGACACCGCCAAGTAGTCTCACCAGTTGCGTAAGTCCTAGTAAAAATTTAAGAACCAAATCGGGAGTTAATTAACAAAGACATTCCATCCTTAGAAATATCAAAAGTCAAGGGTTTACGACTACGTAATTTTGCTGCTCCTTCCGCTGCTAAAGTTTGATAAGGATATTGTTTCATCAAATTATTGAGAGCTTGTATTCTCTCTGAGGTAAGAGGATGAGTATCATTTTTAATCTCAGCCCCAGAACTACGTCCTAATACATTCATTACCCTAAATGAACCTTTCGGATCGTAACCCGCTCTCGCCATATAAATATAACCAAATTTATCGGCTTCAAATTCATGATTATGACTTATTTGTCCTGATTTGTTCAAGTATTCTTGTTCTTTTTTGGCAACAATTTCTCTTTTCTTCAGCTCAATTTTTTGGTAGTCTAGTTTACCTTCATTGGTTAATAATAATATCCCCAGTGCCGTAAGATTTATTGTTTTTTTTCTACATACTCCTGTAAACCTACAAAGCGTTGTTACACCAGTCTCTACATTTCTAGCATTCCTGTATTTTCTCTGTTCCTTAGCAATTAATTCTTCAATTTCTGCATCAGCTTCAGCCTGTAACTTATTCTTAATTTCTGCATTCAACGAATTTCCTATCGCAATGTGGCGTTGAGTATGATGTGCTAATTCATGACCAATAACAAAAGCTAAAGCCGCATCATCACCGCGTATTTTCTCTAGTAATCCGCTGTAAATAGCAACTAAATTGGTACCAGTAGCAAAAGCGTTATCATGATACTTATTCACAACTACCATGCGCCAAGTATTTTCATCCAAGCCATTCGCACGAATCACTTTTTCTGCAACACGAGCAACTGCATTCCAATCCTCGTTACTCAGGAATATTTGAACTGCTGGATTGGATGATGATACAGTTTGATTGCTTTGATTTTGTGCGTAGGTTCTATACATTAAATGGGGATGACCCAAAAGCGAGATTAAAGTCGCGGAAAAGATTGCGGTTTTGATTGCTTTATTTTGAATTAGTTTTGTCAGCATAATTTTTGAGTGATCTAATACTAATTGAATTACGCTAGACAAGACGAGGTTTTACGCACATTCGAGAAGTTTCTAGATTCAGTAGACCGAAAATTGCGATACGCTTTGCGTCACGGCTTTGGCGTATCACCTCTTAATTTAATAGTGTTTCAAAAAACCTATTTTGAATTAAAAACTGTATTCCATGATATGATTTCTTAAAAAGGATATATCTAAATGTAGTATGAGTAATAGTTTTATCGTCAGATATCAGCTTACAAAATACTCAATCAACTTGATTTAGCTGGTATTTAGTTGATTATGTCGATAATTTCTCGCCCAGATGTTTCTTTGATGGCTGCTAGTAAATTTATCGCTTTTGTTAGTAAGCGTAGACGCGAAGCGGCTTGTCGTCAGACATCGCTATCTTCAAAGCTGTTTTGGCTGGGTAACACAAGCTGGATGGGATTACCTGCATCATCTTTGTCACCTTGAAACGGCATGACGAGTTTCACGCAGGGCTTTGTGGTCGAAGTTTGGGGCAAACTGAATTCGTCCAGCGAGGTCAAGCAGGTTTTTCTTGCGGCGCGAGCGCACGAGTTCTTGTAAAGCCAAGTTCACCAATTCTTCTTGGTTGGCGAGGTTGGTAAGTTGGAAAGCTTCGCTAAGAAGAGCTTCGTCAAGGTTAAGAGTAATTTGCATAGGATGGCTACAGGTTGAAGCAGGCATAATTATTCTCTTTACATTTTAGCCCGATAGACGACCGAACCACACTGAAAAGCTTACTAGTCCTCTAGAACCCTCACCCCTTCCCCTCTCCCAACCTTGGGAGAGGGGTGTCCGGAGGACGGGGTGAGGGCTTTTATAATGGGTGATTAACCGGACATGATATAACCTTCCCTACATAGTTTATTTGATTGTACGTCGTAAACCTGCAATACTCTGTATTTACAAATTCAGCGCAAGCGGAATTTCATCATCACAGGTAAATGGTCAGAAGCTTGGGCTGTTTGTGTAACAACTGTTGATTCTAATACTTCAATGCGTTCGGGGTTGTAGAATATATAATCTAAAGTATACTCCGGCTTATTAGAGGGATATGTAGCAATCGGCTGGTCAATACTCATTGCAGATTTAAAGTACTGTGATTTCAGTAATAAATTAATTGATGGTTCCAATTCTTCTTTACGATTTAGAGAACTGTTGAAATCACCTATAAGCAGTACGGGATACTGAGTTGCGTAGCCTTCTGCTAGTTCTTTCACAACTTGAGTTTGATTCTGACGGGTTTTCTCTTCAAATGCTTCTAAATGAACATTTATTATAATTAAAGGCTTTCCGTTAACATCAATCTCACTAACTTGAGCTACACGGTCAAGATAAAAGGCTTTGTAGAAAAAAGGTTTACTTTTGATTTTTTCTAATACAATACGATCGCTCTTCTTAATCGGGTAACGACTCAAAATGGCTTGTCCTGCAACAGTGCGACCAAACTGAGCTTCAATTGGTAAAAATGGGAAAGGTACGTAGTTTTTGTCCCAATTTATACCTATAGCTGCGGAACCCAAATTTAGAGCTTTAGCCAATTCTGTTACCTGATTAACATAATAAGAACGTTTAGCGGCGATGTCAATTTCTTGAAAACCGATGAAATCAGCCTTTTGACTTTTCAAAGCAGCGATCGCTGTTTCCAGGTTATGATCATAAAATTCTTTGGTTGATTTTACACCTACATCACTGGTTGCGGCATTTTCCAAACCAGATAAATAACCAATATTGAAAGAAATCACAGTCAAAGTGTCATCTTTATCTGGTGGCAAAGATTTATAGTTCACAACTTCGTTATACTTATCTTTCGGATACGAGCCTGTACTAGCCCAAAAATAAAAGGCAGCAATTAAAATTAAAGGTGTCAAGATAATCAACGCAGTAACTTTAAATAGTCGTAGTATCATTATATTTTAAGGGTTGATTGCAGGTAAACTTTAACTCTTCTCTTGTAAAACTACTATATTACCTACACAAAAGTTTAAATACGCTCTTAATCTCCCGCTTCTATGCTCACTTGATTAATTATAGAGATAACACTATTAGCAAGACGTTCGATTGTCTCTTTACTTAATGAAGGTTCAGAAAACATAAAATTAAACAGCAGTTTATCTTGAAAACTAGAAGTACAAACAGCAAAAGTACCTGTGAACAAAGCATAAGAAGAAACAAAGCTAATTTCTTCCAATTCAAAACAACCATAAATTTTAGGAATATTCACCTTCCCAATGTTTGTAATATTAACAGTCGAAGCTACATTCTGTGCGTGCTTTAACAAATACTTACTAATTAACTTGGCATTCAATACAACTTTAAACGGATTTTGATGACGAATCCCAATTTCAAGTTGCTGTTTCACATCCCTAGCTAAGTCCCAAAATGAAGAATTAATTGCTATTTTATGCCAGGTTTTGAGAATGCAAGCCATAATGCCAAGATGTTCGTTTGTGATTTCTGGCTGCAAACGTCTTCTTAAGTCTACCGCAGACTCACAACTTACATTAATTTTACTTGTTTGATTAGGTGCAATTTCTCGGACAACAGCAAGTAAAAGTCCAGCACATAATGCACCATGTACAGTTACTTTGTTTTGCTTACAACTATTAATAAATCGTTGAGTAGTTTTTGGAGGAAGTTGGTGATGAAGCATTCGAGAACAGCGTTTTTCAAGCACAGCATTGGCTTCTATTTTTAGTATTTGAGGCTGATACCAAAATTCTTGTAGTAAAAGTTTAATAAAATAGAGGTTTTTAGTTAAATTTCCTCTAACTCCGTATGTCCATTTAGGTAATAGTTTTTCAATGGGCGGTAATGCTACTATAGGAATAGAACTGATAGGTTCACCGGATACAATGTGCTGGCAGCAAGTTAATAGTTCTGAATGAAGTTGAATACAAGATAGAGCATCTGAAATAGCATGATGTGTTGTTGTAATTAGGTAATTAATTTGAGAATTGCTTGAACAATTAATCAATACAGTTCTAATTAAACTAATATTTGAATTAATTTTCTCATTCAGTTCTTCATCAACTATGTTCTGCCAGTCTTCTGTATTAGTGTTAATAATTCGTAGTGGAATTTGAGATTTAGTAAATTCAAATTGAAGATTCTCTAATGAACCTATAATTCTGGCATTAAGATATGGATGATGTTGCTGGACACACAAGAGAGCTTGTCTGACTATTTCTTCACTTAAAATTCCTTTAACACGACTAATTGTAACAATATTCCAGGTATTAGCATAGCGATTGAAAATTTCCATCGCCTGCTCATAATTGCTCAGTTTTCTATTGTTTATTCTCATGCTTTAATTTATCTTTATTTAAGAAAATTCAGTGGAAGTTAGATATATTTTCTGATATTAATATACACTTAGAATAAATTTACTTCAGACCTGAAACTAAACGTCCTAGGAAACGATAACTTTTACGGACAATATCTAGAATAAAATAGGGTACTCCTAGCCTTAACGGAGATAATATCGGACGATACAACCAGTAGTATGCTTTCTTCAGGTTATTCCATTTTGAACAGCTTTCTTCCTGGAGAAAGTCGGAAATATCTACTACCAATCCCCTACCTTCGTGCATCATCACATTCCGACCATGAACGTCATGGGGGTGAAGTCCACGTTTACGAGCATAATCTAAACCTTGATCAATATCTTGTATCACTCGCTTGGGAATACGTAGACCAAGATGCATACAATCGTAAATGTTTACTCCATACAACCGCTTGAGAATTAAGAAACCATCTTCAGCATAGTAACACTCAGAATATGCTGGATGAGAACCCAAGCGACGATAAACTTCTACCTCTTCTTCAAAACCTGCACGTCCAGGAGCATAAATCTTTACCACGAAGTTGGGATAATCAGGGTGATGAACCACTACAGCATAGTTTCCTGCTCCCAAAAGTTGCCAAGGTTTGGGAATATAACCGACTTTAATCGGGTCGTGAGGATCCACACTCTCAATCTGAAGTGCAGGAAGTAGCTCCTGCTGGACACTTTCTATCAGCCGATCTAGATGTGGTGATCCATCCATAATTTAATGTAGGCAAACATAGCCAGCCATAATTAAGTATAGGAAACAAATAACAAATATTCTTGCTATCTCAATTCGATAATATTATGCCTGCAAAAGATATATATCACAACACAGTAAAAAACGCCTTGATAAAAGATGGCTGGATAATCACTCATGATCCTCTCCGAATCCGTTTAGCTCGTGGAAGAAATCTTTTTGTCGATTTAGGTGCAGAGCGACTATTAGCAGCAGAACGTGGAGTTGAAAAGATAGCCGTTGAGGTTAAAAGTTTTACTCGTCCATCAGATATGAAAGATTTAGAAGAAGCTATTGGTCAATTCGTCTTATATGCTCAATTGTTAAAACGTTATTACCCTGAGCATAACTTATACCTTGCAGTCACTGATAATATTGGTAAGACAGTTTTTGAGGAAGAAGCAGGGCAGACGATGATTGAAAATGGCATTATTAGTTTAGTAACCTTCGACCCTATTGAGGAAGTAATTGTCCAATGGATTCCCTAGATACACAATATCGTGAAGTAATTGAAAAAATTCTCTCTGACTATGCTGGCTTTCTAGGCAATGACGAGGAAGTTAAAATTGAACTTGTATTTGATAGAGAGCGTGACCGTTATTTATTGGTAGAAGCAGGTTGGCAAAATGGTTATCGTATCTACGGAACCTTATTGCACATTGATATAATTGATAACAAGTTTTTAATTCAGCACGATGGTACAGAAGAAGGAATTGCAGTTGAGTTAATCGAGAAAGGAATCCCCAAGAAAAATATAATTTTAGGTTTTAGACCACACAAAGAACGACAACACACAGAATTTGCAGTTTCTTGAGACTAGATATTTAGTCCATTTCATGGTCTATCACTTGTAGATTGCTGGTAGTTTGCTTAACTATGAAAATCTTAGCGGTAAACCATCATGAAATACTAACAACTGTCCTGGTTGGATTTGCGTCCAAACTTCGTTGTCAGTCAAGGGAGTGGTAGCAATCACAGCAACGCGATCGCTTTGATTTGTCACTTCCCGAAAATCAAGTGTGATATCTTGGTCTATTAAATGGGCAGCAGCAAAGGGTGCTTCTCGGACAATATAAGAAAGTTTGGTAGAGCAATAAGCAAAAAAATCCTCGCCATCAGAAAGAAGGTAATTAAAGATACCTATTTTCGCTATTTCCTTAGTGATGTGTTCAATGACTGGGTACAAGTCTCGTAACAAAGGTTTAGTGTGGGGAAAGTTTTGGCGTAAAGTTTCCATTATTAGACAGAAGGCTTTTTCACTATCAGTATTACCTACCGCTTGATAAAAACTTGTGTGAGGATGAAAATTTGGTAAATCCCCATTGTGAGCGAATACCCAATACCTACCCCAAAGTTCCCGTCGGAAGGGATGGCAGTTTTCTAAAGTAATTTTACCTTGAGTCGCCTTGCGGATATGAGCTATGACATGAGTAGAATGGATGGGAAAGGTGCGTATAAAGTCTGCAATTGGAGAATGAACCGAGGGTTGCACGTCTAAAAAAACTCTACATCCCTTACCTTCAAAGAAAGCAATTCCCCAACCGTCTTTATGATCATCTGTTTTTCCTCCGCGTGTAGAAAATCCTTCAAAAGAAAAACAGATGTCGGTTGGAACATTACAATTCATTCCCAATAGTTGACACATAGTAATTACAATCGTGATTTAGTCCCGCATTAGGATACAAGAGTATGAAACAATATTCTGTATATATAGATTTTTTTATTCATACAATAAAAAAGCCTCTCAATAGAGAGGCTTTTGATATTTTAGCTTAGTAGAGATACAAGACGGTAAGTGCAATTAAAACCAGCTAATGGAATTTACTGCTAAAACACCAGCGATCGCCGAAGCAACGAGGGAAACGAAAGCTGTGTTAAATAACCACCAAGCTGCATCCGCAACCGCTTTTTTGGTTTCTTTCGCTTGTTTCTTGGTTTCTTCTTTGATTGCAACTAAACGCTTGTTAGTTTCTTGTTGGATAAGTTCTGCGCGGTTCAGTACTGTATCCCGTGTACTTTCTATGCGATTGATGATCTGATTTGCTTGCTCTTGAGAAATATTCGGATTAGAGCTGACCACAGCAACTAAAGTATTGCGGTCAAAGTGGGATAAGCGATCGCGTAATGCTTCAAATCCGGCTTGAGGATCGTCAAACAATTTAGTAAAGTCTTGCTGAATACTCTCATAATTCAGTTCTGGACGATCAAGGGAGTTGAGATAACTACGAATCCTGCCAAATAGACCATCAATTACTGATTGCACTTTTTGTTGAATCTGGTTGTATTGTTCAACAATTGAGTGACGTGCAGATTCGATTTGGTCTACAATCCGGTTTGCTTCTTCTTCTGAAATATCTTCACGTTGAGACAGTAAAGCTACCAGAGTAGAACGGTCAAACTTAGAAGCACGATCAGTTAAAGAAGATACTCCCGCACGGGGTGATGATAGTAACAGTTGCAAGTCGCGTTTGATACTTTCTGGGTTCAGTTCTTCTTTGTTGGTGTTCCGCAGGTATGTTTCTAAACTTGCTTCAAAATCTAGAAATCCTTTGGTGGCACGATTGGCTAAACGACGTGGCGCTTTGACAATGTTATCAATCGCTTGCTGTACTTGGTCAATTACTTTGTTAACTTGTTCTTCGCTCAAGTCACCTCGTTGGGTTAGTAACTTCACCAAAGTTTCCTTATCTACTTGAGACAAGCGATCGCGTAATGCTAAAGCACCTTCTTGAGGATTTTCCAGCAACTTGCTCAAATCTTGTTGAATACCTTCTGGATTGAGTTCTTCCAAATTGGTATTACGAAGATATTCAGCAATGGTAGTAGTAGTTTGTTCGTACTGCTGTTTTGCTTGATCAGCAACTTTCTGTGGTGCTTGTAAGATGCTATCTCTTACCGATTCTAATTGGTCAATAGTTTGATTTATTTGTTCTTCACTCAAATCTTGACGCTGACTCAGTAATTTTACCAGTGTATCGCGGTCAAATTGCGATAGACGAGAGCGGAGAAGTTTAGCTCCTGCTTGTGGGTCATCTAGTAGAACTTTAAAATCACGCTTGATACTTTCGGGGTTAAGTTCTTCCTTGTTAGTATTGCGTAGATACTCTTCTACTCGTTGACGCAGTTCATTCGCTTTGGTTTTTGCTTGTTCTTGCAATTCATTAGCACGATTCAAAACATTATCACGGGTGCGTTCTAACTGACTGATAATGTTATTAGCTTCATCTCCACTAATATCTTGACGTTGACCGAGTAATTTAGCTAACGTATCGCGGTCAAATTGAGAGAAGCGATCGCGCAAATCTTCAAAACCAGCTTGTGGGTCTTCTAATAGAGTAGCAAAATCCCGCTCAATTCCTTCTGGATTAAGTTCTTCCTTACCAGTAGAACGTAGATACTCCTCAATTCTAGAGCGTAAATCTTGCGATTCTTCCCGTCCTGCTGCTTGACGAACAGTTTCTAAAGTTTCTTGACGGATACTTTCTAATTGCTCAGCAATTTCTTTTTTCCGTGCTTCGCTAACATCATCACGACGTTGCAACAAGTTGAGAAAATAATCCTGGTTCAAACCTTCCAATTCACGACGGATAGTTCTTGGGTCAGCATTGGGGTCAAAGATAACTTCTTTAAATTCATCTTTGATAGTAACGCGGTTGAAATGCCAAGGTAAAGAATACAGTATGTATTCCTCAATATCTCCTTTAATATTGCTAGAAGGTAATCCTGGTAACTTCTCGGTCGCTTTACCTGCAAGTTGTTTCAGCTGATTTGTAACTTTCTCAACATCAACATCTTGAACTTTATTGCCGAGTTTTTGTAGTTGACTTGTGATTTTATCTATATCAACCTGAGAAAGGTCAACTCGATCTAATACAGCAGGTAAACCAGCTTGCACACCATATTGAACAGCTTGCTGAATTAAACGATTACTTCCATTACCTCCCCCAACTGTAACTAATTGTTGCAACTTTTCGCCTAACTGTTCTGAATTGAGTTCTTCAGGAGTAGCAGACTGAATTAAATTTATAACCTGCTCTGTGGAATTTTGACGACTAGAAAATTGTTGCCAAGCTGCTTCTAATTGGTCAGCAATTTTATCCACATCTGCTTGAGAAAAATCAGAGCGACTACTAATTAAATCAACAAAAGTCTGACGATTGATATTTTTTGCTAAGTCACTATCGGCAATAGATTCTAAATCTGTATTTTTGAGGAGCTGATCAAATTGATTTCTAATCTCCTTGACATCCAAATTGGGTAACTGTAAAGAACTCAATGAACTTTTTAAAGTATTTTGGATGCTTTCAGAATCAAAACCAGCAGTCAATTCTCGACGAACAGCGGCCGCAATTTCCTCAGCAGTAGAAACCATTTGGCTTTTAGCAGCATTTGCACCGATAGCTGCTGTTGCAGTTCCCATCAAACCATCAAACCCACTCTTAACAGTGCTAGCAACAGAACCTATTAAGGATCCTACAGCACTAGAGCCTAACCACATTATTAGAGAAAAATAGGTAGACCAGATAACTACACCAATAATTCCTCCTAACAATGCACTTTGAATTAAGCTTAATTTTACTGCCAAAAAACAAGCACTAAATAATGCAATAGTTGAAGTTATTAGTGCCCAAAAACCAACTTTTGCTTCCACTTTCCGAATACTAGTAGGTAAACTTTCAGAGTGATGATCATCAGACCCACCACCTAAAGCAGAAATACCTACTGCAACTGACAGATTTGTTAATAGTAACTGAAAGGCAAATGCCATAACAACACCAGACAGCATTGCAACTAAAAATTTTGGGCCAGAAAAAGCTATCGGCGCTCCTTCTGAAATTACAACTGCCTGAGCTAGACTTATTGACGTTAATTGTAGAAACATATAATTGTTTCCCTATTTAATTTGGGTTACACACCTTTTACCCTAGCTAGCAATTATGCAATCACGGACTTTCTCTAGGAATAAATTCTTTAATCAAAAGTATGATTTTTATCACATCATAACTATATAACTAAGCTAAGTAGAGAAAAATTATATATAAACAATAATACATGAATAAATAATAAGATTTTGCTCAAATTTCAATAGTTAAAATATCAATATCATCGCTTATTCCTCTTGATAGAGGGAAAAATTCTTCCAGCGGATTGATGAAATATTTTGAAATTAAAAGCAAAACTATAGTTACTAGCATTCAAAAATAAATAAGTAGTCTTTCTTATTGGGAGAAGGAACGATGGTAGTAGGAGTACATAAGCGTGCAGTAGGCGTCTTTAATAATCGTCGCGATGCAGAACACGCACTGCATGAATTGAGAGATTCCGGTTTCCCGATGGACAGAGTTTCTGTGGTAGTCCAGGATGCTGACGACAATGAAACAATCGCAGGTGCGGAAGTTAGAGACCGTGTAGGCGATAAGTCAGACGAAGGTGCTAAGGTTGGAGCGCTGTCCGGGGGTGCTTTGGGTGGTTTGACTGGTTTGTTAGTTGGTCTTGGAACCTTAGCAATACCAGGTGTCGGTCCGATTATGCTTGCGGGTGCAACAGCAACAGCTTTGGCTACAACTGCTGCTGGTGTAGGTATTGGTGCTGCTGCTGGTAGTTTGTTAGGTGCTTTAGTAGGTTTAGGAATTCCTGAAGAACGTGCCAGAGTTTATAACGAACGAGTAGAGCGTGGTCATTACTTGGTAATTATAGACGGTACAGATGCTGAAATCACCAGAGCAGAAGCGATTTTAAGAAGAGGTGGTGTAGAAGAGTTCGGTATTTATAACAATCCTAATACAACAAATGCTACCCCTGTAGGTACTGTCGTTGCTCCTGCGATTGCTTCTAGTATTCCTGATGTAAACACTACACCTGTAGCTACTGCACCTGTAGGAACAATTAGAAGGGCGATTGGTGTATTTCCTCATCGTCGGGATGCAGAAGCTGCGTTAAGAGAACTACGAGATGCTGGTTTTTCGATGAATCAGGTATCATTAATTGCGAAAGATGACAACGGTATATTACCTGGTGGACGTGATAATGTAGTTACACCTGCTGAACGAAATTCAGTTGTTGGTGTTGGTAACAAAGCCGATGAAGGTGCAAAAACAGGAGCTGTTACAGGTGCTACTGTTGGTGGTTTAACTGGTTTATTAGTTGGTTTAGGTACTTTAGCGATTCCTGGAGTCGGCCCAGTAATATTAGCTGGAGAAGTAGCTACAGCATTGGCAACGGCACTAACAGGTAGTGCTATCGGTGCAGCAACTGGTGGTATTGGTGGTGGATTGATTGGTTTAGGGATACCAGAAGACAACGCTAGAGTTTATAGCGATCGCTTCAACAAAGGTGAATATTTAGTAATTGTTGAAGGTACTGATGCAGAACTTCGTCGTGCAGAAGCAATCCTGAAACGTCATGGAATTGAAGATTACATCACATACGATGCTGCGGATGATCACAATCGAGATGTTACTCGTAACGCACTCGATGTAGAGACTGTTCGTGGAAATTACTCACCTGTTATAGAAAGTGATGCTCCTGTTGTAATCATCGACCGTAGAGATGAAACAGTGTAGATACGATTACCCACTACCGTACGGGCAGGTTTCAAACCTGTACCGTACGGGCAGGTTTCAAACCTGTCCCTACCCACTACCCATTAATAAAAAAATGAAAAAATTAACCCCATTATTTATCAGCTGTCTTTTAGCGTTTGGTTCTGCTGCTTGCCAAAATCCTGCGAAAACTAGTGCAGATGCACCTGATAACGTTAATGAAGTAGTAGCAACCGCACCTAGCAAAGATACAACAGAAACGACGAAAGACGATGCTCAAAGCGAAATCCGCAGAAGACAATTGAATGCTGATATTCGCGCTAGAGAGCAACGCAACAACTTGGCTGGTGGTGGTACAAACAGAACTAAAGGTGACTTACAAAGTGAAGTTCGTTCTAAGTTAGAAGCTAATATCCCCAATGGTCTATTAGCAGTTGAAGCCACCGATGATGGTACAGTAACTGTAACAGGTACAGTTCCAGTTGCTGCTCAATTAGACAAAATTGAACCTTTATCTAAAGAAATAAAAGGTGTCAATAATGTTATTGTGAAAGCAACTGTTGCTAAACCTAAGAATTAAGCTTAATTATAGCTTGAGGTAGACGTGATTAATAATCAGGATGATTATTGTAATTAGTAAAATTAGGTCTAGACCTAATTTGCTATATTAAAGAAATCATCCTGTAAAAATTCAAAAAATTGCTTTGTAAGACTATAAAGGAAAATTATGGACGCTCAAATTCAACCACAAGAATATGCAGAAGTTACAGCGCAAGATGCAGGAGCAGTAATTGATGGTACTGAACCTGGGACTTTAGTAGTAGCACCAACTCCAAAAGCTGAAGATAAGTTTGAAGAAGTTGGTAGAAATGTATCTAATTTCTTAGAACAATTTCCAGTATATGTTAACCGCTTTTTTCAAGAATACAAGTTACCTATTATTAGCTTTGGTTTGCTCGTAGTAGCGATTACTGTATTAAAGATAGCAGTGGCAGTACTAGATGCCATCAATGATATTCCATTAGTTTACCCAATTTTTGAACTAATTGGAATTGGTTATACTACTTGGTTTATTTCTCGCTATTTGCTCAAAGCTTCTAATCGTCAAGAATTGGTAGCGGATTTCCGCTCATTTAGAGAAGACATCACAGGTAATAAATCTTCTGAGTCTTTAAATTAATTTTTGTGAATCCTCACGCAAAGACGCATTAGACACGAAGTGGCTTCCCGGAGGGTAGACGCAAAGGTGATAGGGTTTGTTTGCGCCTTTGCGTGAAAATTTTTAATATAATACAAATGAACTGACTGAATGAATTGAATGTCTGACTTAATTCTGTTTTGGCATCGTCGGGATTTACGTATATCTGATAACACCGGACTAGCTGCTGCGCGATCGCGTACTAGGAAGATAGTCGGTGTTTTTTGTCTTGACCCAAATATTTTAGATAGAGATGATGTCGCTCCTATAAGGGTGGCTTATATGATTGGCTGTTTGCAGGCGTTGAAGGAACGGTATGCTGAAGTTGGTAGTGAGTTGTTGATAGTTCAGGGTAATCCGGTAGAAGCAATTCCAGCTTTAGCGTCGGCTTTGAATGCTCAGGCTGTATTCTGGAATTGGGATGTAGAACCTTATTCCCAACAGCGCGATCGCACTATTATTGATGCTCTAAAAGAAAAAGGTATTGAGTTTCTTGAGGAAAATTGGGATCAAATTCTCCACTCACCCGATATTATTCGCACAGGTTCTAATCAACCATATACAGTCTACACTCCTTTTTGGAAGAATTGGAGTGCTAAACCTAAAGATAGTCCAGTAGATACTTTACAAAATATTGAAGGATTAACTCCAACTGAACGAGTAGCAGCGACGGGAGTAATCGAATTACCCACAGCTAAAGATTTAAATTTTGTTTGGGATGGAGATATGGTAATTGCTCCAGGAGAAGCAGCAGCACAAGAGCGGTTAGAGGAATTTTGTGCTAGAAGCATCTATGAATACCAAGAACAGCGTAATTTCCCTGCTATTGATGGTACATCCCAGTTGAGTGCAGCTTTAAAATTTGGTGCGATCGGTATTCGTACTGTTTGGCAAGCTACTTTAGAAGCAATGGAAAATAGTCGCAGTGAAGAGACTGCAACTGCAATCCGCACTTGGCAACAAGAAATAGCATGGCGGGAATTTTATCAACACGCAATGTATAATTTTCCTGAATTAGCCGAAGGAGCTTTCCGCGAAACTTTCAAAAGTTTCCCTTGGGATACTAACGAAGAACATCTCAAAGCGTGGTGTGAGGGTAAAACTGGTTATCCGATTGTAGATGCTGCTATGCGTCAGATGAATGAGCTTGGTTGGATGCATAACCGTTGTCGGATGATTGTTGCTAGCTTCCTTACTAAAGATTTGTTGATAGATCCTCGGTTAGGAGAAAAATATTTTATGCAAAAACTGATTGATGGGGATTTATCTGCAAATAATGGTGGTTGGCAGTGGAGCGCTTCTAGTGGGATGGATCCTAAACCTGTAAGAATATTTAATCCGGCTAGTCAAGCACGAAAATTTGACCCAGATGGTGAATATATTCGTCAATGGGTTCCAGAACTGCGGTCTTTTGATACAGAATATTTAATTACAGGCAATATTACACCCCTAGAGCGTGAAGCTGTTGGTTATCCTGCTCCCATGGTAGACCACAATAAACGCCAGAAGATGTTTAAGGAAAGATATCAGTTACAGAAAACTGGCTAGTACTAACAAGGTAAAAGAAATTTACAATTGCTTGATCAATTTCCCCATTCCTAAGCTTATGGTATGTATCATTAAATTTTATATAGTTAGCAATAAACCTGACAGGTCGTCTTTTTGAGGCCTTAATTGTAACAAAATATTCTGTATTTGCTGCTACTATATAAATCTGGTTAGAGTTTAAAATAAATTACCCAGTACCAAGTGTAAGAGTTATTTAACGAGACAGTAACTCGAATCTCACTGCTATACTGGAACAACCACACTCTCGCAATCACTATGAGTGCCACTATTCCCATCGCTAAAATTGTCAGCCAAATGCAGCTAGAACCTGGTAGTGTAGTTACCATTCCCAACGTCAACTGGCAAGAATTTGAGTCAATTTTGCAAGAGTTGGGACAAAAGCGTGCTGCGCGAGTTGCTTACAGTCAGAGTAATTTACAAATCATGGTTCCATTACCTGAACATGAATTACCCAGCGATCTCATATCTGACATTGTAAGAACTTTGCTGAAAGCTAAAGGTATTCCTTACCAACCTTTCGATTCAACCACTTTTAAACAGGAAGGTGCAGCAGGTGTGGAACCAGACGCTTGCTTTTATATCCAGAATTATGAACGCATGATTGGTCGTGAGCAGCTACAACCAAACGACCCACCACCAGATTTAGCTATTGAAACTGAAGTAACATCTATAACTGCACTCAACGCCTACGAAGCAATTCAAGTTCCAGAATTATGGGTATATGAGAGTAATCATCTTACTATCTATTTATTGCAAGACGGAAAGTATGTAAAATCAGATACAAGTCCTACTTTTCCAGACTTACCTCTTACTCAAATAATCCCTTATGTTGTCCAACGTGGTGGGGAAGTAGGGAATCTTCAAGCTTTAGAAGAATTTTTAGGATCTTAATAGGTAGATTAGGGGTGTTCGCGTAAGCGTGCGCTATACGCTTACGGTTTTTCGCCCTCTTCATGACATTCTAAATTTTATTGGTAATCTCGTAGGTGCAAATACCATTCCTACGCCAATGTATACAAACCTTTAACCCATTGCCATTCTTCAATCAAACCTTCAGCTAAAGAAATTTGTGGCTGATAACTTAATATCTTTTTCGCTTTTGATACATCCGCTGCTGTATGACGCGCATCACCCATCGCTTTCTCGATGTGATTTCGCTTGATAGTTTTACCAACAATTTGCTCCATCGTATCCAAAACTTCTGCTAAAACTACCCTACTACCACCACCAATATTAAAAATCTCACCGACAGCATCATCTGTTGTCGCAGCAGCCAGATTGGCAGCTACAGCATCACTAATAAATGTAAAGTCCCGTGTTTGCTGTCCATCTCCGTAAACTGGAATCGCTTTATCTTCCAGCACTGACAAATAAAACTTATGAAACGCCATATCAGGGCGCTGTCTTGGACCATATACTGTAAAATAACGTAAAGCGACAAAAGGTACACCAAAGTTTTTGTGGTAAAGTCCACATAGACGTTCAGCAGCTAATTTGGTAATGCCGTAAGGCGACACAGGCTGAGGACAAATATTTTCATGGGTAGGTAGAGTTTCGGCATCACCGTAAACGCTAGAAGTTGAGGCAAATACAAAGCGTTTCAAGTCTGAAGCATCTTTGGCAGCTTCTAGTAACACTTGTGTCGCATTAATGTTACGTTCTGTATAAGAGCGAAAGCCATTACCCCAACTTGCTCTGACTCCTGCTTGTGCAGCTTGATGGTAAACTACATCAACGTCAATTAAAAGTGCTTGCCAATCTAATGATTGAATATCAGCTTCAATTAACTCAAAGTTAGGTGATGACAAAAGATGACCGATGTTTTTGCGTTTTAAGGTAGTGTCATAGTAATCATTAAATTCATCGACACCAATGACTGAATGTCCTTGCTTCAATAATGCTTCTACTAAATGGGAGCCAATAAATCCTGCTGCACCAGTAACGATACTTTTAGTCATGTTTCCTAATTTTTCGATATTTTTAAACTCAATATTCACAGGTTAATCCTTATAACCACCTAACCGCCATTATTTTGCAATGATTTTTTAATCAATTATTTTAATGATGGCAAAAATCAATATAATTACTGAATAACCTTAATTATCTTAATAAAGATAACCGTAAATTTATTGATACTCTAATTCACATCTATTAGGTATGACCGAGGAAACAACGTGAAAGTTTTAGTTGTTGGTAATGGTGGACGAGAACACGCTTTAGCTTGGAAATTATTGCAGTCAAAGCGAGTAGAAGAAGTTGTGTGTGTACCTGGAAACGGTGGTACAGCAAGTCTGAAAAATTGTCAGAATTTACCCTTGGCTGTAGATGATTTTGAGGGAATGACACAATATGCTCAGGAACATGAGATAAATTTAGTAGTTGTTGGACCAGAAGTACCCCTGGCAAAAGGAATTGCAGATTATATGCTTGCCCGTGGTTTAATGGTATTTGGCCCCACTAGAGCCGGAGCGCAAATCGAAGCGAGTAAAGCTTGGGCAAAAGCTTTAATGCAAGAAGCAAAAATTCCGACAGCTTCATCTGCGGTATTTACTGAGGCTAGAGCAGCAAAGTCTTATGTAAAATCCCAAGGAGCGCCAATTGTTGTCAAAGCTGATGGTTTAGCAGCGGGTAAAGGTGTTACAGTTGCAGAATCTGTAGAGCAGGCTCAGACAGCAATTGACAAGATTTTTAGCGGACAGTTTGGCAATGCTGGCAAGTTTGTTGTTATTGAAGAATATTTAACTGGAGAAGAAATATCAGTTTTAGCATTAACCGACGGTTTGACGATTAGACCATTGCTACCAGCTTGTGACCATAAACGAATTGGTGAAGGTGATACGGGAGAGAATACAGGTGGAATGGGAGCTTATGCACCTACACCCATCGCTACCTCTGAATTGATGAAGAGAGTGCAGACAGTATTAGAAAAAGCGATCGCTACTCTCAAATCCAAGAATATCGACTACCGGGGTGTGCTATACGCAGGATTGATGGTTTCCAATGGTGACTTCAAAGTTTTGGAATTTAATTGTCGTTTTGGCGACCCTGAAACTCAGGTAATTTTACCGTTGCTAGAAACACCTTTAGAAGAATTACTACTAGCTTGTGTAGAACAACGTTTGGGACAAATGCCACCCATTGCATGGAAGCAGGGTGTAGCAGCTACTGTTGTCGTGGCTTCTGGTGGTTATCCTGGAGACTATGAGAAAGGTAAACAAATTACAGGTATTCAACAAGCTCAAAGGGAAGGAGCCGTCGTATTTCATGCTGGGACTAAGTTAAATCATGAACTTGTGACTGATGGTGGTAGAGTCTTAAATATTACAGGGATTGGAGATAATTTCCAGCAAGCTATTAGTCAAGCTTATACTGGAATAAGATATATAAATTTCGAGGGTATGTATTATCGGCGAGATATTGGATATAAAGTAGGGGCAGCTTTCCAAACCAACCCTTAGGTAGGGACAGATTTAGTACAGTTTGGTACAGTATTTAATATTGCTTTATTATCTCCCCCTACTCCCC
>Ga0224723_1000745_pt1 | contig 21566 bp, 11 predicted proteins | sample Balambano_FR2_Me_FD_161647 | JGI IMG/M metagenome (GOLD analysis project Ga0224723, IMG submission 161647) | Freshwater sediment microbial communities from Lake Towuti, South Sulawesi, Indonesia - Balambano_FR2_MetaG | ecosystem: Environmental > Aquatic > Freshwater > Lake > Sediment | place... | reverse complement strand
TGGTTAGCGCCATCCCTAAAACACCGTGTTTTAACTACCAATACTTGGGTAAAAAGATTGTGCAAATATGTTCCTGTTGCAGCAATTGTTCAAGAGCTTGTTCGATTTGATTTACAGCAACTAGAGACTCCTGAGATATCAGGTATCGAATATCAGCAAGGAGAGTTACAAGGGTATGAAGTCAGAGAGTATCTACTCAATAAATGGGACAGACAATGTGCTTACTGCGATGCTAAAAATGTTTCTTTGCAAGTAGAACACATTGTACCTAAAGCGAAAGGAGGAACGAACCGAATATCTAATTTATGCTTGGCTTGTGCGAAATGTAATCTGAAAAAAGGAACACAAGATATTGAAAAATTCCTTGCTAAAAAACCAGAATTGTTAAAAAAGATTTTAGGGCAAGCTAAGCGTCCTTTGAAAGACGCAACAGCAGTAAATTCAACTAGATGGGAGTTGTTTTCTACTCTCAAACAAATAGGATTACCTGTTGCGACTGGATCAGGTGGATTAACTAAATTTAACCGGAATAGGTTAAACCTTCCTTCTTTCCATCTATATCTAAGACTAACAACTGAATGTCTGTGGCAGATGCTTGGTGCATAAATTATATCTGTATTGTGAACTTCCAGTTAGAGGTTAGCAGGCTACTGCAATTAACTCCACAACTGAGAAACTAAGTATATTGACTAAATTCTCATCTTGATAACCTATCAAACTGGCTCCAACACCTTAACTGGAGATTGTAAAGCCATTAAATCAAGATTTTCTCTAAATACTTACGCATTTAAGTTTTATTTATTACACATAAAATTCTTGGTATTTATTATACGAATCAAATAAAAAGTATAATTAATTACTTAAAAAATAGATTAATTAAATAAATACGTAGAACTTTTTAACTATTGAACAGATTTTTCTATCATTATGCTCAATTCCTTACGTAGTTTTACTTTTTTGAAAAACACGATTTAACAACATACCACATATTTGTTTGTTTTTCGTTGTCTTAGCATTGGCAATATAAAGTGTTTGCAAGAAGATATTGTAGCTATAGACACTAGAAAAAGCACTGGGTTATCAATGGGTTATAAAACTTCAACAAACGAAGTGAACCATTTAATAACCTCAGTATAAAAAAAGGAATTTCTCATGTTTAAGAAAGCTCTTTCTGGAATCTTTGCTGCTGCTGCTGCAACTGGTGTTTTTTCTGCGATCGCTCCTGCAAATGCTGCTCCTGCAAGTGCTACCACTTCTGTGAAAGCTACAGTAGGTATTCAGCAAGCTCAAATTGATGCTAAGGAAGCTCAAAAGAAATCTGAAGAAGCTAAGAAAAAAGCTCAATCAGCGGAAAATGCACTCAACAAAGCTCAAGAAGAAGCTGTAAAAGTTGCTAAGGATGCTCCACTAGAAGCTGAAAACGCTATCAAGAAAGCTAGAGAAGATGGTGCTAGTGCTATTCAAAAAGCTAATGATGAAGGTGCTAGTGCTATTCAAAGAACTAAAGAAGAAGGTGCTATTGCTGTTCAGAGGGTTAGAAATGAAGGTGATAGAGCTATTCAAAGGGTTAGAGATAATGCAGAAAGAGCTATTAGAAATGCTAGGCCTACACAGATTGCGTCTGTAACAGAAGCTTGGAACCGCAACATTGCTACAGCTCAAAATACTGCCACACAGAATGTTACTAATGCTCAAAATAGAATCCAAGATAACATCAGAAGAATTGAAGCTGAAATTCAAACCAAGATTCAAGCGGCTGAAAATACAGTTAGAACAAAGGTAGAAGCAGCCCAAAATACATCTCAAGCTAAAATTGCAGCAGCTGAAAATAAAGTTCAACAAGCTTCTTCAACATTCAGCAAAGCTAACACAGAAGCTGCTTCAGCGGCTGATTTATTTAACTCATCTGATAAAATTGCTCAAAGTGCATGGGGAAATTGGACTAAAACTCATACAGTTCAAGATAAGTCCACTGACAAATCAGGATTCCAAAGCATTATTAATGAATTTCAACAATTTGTCCAAAAAGAAAGATTGGAATTAAAGGATGTCGGTGCGAAGAAACTGGATCCTGCAAAACTGTTCTTACAACATGACCATAATGTTCGTGTCTGGTTTATCAACGAAGGAGCAGGTTATAGAAACCAATTAGCTTACGAAGCAACCAAGAAAACAGAATACGATAAGGGAATGATTTTCAGTGATGTTTCTTGTACCTTCGGTTGTGAATTAGGAAATGGAAGCAGCGGTGTTTTAGATATTGGTGATTACGTTGATTTAGGTAGAGTTAACGGTGGAGCAAGATTAAACTTCTTGCTGAAAGGAAATGGTGCGAATGATGCTAATGGTCACATTTACGGAGCAGATGCTAGATTAAATCCCGACAAATTTGAACACATGGTAGCTTATGAATACAAAGGCTACTTGTTAATGGGTATAGAAGATTTATGGATGGGTGGTGACAAAGATTATAACGATACAGTATTCGTTGTAGACTTTGGTAAAGGCAACTTGAAAACAACTGAAGTTCCAGAACCTTCAGCAGCGATCGCGCTTTTAGGTGTAACAGGTGCTGGTATGATGGTGCGTCGTCGTCGCAAAAACAAATTCCAAGCTTAGTTAGACTGTAACGGAAGCAACTGGCTAGAATAAAGCTATGTCTCAAAATTTATCTAAGCCGTTGACTTCCGATTCCTTAACCACGCAACCAACGTTTATCTTAATTGATGGACACTCCCTAGCATTTCGTTCTTACTTCGCTTTCGCCAAAGGTCGAGATGGGGGATTGAGAACGAAAACAGGTATCCCTACCAGTGTCTGTTTTGGTTTTCTCAAGTCTTTACTAGAAGTGATGACAACTCAGCAACCGCAAGCGATCGCGGTTGCTTTTGACTTGGGTTTACCAACTTTCCGTCACGAAGCTGATGATACTTATAAAGCTGATCGTCCAGGAACACCAGAAGATTTTATCCCTGACTTGAAAAATCTCCACGAGCTACTAGCAGGGTTTAATCTACCAGTACTAACAGCTCCTGGTTACGAAGCTGATGATGTGTTAGGAACTCTCGCGCAAAAAGCTGCTGCTGCTGGATATCAGGTGAAGATTCTCACAGGCGATCGTGATTTATTTCAACTTATTGACCTAGCTAAAGGAATCAGTGTTCTGTATTTTAGTCCAGATGCTTTGAAGCGTTCCAGTGCTGGGATCGTAGAATTTTCTCCCGAACAAGTTAAAGAAAAGTTAGGAGTTGAACCATCACAAATAGTTGACTATAAAGCTTTGTGTGGTGATAAGTCAGATAATATTCCTGGAGTCAAGGGAATTGGTGAAAAAACAGCGGTACAATTGTTAAACACCTACGGCTCTCTTGCTCAAATTTATGCAGCATTAGATGAAATTACAGGCGCTACACAAAAAAAGCTCGCAGATGGCAAGCAAGACGCAGAGCATTCTCGCTATTTAGCTACTATAGTTACTAATGTTCCTCTGGAAGTTGATTTAGAGGAATGTAAATTAAAAGGTTTTGATACAGAAACTCTCACACCAATTTTAGAGAAGTTAGAATTTAAATCTTATTTAGCAAAAATTAACAACCTACAGCAGCATTTCGGTGGTGTAGTTGAAGCACCACCAGAATCTAAAGTACTTCCTGATAGCGTTAATTCTACAGAAACTCCTCCCCCCACACCACGTCTCACCCCTAAGCCCTTCGGGCAGGCTTCGCCAACGGGGAAGCAAGCTACAACGGAGGAAACCTCCGCACAAGAGTGGCTCCTCTCTTCGTCTAACGAAGATGATACGTTGTGGTTTTTTAGTGCAGAAGATACAGCAGCATTTCAAAAACAACAATCACTCATTCAACCACGTATCATTGATACACCAGAGCAATTAACAGAGTTAGTAAACCTTTTCAAACAACATACTAATCCAGAAATGCCTGTAGCTTGGGATACAGAAACTACAGATTTAGAACCACGAGATGCAGAATTGGTGGGAATTGGTTGTTGTTGGGGAGAAAATAGTAATGAAGTTGCTTATATTCCTCTTGGTCACAAAGAAGGACAAAATTTGGATAAGGAGTTAGCACTGTCAACCCTACGTCCAATATTAGAAAGTGCTGAATACCCAAAAGTCTTACAAAATGCCAAATTTGACCGATTAGTCTTAAAATGCCAAGGAATTAATTTAGCAGGAGTAGTATTTGACTCCTTGTTAGCAAGTTATCTATTAAATCCAGATTCTAGCCATAATTTGAGTGATTTATCTCAAAAGTACTTGGGTTTTACAGGTAAAAGTTATGTAGAATTGGTTCCTAAAGGTAAAACTATTGCGGATATAGATATCCCTGCTGTTGCAGATTATTGCGGAATGGATGCTTATTGTGCATTCAATTTAGTAGCAAAATTGCGCGAGGAATTACAGAAAAATCCAGCTTTACACAAGTTACTACAAGAAGTAGAGCAGCCATTAGAACCTGTTTTGGCTCAGATGGAATACACAGGAATCCGGATAGATAAAGCTTATTTAAAAGAACTTTCTCAACAGCTAGAGGTAGATTTAGTCAAGTTTGAAGAGCAAGTTCATGCAATAGCCAAAGAAAAATTTAATTTAGGTTCTCCCAAAAAGCTGAGTCAAATATTATTTGAAAAAATGGGATTGAGTACTAAACATTCCCGCAAAATTCAAACTGGTTATTCTACTGATGCTGCAACACTGGAAAAATTACGAGAAGTTGATACCACTGGAATCGTTGATGCCATTATTGAGTATCGCACTTTATCTAAATTAAAATCTACTTATGTAGATGCACTGCCAGCTTTGGTACGTAAAGATACTCAGCGGGTACATACTGATTTTAACCAAGCAGCTACATCTACTGGGCGTTTATCTTCTTCTAATCCTAATTTACAGAATATCCCGATTCGCACAGCTTTTAGTCGTCAAATTCGTAAAGCATTTTTGCCTGAACCAGGTTGGTTAATAGTAGCAGCTGACTACTCTCAAATTGAATTGCGAATTTTAGCTCATTTAAGTCAAGAACCAGTATTAGTGGAAGCTTACCAAAATAATGAAGATATTCATACTGTAACAGCGCGATTAGTATTTGAAAAACAAGATATAACAGCAGATGAACGTCGGCTGGCCAAAACTATTAATTTTGGCGTAATTTATGGAATGGGTTCCCAAAGGTTTTCTCGTTCTACTGGTGTAGATAAAGCTGATGCTAACGAATTTATTAAGCGATTCAACTCACGCTACCCCCTAGTGTTTGAATATTTGGAAGGAGTCAAAAAACAAGCGATCGCCCAAGGTTTTGTGGAGACTATTTTTGGTCGTCGGCGCTATTTTGATTTTACCAGTAATAGTCTACGTACCTACAAAGGTAATAATCCAGAAAATATTGACTTATCAAAATTAAAGAACTTGGGTGCATACGATGCAGGTTTACTACGTGCTGCTGCGAATGCTCCAATTCAAGGTTCTAGTGCTGATATTATCAAAATTGCCATGGTTAGACTGCATGAAATTTTAGAAAAATATCAAGCACAATTATTATTACAAGTTCATGATGAATTAGTGTTTGAAGTTCCACCTAATGAATGGGAAGAATTACAACCACAAATTAAATCAGAGATGGAAAATGCAGTTACTTTAAGTGTACCGTTGCTTGTTGATGTGCGTGCAGGTGATAACTGGATGGAAACAAAGTAAATCGTAGTACTTTTGAACTGAAGAAGGAGAGGATTTAATCAAAGATAAATAAGAACTATGGATATATTTCCATCCAATTGAATATTTTACCGAGGCAGAGCAGCATCAAAAACTTGCTGTGCGGTAAGATTAAGTTGGGGGAATGCAGGAGAAATAATCAAGTCGTTGCCCGTGAACTTAGTAATTATGTATTCATCCCCAACAAGCTGACATACTGAGAAAGTAGGCTGTTTTGGGTCTCCGATAAATTTTTTACCTCCCAATCCTTTATAATCAGCAATCCAAAACTCAGGAATGCCCATTTCTTCATAATCAGCAAACTTTTTATGGTAATCGTCACGCCAGTTAGTGAGGCAGCGCGTTGGACGGGTTTCCCGGCTTGAAGCGACTGCCGTACTGACTACTTCAACTACTAAGGGTACAGATTCAGGTTGAGTAACCGTTGACTCTTTTTGAAAGAGAGGTTCGTTATCAAGATTGTCAAGGTTTAATAACAATACGTCAGGTGAGTAAACTGATTTCGCGGATGGAGTTTTAACAAACGCGCTTTTGGGAATGGTGTAGGGTAGCTTTAGCCGTCTGAGTTCTACAGCAATTTCTACGGCTAAAAACCCAACAATCTTTTCATGGTCTCCGGTAGGTGGCGCCATCTCAATAATTACTCCATCGTGTAGTTCGTAGTGCTTCCCGTCGCTTGGATACCATTCGATAAATTCTTCGTAGGTAACGGGTTTAATTAGGGTTTGAGTCATAGTTAGAACCTCAACATATTATTTGAATTTAAAAATCGTCGTCTGGAAAAAATTCAGCTTCATCTCGTGATGAATTAGATTCATTACTACCACTAATACCCCAGAGTGGTTGTAATAGTGCCATCCCAATTACGCCTACACCTGCACTAAAAGCCATCACTAACCCAAAGGGGATTTGAATAGACTGAAATGATAGAAATTTTAAAGATATAGGTTGAGCATTCTGAACCGAGACAATAGCGATCGCCATTATCCAAACAGCAACTATTAAAGATACAAACAGACTATTAAAGGTTTTCATTAGTGGAGTAATGGAGTAGTGGGTGGTTGATACTAGAATAACAACCACCAACCACCAACTAACAACTACCCAACAACTATCCTTCTAGTTTAGCGATCGCACTCTCCATTGCCTGAGCAATTTGAGTTATCTTGTCGGTAGAGTCGGTTTCCATGTACACACGTACTAATGGCTCTGTACCAGAAGCACGCAACAGTATCCAACTACCATCTTCTAAATAAAGCTTTACACCATCTTTACGTCCCACTTCTTTCACCTTCATCCCTGCTACTTCTGTAGGTGGATTTTTGGTATAGGTATCCATCACAGCAAGTTTGTGGGCTTCAGTTAAATGTAAATCAAGACGCTTATTATACAATGGTCCATTGGCTTCCGCGATCGCTTCCTTGACTAATTCGCTCAAAGCTTTACCTTCATAGGCGATGGCTTCTGCAACTAACATATCAGCTAAAACACCGTCTTTTTCGGGAATATGTCCGATAATACTTAAACCACCAGATTCCTCTCCACCAATTAAAACAGTGGTTTCCCGCATTTTTTCACCGATGTATTTAAAACCTACCGCAGTTTCATAAATTGGTAAACCATACTTAGCTGCCAAATTATCCAATAGGTGAGTTGTTGCGACAGTACGCACAATTGCACCTGATTTACCTTTATTCTTAACTAAATGACGTGCTAACAAAAGAAGCACTGTATTCGGTGTGAGGACATTACCTTGTTCATCAACAATACCAAAGCGATCGCTATCGCCATCTGTTGCCAAACCTAAATCTGCTTTATCTGCTCGTACAGCTTCCACTAAACCAACTAGCTGGTCTCCTTTCGGTTCTGGCATTCCACCACCAAAAAGGACATCCCGCCAAGTGTGGAAACTTTCTAATTCTACGCCGCAGTGTTGCAAAACTTCATCTAAATAACCCCGAGAAGTGGAATAAAGGGCATCGTATTTTACCTTTAATCCAGCACTTCTAATGCGTTCTACATCCAATAGGGTGTAGATAAACTGCATATAATCTGGCTTCGGGTCAAAACTAGAAATTGAACCAGAAGGTTTATTATTAGGCAAAGCATCCGATGCTGCTTCAATATTTGCCACAATAGTATCAGTAATCTCTGGAGTGGCAGGACCAGCATAGTCAGGGATATATTTAATCCCACAATAGGGTGCAGGGTTGTGAGATGCGGTAAACATTAACGCCCCAGCGGAATTTAAGTGACGGGCGTTGTAGGCGATTACAGGTGTGGGACAATCTCGTTCAGTAACTTTTACCGTCCAACCCAAGTCCGCCAATACTTGAGCGGCTGTCTGGGCAAACTGATCGGCTAAAAAACGAGTATCATAAGCGACCAAAACTGGGCGGTCTTTAGTATAGGCTGTTTCCAAGTAACTGGCGATCGCTCTCGTTACCTTCCGTACATTAGGGAAAGTGAAGTCATCAGCAATAATACCCCGCCATCCATCAGTACCAAATTTTATCTTAGTGGGATTGCTACTGGCGCTCATTTGTGCTACTCCGATTCTTTAATTTTACAGAAAGCTTTCTAGTAAAGCCTCTGTAGCCGCAATTATCCCTCGAATCCCGGAACAGCGGCAACCCAAACTGCCCATAGTTCTGTTCACCGTACTTTCTCTCATTAATTCCGAACAATGTCAACCCCTGAGAGACTTTTCGCCAGTTACTACCTTTGGTCTTTAGTTGCCCCAGCTACAGGACAGCAACGCTGGCATTGTCAAATGAGGCGGGGGTTTCTCAAAGCTCGCCAAGAAGAACCACAAGTTAAAGCATTAGCCAAGAACGCTACAGCATCCCAACGTATTGGCATATTAGCCCAAAAGGGTGTTTATGAATTCCACCATAACAAGCACTTACTTAGCCAACCAGATGGTGTAGAAAGAGTTGCACAGCTATTAAAGTTAAATAACTCTACAAGCGAAGTCCAACAGCGCGTCAGATTCATTTTGCAAAAGTATCATGAATCTCCTTTACTATTAGGTAAACGCATTCTTCAATTAACTCGTGGTGATGAAGGCTTCCCTAAACCAATTTTAATTCAACAGCAAGATTATACCTTCCGTTTGTATGCCACGATGGACTGTGTTTTTGTTGAATCAGAATTAGATAAAATTGTCCACATATTAGATTTTAAAACTGGTAAATCACCTTTTGATGAACGTCAGGCGTTAGTTTACATTCTGGCTGCTCGCTACCTTTATTCTAGTTATCAAGCTGTCGCCTCATTTTATAATTTAGAATTGTGTAAAAAATCAAAAGTGATTTCTGTGAGTAAAAAACAATTAGATTCTTTAGAATTAGAGTTAGCTAATATTGCCCAAAAGCATCAAACAGATTTAGAAAAATATCACGATAAAGCTAGCAATTTTAGTAAAATATTTCCTCCCAATCCTGGTTATCACTGCCGCTTTTGTCCATTTAATTCTATTTGTGAATTTTCCACTTTTCAAACTGGAGGGTTTTAAACTGTTCTTTCTACCGTTATTGGATAGTTGGCTTATTTATGCCGAGTAGTACAAGAGGATTTACACCTTCATTTTCTCAAGTGTAAAAACTTAAATTGTATCAGGATCAATATTTAATTCTCGTAGTTTAGCAGCCAATCTTTCAGCCCGTTGAGTTTCTTGTTCAGCCCGTTGAGTTTCTTGTTCAGCCCGTTGAGTTTCTTGTTGTGCTACTTCTTCTGGTGTTAAAACTAACTGTCCCTCTGGTGTGAAAAATCGTAATAATCCTTGGTATATTCCAAAATATAACCCTAACTGCTGACTCCATAAATGTCCTTGGTTATTAGGTTGTAAAGATTCATACCTACCCTCTACTAAATGAAAACCATCAAATTCTAAGCTTTCAGGGTTAAACCAAAAATAATTAGGTGTACGGAAAGTATCCTGATAAAGTTTTTTCTTCAAACCTTTGTCTATATTTGCGGTTGTTGGAGATAAAATTTCTAAAATCACATTGGGATACTTGCCATCTTCTTCCCAAACAGTCCAGCTTTTGCGAGTTTTAGGTTCGGTATCCAAAACTACAAAGAAATCTGGTCCCCGAAAATCTTCTGATTTACGTTTTTTTAAACTGTAATAAATAGTTAAGTTACCAGCAGCATAGAAATCTGTTCTATGTCGCCATAGCCACTTGAGACATTTAATTAAGAGCATTATCTGCTCTAGATGCAGTTCGGTTTCCAAGGGAGGTTCATCGCTATACAAATCACTTGGAGGAAGGATAACATTTTCTCTAATGTCTTTGATAGTATCTTGAGAAATTTCTAATTCTTTGGTAGAAGACATAGCATTATTGCAGCAATTTAGTATTTGTGTATTTATTCTAGCGTTGCTTTTGTCCAGACGCGACACACCCTAAAACACAAAATTGTTAATATCATTCATCTGAGTTGGGGTAATATTATCCAACGTCAGGAACTGTCTGGGAATTAAAGGAGCGACAGAACCATCGCGGTCAATCAAGAGGATAGTACTGTTATTACTACCTTGTTCAAATTTCACATAACCATTAGTTAGTGTATTGTTTCGGTCATAACCACTAGGGACAATGGTATCTAACAACTGGGTGAGGACGATTTTATCCCTACCTGGTGTAAAATCAGTGATGCGTTGACCGATTTCACGCAGGCTATTAAAAATCAAGCGATCGCTACCTTCACCAGTTGTAACAATTTTCGTACCAGTACCGCCTGTAATTAAGTCATCACCAGGAGTACCTGTTATCGGGTCATTATTACCTGTACCATTAAATACGCGAACAATGTTGATGGTTTCTGCTTTTTGGGTAGTATCAATTCCATCATTTACAGAAATATTTAAGGTATCAGTTCCAAAAACATTCGGGTTAATTTGATAAGTTAGTCCTGCATTGGCTGCCAAAGTAGTATTAATTTGGTCAAGGGTGCCTATGAGGCTAACATTTCCAGTTCCATTATTGATGATATTACCGCTTGCGACACCATTAATTACATTGCTAACTGTTAAAAAACCTTTCCCTACTGATAAATTGACAGTTAGGTTACTAGTTAGAGCATCGACATCGATAATAAAAGTGGAAATTTTTAAGGGAATGCCTTCAATGGCTGTCATCAGTCCAATATTACTAATTATTGGCGCATCATTAACACCATTGAGTGTAATATTCTTTGTAGCGACATTACTGCTACCAAAACTATCAGCGTCAACGACAAGCTCCACTGTTCGGACACCCATTGGAGCTTCTGAGACATTAATAAAAGTGATATTTCTGAGTAATGCTTGCACTGCATCAGGAGTAGCAGCGCTATTGAAGGTGATAACTAAATCTTCACTACTAACACCACCCGTAAAAGTACCAATTGGTGTGCCACTATAAGTTACAAATCCACCATTCAGCCCGATTTGTCCGTTACTGTTGCCTTGATTGCGGATGCTCAGGCGATCGCTTGGAGTTACACTACTTGTGAACCGGACTGTCAGGGTGCTGTTATTCAGATTAGGACTAGGGTAAGTAATAGTCGCAGCACTATCAAGAATTACTGGAGGAGTATTTTCAGTGTAAGTAACATCAGCACTAGGTAAGGTAATTGTTGAAAATGCATTGGTAATGGTGACATTGGTATTTAGTAGTATAGAGATGTTGCTGGAGCTATAATTTGCCACAGCCAAATCTTGTTTGCGATCGCCATTCAAATCTCCCACAGTTAGGGAATAAGGATTAGTTCCGACAGTAATAGAACTAGCAGTAAAGCTACCACTACCATTACCTAGTAGTATTGAAACATTGTTAGAACCAGAGTTGGCAACAGCTAAGTCTTGTTTTCCATCAGCATTAAAATCTCCTACACTCAAAGAGTAAGGACTAGTTCCCACAGCAACAGTACTAGAAGTAGTAAAACTGCCGCTACCATTATTTAAAAGTATTGAGACGTTATTAGAACCATAATTGACAACAGCTAAGTCTTGTTTGCCATCATTGTTAAAATCTCCGACAGTTACAGCTATCGGTCTATTTCCTACAGATGGGGAGGCTAAGGCAGTAAAGTTGCCGTTACCATTATTTATTAGGATTGAGACATTGTTAGAGTTATAGTTAGCAATAGCCAAGTCTTGTCTACCATCATCGTTCAAGTCTCCCACACTTACAGATATGGGACCACCTCCCACAGCAGAGGTTAAGGGAGTGAAGTTGCCATTACCATCATTGATTAATATTGAGACGTTGTTAGAGCTATAGTTGGTAGCTACTATGTCTTGTTTGTTATCACCATTAAAGTCTCCCACACTCACAGAGTAGGAATCTCCAACATTAATAGAAGTAGAGGGAGTTAAATTACCGTTACCGTCATTTATTAATATTGAGAGGTTCTTAGAATAAAGGTTGGCAACAACCAGGTCTTGTTTACCATCACCGTTAAAGTCTCCTACACTCATGGCATAAGGATAATCTCCCACACCAATAGGAGTAGAAGCAGTAAAGTTACCATTGCCATTGTTTGTCAGTATGAAGACTTGATTAGAAGTATTGTTTGCAACAACTAGGTCTTGCTGGCGATCGCCGTTAAAGTCTCCTACAGTTATGGGGTAAGGATAAATACCCTGAATATTCAAGGTAGAATTATTGAAAAGGGTTGTAGAGTTGTTACCAACAACGTAATTGTTACCCGATGTTAAATTTAATTGTATCGTTTCTCCTGGGTCAAAAATCTGATCATTCACTGGTACAACTGCCAAAGTTGCACTAGTAGCTCCAGCCGCAATAGTAAAGCTATTGGAGGTGATTGCTGTAATGTTTGTACTTTGAGCAAGATTAAAACTGTAATCTTCAGGGATGGTGGCAGTACTACCCATGAGATTATAGTTTACTACTAAACCACCAATAGGTGCAGTTGTATCTAAGGTAATGATAAAAGTGCCATTTGTTGCTCCGACTTCATTGGGAGTCGTACCCGCACTCACAGTTACTATTGGTATGTTATTAAGGACTGATACAGTATTGGAATTAGCATTTGCCGTCACTACGTCAAGTTTACCATCACCATCGATGTCCCCCAAATCCATGGAGTAGGGAAAACTTCCAGTATCGTAGTTGATTCTAGGAGCGAAAGTGCCATTACCATTATTCAATAACACCGATACATTATCGGACCCATAGTTTGACACTACCAAATCAGCTTTGCCATCACCGTTAATGTCACCTATCCTGACAGATGAGGAATTACGTCCTGTTTCATAGTCAGTTTTCGGTGCAAAGTTGGCATTACCATTATTTAATAGTACTGATACGTTATTGGAGCTAGCATTTGCTACCGCTAAATCAAGTTGGTTATCACCGTTAATATCTCCGATACTGACAAACCGGGGATTAATTCCAGTAGCGTAGTCAATTTTGGGAGCAAAAGTGCCGTTACCGTTATTTAACAGCAACGATATATTATTAGAGCCATCATTTGCGATCGCCAAGTCCAGTTTACCATCGCCATTGATGTCTCCAATGCTTACAGATACAGGATTAATTCCAGTAGCATAGTCAATTTTAGGGGCAAAAGTGCCATTACCATTATTCAACAACACCGATACGTTAGCGGAGAAAATATTCGCCACCGCTAAGTCAAGTTTGCCATCTCCATTCAAGTCTCCCATACTCACAGCGAAGGAAGTATTCCCAACGCTGTAGTCTGTTTTAGTAAAGTTATTACCGTTATTTAACAGTACTGATACGTTACCGGAAAAAGTTGCCACCGCTAAATCTGATTTGCCATCACCGTTGATATCTCCGATACTCACGGATACAGGTCGAAATCCAGTTTCATAATCAATTTTAGGAGCAAACGTGCCATTACCGTTATTTAGGAATACCGATACGTTACCAGAATTAAAGTTTGCCGTCGCTAAATCAAGTTTACCATCACCGTTAATGTCCCCAATGCTTACAGAGTAGGGATAAGTTCCAGTGGCATAGTCATTATTTCTTACCAAAGACATACTGTTTATTAATTTTGATTACGTCACAAACATTAAAAAGCGGAAATTACAGCGATTAAGTATTTTATAAATAGCCCTGTTAAGATATTGCTACTTACCCTATTAAGTTAATTTGCTCTCAGCAAGTCAAAATGGTAGAAATCTGCCCTCAGTATAAGCACGGTTCATGAGTAATGAGGTTATCTGGAATACAATTTATGAAGAAAGTATTAAAATTCTGCTTTTATATTGATATCTTCAGCATTTTCACTTAGCTCTTAAATTCTGCAACGGTATTAAAGGAGAGGGGGGAAGGGGAAGTGTTGCTTGTGTAACGTTTTGGGCTTTAATGGAAGGTTAGTAAGCTAAAAGTTATTATAGATATAGGACTACTATTTGATTTTTGAACACAATTAGGTACTGTAGGGTGTGTTACCGCGTAAGCGTAACGCACCGAGACATGTTAGGACGGTGCGTTAGCCTTCGGCATAACACACCCTACGTATGTTTCAATAATCAAACCGGATTCCTATATATATCATCCGACCATCATTTATGAGAAGTTAGCTCCCCAACTTCTTAAAGAAGTCTGGGATATGGACATCGGCATCTCTTTAACACATATAGCCTCATCACCATTATGAAAGCAATAGAAGTTACAGGAATTAACGATAAAGGAGAGTTGCTGTTAGATAAACCAATAGCAACAAATCAAACTGGTGCTGTTCGGGTAATTCTTTTATTCTCTGAAACCGAGGAAATAAATCCAACAGAATGGGAGAAACTGGCAGCAAGTAACCCAGTTTTTGATTTCCTTCATGATTCAGAAGAAGATATTTACTCTTTAGAGGATGGAAAATCTTTAAATGAAGGGCTGACTGCTGCTTGATAAAGCTGCAATAGGTTGTATAAGATCCCCGACTTTTATTCTTAAAAAAGTCAGGGATTTATACACCGCTTAGGAAAAATTTAAGCTTTTTTGCGAAAACGTCGGTGCATAACTACACCAAATCCACACGCACCAAGACTACCTAATATAGTAATTGGTTCAGGAACAGCGTCGTAATCAGCGTTGGTTACATTTAATTGAGATGAATTAATACTATCAGTTACATCAACAACACCAATGTAAAAGGTTTGGTCACTGTTGAAGGTCTTAGTATAAGTAGAAGGAGTACCACTCAGTTGCTGTATTGCTCCATCAACCTTGACAAAAGCAAAGTCATTACCAATGTTGGTAAAGTTCCAGTCAAAGCGAATAGAATCTCCGGCTTTAACATTATAGCCAATTGCTGAACCGAAGGTCGTTGGGGAAGCTACTGTGTTTAAAGTTCCAGGAGTAACGTTCAAAAAAGTTTCTAAATCATCAATAAAAACAGTTGAAGTAGTACCTGTGTTCAGCCTTACTTGGCCTAATGCAGGAGCGGTGACATCGCCAGTTCTTTGCCAATCACTACCACTAAAGTTAGGTACAGAGCTAGTTTGAACATTTAAACTGCTAGCAACATTTTGAGTTGGGTTAGTACCTGTTGTCACCGTTACTTGATCTAATCCTGGGATAGTATCGCTGATTTTTTCTTCCGTACTCCGAAAGTCAATCACAGCACCCCAAGTAGGAGTAGTAGTTATACTGAAACTGATTAAGCTAATACTAGCTGCATATAGAGCTTGTTTGATAGAGCAAAACATATTGGTTTTATTTTCTGTAAAAGAACTAAATCGGAATGGGTAATAGGGAAGGGAAGTAAATAACTGATTATATTCACTACCCGTTCTCCACCTAAAACACGAAGTTGTTAATATTGTTGATTTCAGTTGAGGTAATATTATCCAACGTCAGGAAGTCTCTGGCAATTAAAGAAGTTCCGTTACCGTCACGGTCAATCTGAAGGATGGTATTGTTACTACCTTGTACAAACTTCACATAACCATCAGTAAGTGTGTTATTTCGGTTGTAGCCATTGGGAACAATACCATTTAGCAGCCCTGTTAGGACGATTTTATCGCTACCTATGGCAAAATCAGCGATGGTTTGACCAATATCACGTAGGCTATTAAAAATAAACTGGTCATTACCATCACCACCAGTCAAAATTTTTGCACCAGGACCACCTGTAATCAAGTCATCACCAGGAGTACCTGTTAGGTCATTATTACCTGCACCATTAAATATGCGAACAATGTTGATTGGTTCTGTTTTCTGGGTGGTAGTAATTCCATCGCTCACGGAAATGTTGAGGTTATCAATACCAAAAACATTGGGGTCAATTTGGTAAGTTAACCCATTTGCTGCCAGGGTAGTATTAATTTGGCTGAGAGTACCAGTTAGGGTAACGTTTGCAGTGCCGTTATTGGTGATATTACCGCTAGGCACACCACTAGTTACATTACTAACTGTTAAAAAGCCTTTTCCTACTGATAGATTGAGAGTTAAGTTACTTGCTCCTACATCTAAATCGGTAATCGAAAAGCTGGAAATCCCTAAAGGCGTGCCTTCAGTCGCTGTTAAGGTCGGTAAAGTGGTGTTAGTAGTGACTGCAACTTTTGCTAAGTTAACGCTGGCTTGGGCTGATGGAGTATTGTCACCAAAGAAAATATTGTTGCTGCGGATATAGGGATTTATCGCCGCAGGTAACTTGTTAAATGCTGTGTAGTTCCGCATTGTGCCACTGAGAATAGTATTCCCATTGGCAAATAAAGTGTAGTTGTTACCTTGTACTGTTAGGTCATAGTTTAACGGGTTAGTTTTTGTATCAAGTACAACTGATTCTGCTTGGGTAAACAAAGTGCGGAAGTTACTTTGAGGTGAATCATCTGGTTCAAGGGCAGGATTTATTTGGGTAGTGCCATCATCTTGTGCCCAAATGCGGTCTTCCCAGAAACCGAGTTCAATTGCTTTGGTATTATCATTGCTGACTACTAATATACTAAACCCCGCACGGTCGTCTTTACCGTCGTTGTTTTTGTTAGCGGTAGAAGTACGAGACTCTGCTAATACCTGAGCATTAAAGCTAACAGTGTAGCCTGTGGTATTATTTAAAGTCTGAGTAGTGTTAGCAAAGCCTGCTTGCACACCTGCATCAGCGGTAGTATTGAGATTAGTTACTCCGCCAGTATTAGTTACTACTGCACCAGAATTAGAACTGTAAATCCAGCCTTTAGCATCGGGGGTAAAACTTGTAGTTGTAGGTAGAGTATCGGATGCACCGTTATAAAGAACGATATTCCTACCAATTACTGGCGCATCGTTAACAGGGGTAAGTGTAATGTTTTTAGTAACTGTATTGCTAGTACTACCACTACTGTCGGTAAAGACAACCTCGACTGTACGGCTAATAGTTGGAGTTTCCGATACATTACTAAAAGTAATATTTTGTAGCAATGCTTGGGCTGCGGTAGGAGTAGCAGCGTTATTAAAGGTGACAACTAAATTTTCGCTACCAATACCACCAGTAAAAGTACCAATTTCAGTACCACCATAGTTAATAATTCTACCATCTAGCCCAATTTGTCCAGCCCCGTTACCTTGATTGCGGATAGCGAGACGGTCTTCTGGTGTGGCGCCATTAGTGAAGCGTACTGTCAGGGTTCCGGTGTTGAAGTTTGATGAGTCATCTGTAACAGTGGCGCCACTATCGATTACTGTAGGAGCAGCATTTTCTGTGTAACTAATAGCGGCGCCTGGTAAAGTGACAACAGGAGGATTGTTAATAACACTAATGTTAATGTTATCCGTATCTTGTAGAGAACCACCCAGTTGATTACCCGCTAGGTCATCGCTAGTTATTTGAATTGAAGCTGCACCAATGTAATCAGTAGTGGGGTTAAAGCGTAGACCGTTAAGGGAACTGTTAATATTAGCAACAGTATCAGTCAAAGTAATAGATGACACATTGACGTTGCTGCCCAAAGTTAAAGTGCCATTAGTCGCAGTTAAAGTTACTTGTATATTACTATTACCTGCATTGGGGTCAGCAACAGTAATGGCATTGCTATTGCTGGTAGAAAAGATGATGGGAGTATTTTGATTTGTGTTGGCTGTTGCAGGAGCAGTATTAACAGGAGCTTGGTTCTTAAGTGAAAATTCGGAAGTGTCACCCGTAGTTAAGTTGGTAGCAGTAGCAGTCAGAAAAGGTTTGCCAGTAACTGGGGTGTAGTTATAGGTAACTGTGGCGTTGCCATTAGCATCAGTTGTTACTTGTTGGAAACCAAGATAAACTTCACCTTCTCCCGCACCTGAAGGGTCGTATGCAGTGTTAGCGAAGAATTCGATGCGGAAGTTGGTATTAGGGTTGCTATTGAGAAAACCATTAACGGTGTTACCAGAAACCGACGACAGCAAGGGGAAATTTTGTAGGTTGTTGTTTCCAGTGTCAACATCACCAAGGTCGTTGGGATTAATTGCATTATCACCGTCTATATCAATACCAAGCTGGCTGTTGCTAAAAATTTGGTTTCCCAAGAAGGAATTACCTATATTATTTGGTTGAGACGTGTCTTCATAAATAGCAATTCCAGAGCCTCTGTTAAAAGTGATGAGATTACCTTCTCCGCTATTAGTGCCACCTATTGTATTGTTGCTTGCACCCCAGAATATTTCTACCCCACCAAATATACCATTACCTAAATTAGCCGTACCAGTAACATCTGTGCCGATGTAGTTACCTTGGACTCGGTTTCCAGTGGCAGAACTGTTGCCTAAAACCACACCAGAACTTCCGTTCGCTGAAATAATATTGCGATCGCCTGCTGTGCTTCCCCCAACAATATTATTTGCACTAGAAAGAAAAACACCTGATAAAGTATTGCCTAACTCGTCAGTACCAGCCGCATTTGTCCCGATATAGTTACCCTTTATCTGATTGTTTGTTGCATTGTTACCAGTAGCAACAATACCATCTTGATTATTTCCAGAGATGACATTGCGATCGCCTGCTGTGCTTCCCCCAATAATATTATTTGCACTAGTAAGAAAAACACCTGATACAGTATTGCCTAACTTGTCAGTACCAGCCGCATTTGTACCGATATAGTTACCTTTTACTATGTTACCTGTTGCATTACTAGCATTAGTATAAATACCATATTCATTTCCAGAGATGACATTGCCCTCTCCTGCTATGCTTCCCCCAACAATATTATCTGCACTGCCAAGTAGAATTCCCGAGACGGTATTACCTAACTCGGCAGTACCATCCGCATTTGTACCGATGTAGTTACCTTTTATCTGGTTATTATTACCAGCAGTAGTAATACCATCTTGATTATTTCCAGAGATGACATTGCGGTCACCTGCTGTGCTTCCCCCAATAATATTATTTGTACTATTAAGATAAATACCTGATAAAGTATTGCCTAACTTGTCAGTACCAGCCGCATTTGTCCCAATATAGTTACCCTTTATTTGGTTATTATTAGCAGTAGTAATAATACCATCTTGATTATTTCCAGAGATGACATTGCGAGCGCCTGCTGTGCTTCCCCCAATAATATTACTTGCACTCTCAAGCCGAACTCCCGACAAGGTATTACCTAACCTGGCAGTACCAGCAGCGTTTGTACCAATGTAGTTACCCTGTATCTGGTTTCCTGTTGCAGTACTGCCACTAATCACAATACCATTTTGAGTATTTCCAGAAATGACATTGCCCTCTCCTGCTGTACTACCTCCAACAAAATTATTTGCACTATTAAGAGAAACGCCTGAACTACCATTGGCTAAACTGGTATCACCAGCAGCATTTGTACCAATGTAGTTACCCTTTATGTCGTTTCGTATTGCAGTACTGCCATTAATAAAAATACCATTTAGAGTATTTCCAGAAATGACATTGCGCTCGCCTGTTGTACTACCTCCAACAATATTCTCTGCACTAGTAAGAGAAACGCCTGAACTACCATTGGCTAAACTGGCATTACCAGCCGCATTTGTCCCGATATAGTTACCCTTTATCTGGTTACTATTAGCAGTAGCGGTAATACCACTTTGAGTATTTCCAGAAATGACATTGCCCTCTCCTGCTGTGCTTCCTCCAACAAAATTACTTGCACTATTAAGGAAAACACCTGAACTACCATTGGCTAAACTGGTATCACCAACAGCATTTGTACCAATGTAGTTACCCTTTATCTGGTTCCCTGTTGCAGTACTGCCGCTAATCACAATACCACTTTGAGTATTTCCAGAAATGACATTGCGATCGCCTGCTGTACTACCCCCAACAATATTATTTGCACTATTAAGAGTAACACCTGAACTACCATTGGCTAAACTGGCAGTACCAGCAGCATTTGTACCAATATAGTTACCCTTTATCTGGTGACCTGTTGAAGCGGTGCTACCAATCACAATACCATTTAGAGTATTTCCAGAGATGACATTGCGATCGCCAGGATTACTACCGCCAATAATGTTATTACTAGCACCGTTCAATTGGTTAATACCAAAGTTTTGATTACCTACAGCAGCACTACCCGCAGCATTCGTACCGATAAAGTTACCGCGAATTGTATTGTTGCTACTATTATTTATTGCAATACCATTACCATTACCATTAATGCTTTTAAAACCTTGAATAACCAAGCCCTGAATAGTACTGCCGCTAGAACTTGTACCGGCTAACCGCAAACCATTAGCACTTGTACTAGTTCCATTGCTGTTAGTTCCACTACCATTGAGGACTATTAGCAAGTTGGCATTATTACCCACTGCTAAGGTGTTCTCAGAAGCTCCTGACTGGCTGTAACCGTTGATATTAACTGTGTCAGTAATTGAGGGCAAATCAGAAAGCAAGTTAATAGTTTGTACCCCAGATCCAGGTATGCTGAAATTGATAGTGTCTGCACCTGTATTATTATTTGCATTTGTAATCGCTTGTCGCAGGGAATTTGCACCACTATCATTAGTATTTCTAACGGTATATGTAGCAAGGATATGTTCATAAGATGTGCTGTTGAACAATTGCGGCGCCTTAATAGCACCGATTTGAACTTCTAAATCCCAATCTCCTCCCAGTTCTGCATTCCCCGTCAAATTGTTAGAAGCTGCTACCGAGGCGCCTGTAATTTCGCTTAAACGCTGCACAAACGCTTCGCCAACTTCTCCTTTAGCCACATCACAACCATAGAGGAGAATATCAGCATCATCAGTCAAAGCATTTGCCCATTGCTGTAAATATTCGCTGTAATCTGATAAGTTATCACTATTTAAATTGGTTGAACTTAGTTGTAAACTCCCTGTAGCACCGTGGGAAACAATATGCAAGCTACTAATTTCTTGGTACTTTGCCAGACTGTTAGTTATTTGCTCTACCCCATCAAGTTCTAGGTTAAGGACAATTACTTCCGTGCTTGGCAGGGCATCTGCTATTAAACTTTGGTAATCTTCTACTGTTGGATCAATAAACATCAGGCTATTAGCACGCTGCTGTTCTTGGAAATTTTGTAGTAAATACATGGTGTTTATTAATACTAGTTACCATACTGGCTATTCAAAGCAAAAAGTTTCAGACTTAGTTATTAAACTTAGATTAATACCCAATATCAGCAGAAACTTTGCTTCAGTATAAACACGATTGCAATTGAAATATGTCGTATAAAAAACACTGTATGATATGAAGTGACTAAATTCCCTACTTATCAATTTAAATCAATATTTTTTGATTACACAATAACGCCAAATCTGAATTCAAACCCACCCCTCCACGGATCTATCATGAGGATGTACGGACGGGTTTTGCGACCATACCATACAATAACGCCAAATCTGAATTCAAACCCGCCCCCACACGGCTCTACCATGGGGATGTACGGGCGGGTTTTGCGACCATATCATAC
>Ga0224723_1000744_pt1 | contig 21588 bp, 20 predicted proteins | sample Balambano_FR2_Me_FD_161647 | JGI IMG/M metagenome (GOLD analysis project Ga0224723, IMG submission 161647) | Freshwater sediment microbial communities from Lake Towuti, South Sulawesi, Indonesia - Balambano_FR2_MetaG | ecosystem: Environmental > Aquatic > Freshwater > Lake > Sediment | place... | reverse complement strand
CTGAATTGCAAGATCTCAGGAGATCGCTGAAGACGAGAACTACGATAGATTGCTGCAGGCAAAGACCATCAAGGATAAACGATTGCTGAAACATTATTGAAATCTGGAGAAGGCAAGATGAGCTTAAACACCGTAACGCTAGTAGGACGGGCAGGTCGCGATCCTGAAGTGAAGTACTTTGAGTCAGGCAGTGTGGTGTGCAATCTCACGCTGGCAGTCGATCGCCGCCGCAAAAACAGCGATGAGCCAGATTGGTTTGATCTAGAAATCTGGGGGAAAACTGCTGAGGTGGCAGCAAACTACGTGCGAAAAGGCAGTTTAATTGGAGTGTCTGGCGTGCTCAAGTTTGACTACTGGAAAGACCGCAGCACTGGAGCTGATCGCTCCAAGCCTGTTGTCAGAGTCGATCGTCTGGAACTCCTGGGATCTAAGCGAGACAACGAAGGCGGACAAGGAAACTATGCCGACGACGAATTTTAATTCGACTGGGCGGCTATGCGTCAGTATCCTCAACGAAAGACGGTCTGCGATGGCTGGGAATTTGCCAATCCTCATTTTCGCCGCCGATAATCAGCCGTTTAATCACCACATAGTCCTTGCTGAGCTGCTCTAGTGCGTTGATCAAAACATCCAGCGCCAGAGCATCGCTCGTACCAAGGTCAAACCAGCAGCGCCCCCAGGTTCCCTCATACTCAACCTCACTCATATTGTGCATTAACGCCATAAAGCTAGTATCTGCTGCCTCTGGGTCATAGGGCAGGTAGCTAATATCGCTACCTGCCTCCTGCACCTGGAGGTTTTCTGCATTGAAACCGCCCAGCTTACCTAGCAAAAACCAGGAGTTAAACACCTCCTCGACGTATTGCTGCTCCATAAGCGAGGGAACTGACTCAAACTCCAGCCAGAGCCAGAGATCGAAGAAATTACATTCGCGAAATTCGACCTGCATAGGGGAGAAGGGGGGGAATGGGTGGATAAGTAGGTGAGTAGTTGAGGGAGTTAGAGGGAGAGGGAGAGAGAGGAGGGGGTGGGCTGTGCATTTGCCTGGATGCCGATCGCCTCAGTCAACGAAGCAATGCCCTCCGCTTTTAGCTGTTCAGCCAGTCCTGTCAAAATTCGCCTCACCATCCACGGTCCCTCATAGACCCAGCCTGTGTAAACTTGCACTAAACTTGCCCCTGCCGTGATCTTTTCCCAGGCATCCGCTGCAGTAAACACACCGCCCACCCCGATGATCGGCAAGCTGCCCTGGGTTTGACGATAGATAAATTGGATAATTTCAGTCGATCGATCGCGGACGGGTGCGCCGCTGATGCCGCCTGCCTCCTCGGTCAATAGTTTTCCGGTTGCGCTCAGCCGCTGGGTCTGAAGCTGATCCCGACGGATGGTCGTATTGGTGGCAATGATGCCAGCCAACTGATGCTGCTGTGCCAGTGCCAGCACGGATTCGATCGCCTCCCACTCCAGATCAGGCGCTATCTTGAGCAGCAGCGGCTTTTGAGCCTGGTTTTCAGCCTGAAGCGTAGCCAGAATGGGATCAAGCTGCTCGGTTGCCTGAAGCGATCGAAGTCCGGGCGTGTTGGGTGAAGAGACATTGACGACAAAATACTCGCCCAGGTCTTTGAGCAGACGGAAACTTGCCACATAATCAGCAGCAGCTTCTTCCAGAGGCGTAATCTTCGACTTGCCCAGATTGATCCCCAGCGGGAGCGGGGAACGCCCAGCGGCATTCCTTTTCACTTCAAGTCGCGCTGCCAGAGCCGCCGCCCCCTGATTGTTAAAGCCCATGCGGTTGAGAATGGCTTGATCTTGGGGTAACCGAAACAGGCGAGGCTGCGGATTTCCGGGCTGAGCATGGCAGGTGACCGTGCCCAGTTCCGCAAAGCCAAAGCCCAGCACAGACCAGATTCCCGATGCGATCCCGTCCTTATCAAAACCTGCTGCCAGACCGATCGGGTTAGAAAAATCCAGTCCCCAGAGGGTTTGCTGAAGGGTTGCGTCTTGAAAACAGCAGGTTTGGCGGAGAAGCTGCCGCAGCCAAGGCTGAGCTAGCCCGTGATCCTGATCGAGCCACTGCAGCAGGTGAATCGCCCGATGGTGAAGCTGCTCTGGATCTCCAACCATTCCTGAAAAGAGCAGCGGTCGCAGCAGGCTTTGATAGGGAGCAGAGGAAAAAACCGAGGATTGCAAGCGCGTCATCGTGAGAGGGTGATTGTGAGAGAGCGAAACCAGGGGAAATCAAACAGGTGTGTCCTTCTTCAGATTACTCGCCAATCTGATGACCGTGCCGAATTTGATCGCCAGATTATAAAGCAAATTTTTGGGGAACTCTAGCGATCGAGGGAAGTTTCCAGCGGATTGATCCATGAATGAAGGCGTTCAAAAGACTGTAAATCGAGGGGTTCGTGCAGTGTGCTCCACACGGAGAAAAAACGTCTGCATCTCGTTCAGCTTCCATAGGAATTGCGATATTCTGCTTCCCAATAAAATTTGCATTGAACCAGAGTCACGATGCGCCGCCTGCTTCAGCCGGAGTTAAGAAGGAATGGGGTTGCCGAAAGAGCCATCAAGCCATGAAAAACAGCTCGTTGTCCTGGGGCGAACGCTGCAAGCCCTGCGCGAGGAAAAAACAGTCGATGGCTTAGTCAAAATTGGGCTGGATTACTTTCAGACAGAGTTTGATTATGCTCTGGTTTGGGTTGGGCTGTACGATCGCGCTGAGCATCGGCTGATCGGCAAGGGTGGCACTCTGCCCGATCTCCTCAAAGGAGATGCAGGACTGCTCAAGCAAAAAGTGAGTCTGGATCCGGGAGATCTGCTCGAACAGGTGGTAATGCAGCAGCGCGCGATCGCCATTCCCGATTTGCGAGAAGAAACCAGGGCAGGCGGCTGGCAAACCATTGCTCAAAAAACAGGCATTCAGGGAACCGCGATTTTTCCAATCCGGCATCAGAATCAGTGCCTGGGCGTGGTGATGCTGGGGGCAATGCTCTGGGGCACGTCTCCCCATGTTGAAGAAAAAGCCCGCTTAGGGATGGTGCTGGGCGGATTGGCAGAAGCGCTGTTTCAGATTGAAACCGAAGCACAGCGGCGACAAACGAAGCGACCTGATGAGCCACTCCTGCTGCTGCTCTCAAAGCTGGGATCGCTGCCAACTTTAACAAAGCGTCTGGAGGCGATCGTGGCTGAAACCCATCGCTTCCTTGCAGCCGATCGTCCGGCAGGTGAGGCAGCTTCTCAGCGGACAAGCGTCTACTGGTACGAGCGAGAACACCGCTATTTCTGGCGGCGTACGGGCAATCGGGCAATTCCCCCAGGTGAAGCCGAAACCAAACTTCTTGTGCAAGAGATGAGCGGCTTCTATCAGGCGCTGACCGCCGACCAGCTCGTTTGTATGGGGGAAGCCAACAGCTCCTTCAAAGCAGACACAACCGGGCGATTGATGCAGCAGCTCCAGGCACAGTCCTTAATTGCTGCGCCCATTTTGTTTCAGGGAGAACTGCGCGGGTTCCTCACGGTGGAAGGCAGCGACCCTCGAATCTGGTCAGAAGAAGACAAAAGCTTTGTCCGGGCAGCAGCCCAGCTCATTGCCCTGACCGCACCGCTGGAGGAAATGGAAGAAGCGATTCAGCAGGTCAAGCAGGATCAAATCCTGACGGCAGAAGTTTCCCGTGCGCTGTATAGCGAAGAAGACTGGCGCAACAGCCTGAAACGCTGCGCTGAGCAAGTGTGCGATCGGCTCAAAGTCGAACGGTTTCTGGTTTTGCTGCACAACGGGGATCAGCAGCAATTTGACATTTGCTTTCAGTATCAGCCGAAGAGCCGCCGTCCTCTTGCTGCTCCGCTGATGGCAGTAAATGCAGTTGACTGGCAGATGCTGGAGCGATCGACCGAAGCGATCGGGATCGAGAATCTGGAAGACGACCTGAAGCTGATGACCTGGCGGAAATCCTTTCTCGATTTAGAGGTTCGATCGCTTTTGGTGTGCAGCAGCGCGATTGGGAAGCCGATCGAAGGGTTGGTCGTCGTTGCTCACGAAGCTAGCCGAAGCTGGAGCCAAGCCGATCGAGAACTGCTGCGCGTCGTCAGTCAGCAAATTGGGCTATTGCTACATCAGTTTCAGCTTCAGCGTCAGACCGACCAACTGCAAAAACAGCTGCAGGTCGTGCAGTGGGGACTGACCACAATGCAGCAAGCCACAGAGCTAGAAGCTTTAGAACAGTCTGCGATGCAGCACGTCGCTCAGTTGCTTCACGCACCGCTGACGGCACTCATTAGCTGGCAGCCCGGACGCACCACGGCTCACATTTCAACGGCAGTGGTTGCCAAACCAGGTTTCAAAGTTGCCACGGAACTGCCAATCCCGATTTACACCGACCTGCTGATTCAGTCAGCCCTCCAGACCGACGGACTTCTGCCGCTGACGATCGAAGAAGTGACCCCCGAAACGCGACACTGGCTCAATGGGACTGAAATCGGTCAACTGCTGGTGATGACCCTGCGAACAGCTCCAGACCACGAACCAGCCGCGATCGTCCTGATCGGCAACGAACGCACTGCCCCAAACTACTCAAGCAGCCAGTTGGCTTCGCTGGGCACCCTGATGACGCAGTTTGCCTGGTGTCGCCGCTACTTGATCCTGACCCAAACTCTGCTGCACCAGCGTCAGCAGCTCGCCCAACTCAACTGGTATAAAATGCGACGGCTTGACGAGGTTTATCGCATTCTAAACATTGCGCTGCGAAGACTGAATGAGCTGAGTCACCAAAAAGATGCCACAGCATCTATGCGATATCAGCAAACGCTGCGCCACCTCGGAAATACTCTGACCTCGCTGACACCCGTCCTGAAATATGAACGCTGGCAGCTCCACCACGAGCATGAAGCCATTCCCCTGGCAAGCTTATTAAAACGATCGCTAGAGCGAGTCGATGTCATTATCAAGCAGCGTCAGCTCTGGTCACAGGTTCACAACGAGGCGAGTCTGAGCATTGGCGGAGATATAGCCAAAATCGAGTTTGTGCTCTACGAAATGCTGAGTGCTGCCTGTCATCGCTCACCTGTCGGCGGACGGCTGGATATCTGGTGTCGGCAGATCGAAGAGCGCTGGCTGGAACTCTCGATCACCGACCACGGCGTGATTGAACAGCGATTGCTAGAGGAGCTTGCTACAGGCAGGCTAACCGACTTGCTAGCGCCTTCCACCCTGGATCAGCCGCCTGGACTGCACTTGTCTGTTTGTCAGACGTTGATGCAGCAGTTGGGCGGCGAGTGTAGGCTGTATCGCCTGGAAGACGATCGCATCCTCAGCCGCCTCATGATCCCGGTTGCGGTCGGCATTTCTGGAACACAGATTAACCGGAGCGACGGAATGAGCACCTTTTTCTAATTCGCTTTTGCGCTGCTAGCTCTTTTTTGCCTGCTGTGCCGCTCCGGGTCAGCCTAGTAAGCTCCCTCTTTCTTGAAGACCATCTGAATCGTTTTCAGAATGAGCTTGATGTCATACCAGACAGACCACTTTTGCTGGTAAGCAATGTCCATCTCGACAACCTGCTCAAACTCTTCCACCTGAGAGCGACCGTTTGCCTGCCACTCGCCTGTAATCCCCGGCTTCACCAGCAATCGCTGAAAGTGATGCGGCTCATAATTCATCACTTCATCGAGCGTTGGCGGGCGGGTTCCCACCAGGCTCATTTCGCCCTTCAGCACGTTCCAAAACTGGGGAAACTCGTCCAGACTGGTACGGCGAATAAATCGTCCAACTCTCGTGACGCGGGGATCGTTGCGGTTTTTAAAGATATTGCCCTTGGCTTCATTGTTGACCAGATGCTTCAGGCGATCGGCTCCCACCACCATCGATCGGAACTTCCAGATGCGAAACGGACGACCATGTAGCCCGCAGCGAATCTGGCTGTAAAAAACTGGTCCGGGGTTGTCGATCTGCATCGCAACGACTAGCGGAACCAGAATCGCTCCAGTGATTCCCAGCCCTACCAGCGCACCTACAACATCAAGACATCGCTTCGCAGTACTGCTTACTGAGGGGTGAATCTTCTGGGGCGTTAGCAAATCGCCTGCGTCGGTAAGCATTGGCTGCTCTTGAGAAAGATCTTTGAAAGCGTTAGATAAAACCATGACCGTTCGTTTGTGCGCCTTGAGCAGATGAACGACTGCGAACTTGTTATTATTACTGTCTACTATAGATAAGCGATACCAGATTGCTTAGTGAATATACTGAAGATTCTTCGAAACTTTGAAGATTGGAGCTTTAATTTGAAGTTGTAGTTTAGAAGAGATTTGCTCAGGTGGGATACTCCAAATTTGCACAATAATCTTGAGCTATAAGTTGCTGTAAGTTCAGGATCGCTTTGCCTAGCTCAAAATTCGATTGGACTTCTTCTAAGCCTCAAGCCCTGCAAACCTTCCCTTTTTCTGGCAAGCAGTACGTACTATTCTTTGCCTTAGCCGAATTACTTAGCCGAATTACTTTGGCTAAATTCTTATTTTTGGTGTGGCTACTTGTTATCGCTACGTTTAACTGACTTGCTGCCTCATCCCAGCCTGCTGCTGTAGATAACCAGGTGTTTCTGTATTTTCACCTTATTCTCTTTGATTTCTTTAGCCAACATCACCTCTGACGAGGCAGTTTTACAGAATTTTCATTTTGGGCTGCTTCGGGCTGCCGATCGCCTGCCGTCATAAATAAGTTTTATCGATAGTCATCATCAAGAAAACCAGCTAAAAAGGCTGGGGAAGACAGAAATTCCAGCAGGAGCAGCTTTAGTAATTTCTTTAGCGGAGTTCTCTCGAAAGTTCTGTCTTCACGAATGAAACGCATCAAAGCCAGGCAAATTAGATACTTCGCAGGCTCTTCACATTTGACGATTTTCAATCGTAATCAAGCAGTCAGAATGAACTGCATCCAGCGATACAAACAGGCAGTAAGGAAAGCACAACTGCACCTTGTTTACCTGCGGTGAGTGAAAGACCAGGGAGTGAAAAACAGTGAAGAACATCGTATCTGATTTACCTGTGTTTAATTTGTAGCGGGTTAAAAAGCAATTCCGCAGCAGGCTGATCGAATGTAAGTTAAGCTTTGCCTGTTTGTTGAATTCCGTCTGTTGATTATGCATCATTTCCCTGCTTTCACCGGATTATCCCGCCGATCGCCCCAGAGAAAAACCCGCTCCGCCTTGCGCAGATGGCGTCTATTCTTGATCACCTGCCTGACGGGAATCGGACTCCAGCCTTTGAGCGGAACTCCTGCTCAGGCGCAGGGCGACCCCTACTGTCAGCTCACTCCGGCAGCGATCGGCGAAACCACTCGGCTGCATCAGGCAGGATTGCAGGGCGACAAAACCGCAGAGCGCGCCTATCAGAGCCGAATTCGGCAGCACGCAGAGCAAATGATGCGCTGTCGGAGTCAAAGCTGGCTCAAAACGCAGGCAATCTGGCTGCGGCTGTATCCCTGTGATGCTCTGAATGGTGTTCTGGAAGAAGTGCTCGATCGCATTGTGGCTCGCGGCTATAACAAAGTCTATGTCGAAGTGTTTTATGACGGTCAGGTGCTGCTGCCTGCGGCACAAAATCAAACTCCCTGGGCTTCGGTGATTCGCACCCCCGGATATGAGAATCGAGATCTGCTGGCAGAGGCGATCGCCAAAGGACGACAGCGGGGACTCAAAGTTTATGCCTGGATGTTTACCCTAAATTTTGGCTACAGCTACACTCAGCGTCCGCAGGCACAGCAGATCATGGCGCTGAACGGGCGCGGGGAAACCAGCGTGACGCAGCAGGCGATCGATGCCACCGGAGCAGGCAGCCAGAACGAAGCCTTTATCGATCCCTACAGCCCGGAAGCAAAACGAGAATATGCCGCGCTCCTGCAGGCAGTGTTGCAGCGTCGTCCAGATGGGGTGCTGTTTGACTACGTTCGCTATCCGAGAGGAGCTGGGGCTGCCTCGGTTGCCAGCCGGGTTCAGGATTTGTGGATTTATGGACCCGCCGCCCAAACCGCACTCCTGCAGCGTGCCCAAAACCAGAAAGGACAGGAATTGATTCGCCGCTTTCTGATACAGGGTTCCGTTACATCCGGCGACTTGAACGCAGTTAACTCTCTTTACCCTCAAGAAAGCATTCCCCTCTGGCAGGGACGCACTGGGGCACAAGCTTCGACTCCGCTGACAGCACTGCAGTCTGAACTCTGGCGGCTCAGCGTTGCCCATGCCATGCAGGGTGTCCTGGATTTTTTGACGGCGGCAATTCAGCCCGTACAGCAGCAGCGAATTCCTGCAGGAGCTGTTTTCTTTCCAGACGGCAATCAGACCGTGGGCGTACAGGGCTATGACTCTCGCCTCCAACCCTGGGATCGTTTCCCAGCGGCGATCGAATGGCATCCCATGTCCTACGCCACCTGCGGCAGAGTAGACTGTGTGGTGCAGCAAGTTCAGCGCGTTTTATCAATGGCTCCTGCTGGAGCAGCCGTCCAGCCCGCGCTTGCCGGAACCTGGGGGCAGTCGATCAACGGTCGTCCAGCACTGGAAGCACAGATGCAGGCAATCCGTGCTGCCACACCGCAAATCCAGGAAATTAGCCATTTCGCCTTCTCCTGGCAGGAACCCCAGTACGATCGCGATCGAAAATTCTGCCAGCTCCGCTAAGCTAAAGTGCATCAAACAAACCACCCTTTCCTCCACTCCTCATCCCCTCACCTCCTCACCCCCCTCGCTAATAACATCCATGCTTCGCATCATTTCCCTCATTCCCAGCGCAACAGAAATTATTCACAGCTTGGGACTCACGGATGCCCTGGTTGGTCGATCGCATGAGTGCGACTATCCGGCGCAGGTCAACAAGCTGCCAGTTTGCACAGAACCGAAATTCAATCCTGAAGGCACGAGTCAGGAAATCCACGATCGCGTCTCTGATTTACTGCAGTCTGCTTTGAGCGTGTATCGAGTCAAAACCGATGTGCTGGAGCAGCTTCAGCCGACGCATATTCTGACTCAGGCACAGTGCGAAGTTTGCGCAGTCAGCCTGGCAGATGTGGAACAGACAGTCGGCACACGGGTCAGCAGTCAGCCGCAAATTATTTCGCTCCAGCCGAGTCAGCTATCAGAACTCTGGACCGATCTCGATCGCGTTGCAGCAGCCTTTGGAATTTCGGCGACCGCGTTAACCGCATCGCTCCAGCAAAGGATCGATCGCTGTGCCCAAACAACCCGATCGCTTACAGAACAGGAACGTCTCACGGTTGCCTGCATTGAATGGATCGAACCCCTGATGGCAGCAGGCAACTGGATTCCAGAACTGGTGGAGCTGGCGGGTGGTCGATCGCAATTTGGCACGATCGGACAGCATTCCCCCTGGCTGAACTGGGATGAGCTGATTCAGGCAAACCCGGAGGCGATCGTGATTATGCCCTGCGGCTTTGACCTGGAGCGAACCGAGCAGGAAGCAAAAACCCTGCAGCAGCATCCAGGTTGGAGTGAGCTACAGGCAGTGCAAGGCGATCGGGTTTATGTCACAGACGGCAATCAGTATTTCAACCGTCCTGGACCACGTCTTGTAGACTCTCTGGAAATTCTGGCAGAGATTCTGCACCCCGATCGGTTTAAGTTTGGCTATCAGGGGCGGGGATGGCGGCAGCTAGCATCATTCTCAGCATAGTTTCCGGATAGTTGGTGACTCAAAGGCACAGGTTATGTATTGCTGGGGAAATATGCCAGTGCAAAACAAAATACTCAGGCTAAATGACAAGTTCAGATCAACCATTGGAAATACTCTATCTTTTCCTTTAGTAATTCCTGGGAGCGATGCAGCGGTGAGCATCGGTCAAAAGTTGCACACTTTTTTGAAGTTATGTTAATTTTGGTAACATCAAGGTTGATCTTAAGCGAGGTTCAAGCCGTTATGGAAAGTCAACAGTCTAAGTTCGGTTTTACCCAGTTCGCTGAAACCTGGAATGGTCGTCTGGCAATGCTGGGTTTCATCATCGGAATCGCAACTGAGTACCTCACTGGTCAGGGCATTCTGTCTCAGCTTGGTCTAATGTAATTTGTCTGTAATTCATCCTCATGCTCTAGTTTCTTTACTTATCTTTCAGAAATCTTTTAGGGGGGCGATCGCTCCCTTTTTTCTTTTCTTGATTATTTTTTAGAAAATTGCTTGAGAAATATAAAAGAAGAGAGACACAAAACTAACGAGCAGGTAGAGAGATCCGATCTCTTCCCCGTTAAGCGACTCCAGTAAAATGAGACTAACCAGAAGGGGTTCAGTTGTTCTTAAACTCATGTTCTTAAATTTATGTTCTCAAGCTCATCTGAGGCTGCTGATTTAAGCTGCATGATGCGAGCGAGAGCCGGGGCGGACTAATTTAACAAACTCGTACAACGGTGAAGGGAAGCGATGGGATTTTTTGATTCTGAGATTGTTCAGCAGGAAGCTAGAAGCCTTTTTGAAGACTACCAATCCCTGATGCATTTGGGATCGGACTATGGCAAGTTCGATCGCGAAGGCAAAAAAATTTATATTGAAAAAATGGAAGAAATGATGGATCGCTACCGTGTTTTTATGAAGCGGTTCGAGCTATCAGAAGATTTCATGGCGCAAATGACTGTAGAACAGCTTAAAACTCAGCTTGGTCAGTTTGGGGTCACGCCACAGCAGATGTTTGACCAGATGCACATGACCCTGGAACGAATGAAAGCAGACCTGGAAAAAACGCTCTAGCTAAAAAGCACGTTCGCTGTGGCTTTAAAAGCTAAAAGCATGTTAGCGGAACTGGGCAACTGATGGGCTGTTGATAAAACCCGATCGCCAGAACAAGCCGATCGCTAGAAGGACAGATTACATTAGAACTGGAGATCGAGAACTGGAGATCTGCAGGACGGCTTGCTTTTCCCAGATTCCTGCTTCTTCTGTGCAACCCCGATTCCCCATTTCCAATGCGCGATTTTCTCAAACAAATTCTGGCTACGGTTGTTGGACTCGCTCTCTTCACTGCGATGAGCGTGGGTGGTTTAGCTGCTCTGCTGTTTTCGGTGGCTTTTTTTTCGCGAGATACTGCTCCTGACATTGAGAGCGGCACGATGCTGACGTTTAACCTGTCGCAGCCAATTAGCGATGGGCAGGGCGATGAAGGAAATGTGCTGAGCGAGGCAATTTCCGGCAATCGATCGCCCCAAACGATGCCGCTGCGAACCGTATTAACAACCCTTGAACGAGCCGCTAAAGACGAGCGGATTGCGGGGCTGTATCTCTCCGGCAACATCTCATCAGCCGGGCTGGGGTCGGGCTATGCAACCCTGCGAGAAATCAGACAGGCACTGCAAGAGTTTCGAGATGCGGGCAAGCCGATCGTGGCTTATGACGACACAGGCTGGTCAGAGCGCGGCTACTACCTGGCATCCGTCGCGGATCAGATCTTTTTAAACCCATCAGGACAGCTTGAGATCAACGGATTCAATTTTGAGACAACGCTTTATGGTGGGGCGCTGCAAAAATATGGGATTGGCGTGCAGCCCCTGCGCGTGGGGAAATATAAGTCAGCCGTAGAGCCTTTTGTTCGGACTTCGATTAGTCCCGAAAACCGGGCTGAAACGCAAAAGCTGCTGGCAGATTTGTGGAATGAGTTTTTAACCACGACGGCACAGAGCCGCAAGGTGACCCCGCAACAGCTTCAAACAATTGCCGACCAGCAGGGCATTTTGTTACCCGAACAGGCACAGGCAGCTAAGCTCGTCGATCGCCTTGCCTATGACGATGAAGTGCTGACCGAGCTGCAAAAAATTACCGACGAACCGGAAGAAGATTCTTTCCGCCAAATTGATATTGAAGATTACGCAGAAGCAACCGCCGGGAAGGACAGACAGCAGGGCGATCAAATTGCGATCGTTTATGCAGAAGGCAATATTGTCAGCGGTCGGGGTGGTGCAGGAACAATCGGCGGCGATCGGCTGGCTTCGACGCTGCGACAGGTGCGACAGGATGAAGACATCAAAGCAGTCGTGCTGCGAATCAACAGTCCGGGCGGCAGCGCAACCGCTTCTGACCTGATTGCCAGAGAAGTGCTGCTGCTGAAAAAAGAAAAGCCTGTCATTGTATCAATGGGCAGCTATGCAGCATCCGGCGGCTACCAAATTGCAGCCAACGCAAACCAAATTTTTGCTTCTCCCACCACGATCACAGGCTCGATCGGGGTGTTTGGCGTGCTGCCCAATTTTCAAAGACTTGCCAACGCCAACGGCATTACCTGGGACACGGTGAAGACTGGACGACTAGCCGACCTCGACACGATCTCTCGTCCCAAAAACCCAGAAGAGCTGCGCATTTTGCAGGGTGTGGCAAATCGACTATACGATCGCTTTCTGACAATGGTTTCAACTTCGCGATCGATGCCCAAACAGCGCGTCGAAGAAATTGCCCAGGGGCGAGTCTGGTCTGGGGCAGAAGCGGCGCGAATTGGACTGGTGGATGAAATTGGCGGGATCGAGGACGCAATTCAGGCAGCCGCCAAAGAAGCCAAACTGGGCGACACCTGGCAAATCGAAGAATATCCGCGCCAGCGATCGTTTGAAGAACGCATTCTGTCTCAGTTCACCAGCCGCATCTTGACCGAAGTCCTGCCCCCGGCTGAAACCCTGACCGATCCCCTCAGCGTGAAAGTGCAGCAGATCCGCGAAGATTGGGAAACGCTGCGATCGCTTAACGATCCCCTGGGGATGTACAGCCGTCTGCCCTTCACGCCTTTGATTGATTGAGCCTGATTGATTGAGTAGATGGCGTTGCTAAATGGGAATCTGAATGGTGCAAATTTGGCTCCTGCACCGCCCCCCAAATCCCCCACAAGTGGGGGACTTTGAGCGGTTGGGTTCCCCCAGAATTGAGGGTTGTGGGGCGACAGGGCTTTTAAAACACACGCTAGGGGGGCGAATCATTCGTCCATTTAGCAACATCGAGTGGATTAGCTTCCCATTTAAGACGCGGCTTTAAAACTCGGCATTAAGCGGCGTGCGCGGGAATGGAATCACATCCCGAATGTTTGTCATGCCCGTCATAAACTGCACAACTCGCTCAAACCCCAAGCCAAAGCCTGCGTGAGGAACCGTGCCAAACCGCCGCAGGTCGAGATACCACCAGAGGTCTTCCTCCGGTAGCCCAAGCTGCTGAATTCGGCGCTGCAATACTTCGAGCCGCTCTTCACGCTGCGATCCCCCGACGATTTCGCCAATTTTGGGCGCAAGGATATCCATCGCTCGCACCGTTTTTTCGTCATCGCTGAGCCGCATGTAAAACGCTTTAATTTGTGCCGGATAGTCAGTGACAATAACAGGCTTTTTGAACAGTTCTTCTGCCAGATAGCGTTCGTGCTCAGACTGCAGATCTAAACCCCAGGAAACGGGAAATTCAAACTTGCGATCGGCTTTTTCAAGCAGTGAAACTGCATCCGTATAAGTAATGCGTTCAAATTCGTTGTTAATAATATTGTCAGCCGTTGCGAGAACGGAATTATCAATCCGCTGGTTAAAGAATTCCATATCTTCCGGGCAATGCTCCAGCACATCGCGAAAGAGATGCTTGAGGAACGCTTCAGCCAGATCCATATTGCCGACGAGATCGCAAAAAGCCATCTCTGGTTCAACCATCCAGAACTCTGCCAGGTGACGAGAGGTGTTTGAATTTTCGGCACGAAAGGTTGGACCAAACGTATAAACATTTGTGAACGCCATTGCCATGATTTCCGCTTCAAGCTGACCGCTCACGGTGAGGAATGCCCGCCTGCCGAAAAAGTCCTGGCTGTAGTCGATCTCACCCACATCGGTTTTAGGAACCTGTTTCAGATCGAGGCTCGTCACCGTGAAAAGTTCACCTGCCCCTTCACAGTCATTCGCGCTAATGATCGGCGTATGCACCCAGAGAAAGCCCCGCTCCTGAAAGAACTGGTGAATCGCCGTCGCGCAAGCATTGCGTACCCGAAAGACTGCGCCGATCGTATTCGTGCGTGCCCGCAGATGGGCAATATCGCGCAGAAACTCAAACGAGTGCCGCTTTTTCTGCAAAGGATAAGTCTCAGCATCGGCTTCACCATAAACCGTGACCGAGGAAGCCTGCAGCTCAATCCGCTGTCCTTTACCGGGCGAGGGAACCAGCACGCCATCGATCGCCACCGATGCACCTGTGTTAAGCTGGCGGACGGCTTCGGCATAGCCCGGTAAATCCTGCTTGAGAATTGCCTGCAGCCCTGCCATCGAAGACCCGTCATTGACCTCGACAAAGGTAAATTCTTTCTGCTCGCGCTTGGTTCGAACCCAGCCCTGGATTGTCACAGTTTCATCAGGCTGTCCATGTCTGAGCAAGTCTACGATACGGCGGATGGTCATAAGGCTAGGACTTCCAGGTCAATCAGTGAATAAAGCAAAAGCGAGATTGGAGAATCGATCGCGTCTTCCTCTCTCTTCTTAACATACAGCAGTCCTTTCCAGGATTGCCCCAATATCAGGCACAAAAAAGCTTTTGGCTGAGGAAAATCACATCATTCCACCGATCTCCGTCACTTTTCCCACCTGGTAAACGCTCTATCGTCAGATGGATTCTGGTTGACTTCTGGAACTCTTGTCCGAAGCATCCTGTCGATGGGTAAAGCATTTTGTTTACTAACCCCATATGTTATTCAGGAACTTTGCACATTGAGTTGAAATTTAATGCGTTCAAATTCAATCGAGTCGTCCTGCTTTGCCAGTGGTTCGAGTTGTTAAACTTCGAGTCGTTAAACGGCTTTGTTGCGCGAATAGCCTGTCGGATTTCAGGCAAGATGCCTGCCTTTCTGAGGTTAGCTGCCTGATGTTAAACGCCGCTCACAAGCTTTTTGATATGGGTCTCAGCTTGCGTTACTCATTCACTCTGATGATGAAATCGTAACTGTCACATTTCTATCAACTTAATTCAGCTCGATCGCTGATAGTTTTTCTACCCCCTTTCAATCATTTTCCTTGAGGTGCATTCTCCTGAAACACAGCTCAATTTAGCCTGTGGCTTTTGTCCTCTCTATATTCTCTTTGTACTCTCATAGCCCCCAGGAGTTCCATCATGCAACTTAGTCGCGATTTCTACTTTTTCCCTCGACTATCGAGTTTGTTTGCTGCTGATTCATCGCTGCCAACCCTGGAACCACTCGAAGAAAATTCGAAGTTGGAGGAAACGATCGTCAATGAGGCAGTCGTTGAAAAAGCAATCCAACCCGGCAAACCCGGTCGCGTGAAATATCAGGGTGTGTGGTGGTCAGCACGATGCCTTGAAAATGTTACCCTACTGCCAGAACAAACCGTAACCGTTGTTGGCAGAATGAACCTGACGCTGCTCGTTCAGCCCATACCTCAACAAGCTTAATCTGAAACCTTTCCTGCGATCGATTTTATGAACAGGTGTGAACTTTTGTAGCATTTCTATTAAAAAGCGATCGATCCTGTGCGATGAGCTTAAGAAGTTATTAAGCCACAGGAAAGGGAAAGGTTTTCCAGTTACTTTGAAAGACAAGATACCTCCTAACTGCGTCTCCAGCCTCATCAGAGTTCCTTCGGGCATTTCGGTGGGGCTGCTCTTTTTGTGTGTAATTCTGTGGAATTGCTGTATATTTCACTCTTTTGGCTGACCCCCTTTCTGACGAAAAAGAATTAAACCGTCATTAGTGCTCTCTGCTGCTGGGATGCGCCAACCTTAACCGCCAACCTCAAAGTCAATCAAACTCTTCTGGTTAGCTGATATGAAAAATCAAAGATTTCTTGCGCCCCTGATTTCGATCGGGATTGGTTTAACGCTGCTGATCGTGGCTATTTTCAATCTCAGTCAGCCAACCAGCAGCATGTTTGATTCGACTTCTGCTAGCTACTTCATCAAACCCGTTGAGCTAAATCATCTCTATGTAGTCGAACCCAATATGGAAGGCTACATGAATGAAAACATCGATCCGCCTGACCTGGAAGAAGTTTTGTACAGTTCGATAGACGAGCTAGATCAGCGGTACAAAATTGACAAAACCGAGATTGTGAATGTCGAGCGCAAGGGCGTAACCATTCCCAATTTATATGTCTATGTGCATCCTGATAATTTAGATGCAGATGTAGATGCAGATATGTCCGATGTTCCTGCTCAAACAAAGCAGTCCGGTCAAGGAATGAGTCGCGGCTAATAGAGCATTGCTTATTCGTCTTCGAACCGCTTGTTGAAAGATTGCTCTAGCAAATCGCTCCAGTAAACAGATTCGGAAGGTTTGAGAAACACGATCCTCGGCTCAATTGGAAAAGCCGGGGATTTATCTTCTAGCGCATTTTCTTCTAGCGCATTTTGTAGTGGATTTTGACACTTTATCTAGCGCACATTCTCAGGACACAGTTTGTGCGTAACTCGTAGCAAAAGGTGCAACCTATCACGAAAGGCAGAAGTTTTACAGCGCCGATCGCGTTTGCCAATCGTAAAACAATCCGTAAAGCGAATAAATCCACTGAACGATAGACTGCAAATCGCAAGAGGAGTTGCTTAAATTACAGGTGAGCCTATTCACAGCAGCATTGGGCAATTTCGAGTAAACGCTGATAGCCTTCCTCAGCAGGTTTGGCTGGACAATTCGCTGATTCAGGAAACGCCAGCAGAAACGCAGTTGGGACGGGTGATCAGCTCCCATTCATCGTCTTCTCAATACAGGCCAATGACTAAGATTCAACTCAAGCCCATTAATCAGCAAGTCGTTGCTGTGGTCGGTGCATCAAGCGGCATCGGGCGATCGACTGCCCTCAAATTTGCTTCCCGTGGCGCAAAGGTCGTTGTGGCAGCGCGAAGTATGCCCGGACTGGAATCTTTAGTAAATGAAATTCGTGCCGCGGGTGGTGATGCGCTCGCTGTTGCTGCAGATGTGGCAGATTTTGCTCAGGTTCGATCGATCGCCGAAAAAACAATCCAGCAATATGGTCGCTTAGATACCTGGGTTCACGCTGCCGCAACCGGAATCTTCGCCCGCTTTGAACAAATTCAGCCCGAAGAGTTTAAGCGCGTGATTGAAGTGAACCTGCTTGGTCAGGTATATGGCGCAATGGTTGCTCTGCCGCATCTGAAGCAGGTGGGACAGGGTGCGTTTATTTCTGTTTCTTCGGTGGAAGCAAGACGATCGCTGCCGTTGCAAAGTCCCTATTCGGCATCCAAGCATGGTCTACAGGGTTTCCTGGATGCAATGCGGGTCGAGCTAAAGCATGATGGCGTTCCCGTCAGCATCACCGAAATCCTTCCCTCAACCATCAACACCCCGTTCTATAACAAAGGCAAAACTAAACTGGGTGTGAAACCAACAGGGGTTCCGCCTTACTATCATCCCGACCAAGTTGCCGATGCCATTTTGTATGCCGCAGAGCATCCGACCCGCGATCTGATTGTGGGAGATTCTGGTCGCGTGCTGGACTTTATTCAGCGACTTTCCCCAGCCCTGGGTGATTTTATCGTGCAAATGGTTGCCGTTGAAGGGCAGCATACGCCCACAACCAAATACGAAGATGACCCGAATAACCTGTACGAGCCGATTTCAGGATCAGGATATGACCGGATAGAAGGCGACTACGGCAGCGTCACGATTCCCAGCTTTTTGGAAACACTCGACTTTCACCCGATCGCTAAATGGGGAACAGTCGCGGGAATTGGTGCGCTGATGCTTCTGGCAACACAACTGCTAGGAGGTCGGGAAAACATTTAGTGAATCAACAAGTGAATCAGTAGATGGTCTGCAGTTTTTGTGGGGTGAACATCCTGACTGCTCAAATCAGGCGGCTGGTGAATCAACTGTTGAAAGCTCATTGTCGAAATTAATTGTTGAAATCGCGAATTTGCCGGACTGAGTGGAGGGAACGTTCATCCCACAAGAAATTCAATCCAGATTCTTAAAAAGCCAGATTTGACCGCAGTACAGATAAGGAGAAAAAAATGGAAACTGTTTCAGGTGGAAACCAGGAAAACCAGCCCAACCAAAACCAAACCAGCAGTGGTATCAGCGATGCTGAAAAGTGGGGGTCGCTGATCACGGGAGGTGCAATGGTGCTGATGGGACTGAGCCAGCGATCGCTGCGGGGCGCGTTGATGGCAATGGCAGGCGGCGCGATGGCATACCACGGTGCAACAGCAGACAAAAGCCTGACCGACAAAGTTGCAGATGCGACGGGCTTGGGCAAGGGCATTAAGGTCGAGCGCACCGTTACCATCATCAACAAAACGCCGGAAGAGCTGTATCAGTTCTGGCACAATTTTGAGAATCTGCCGAGCTTCATGAAGCACCTGAAGTCGGTTACAGTTACCAGCCCAACCCGATCGCATTGGGTCACAAGCGCCCCATTTGGCACAGAAGTGGAATGGGACGCTGAAATTGTGGCAGACCAGCCCGACAAGCTAATTGCTTGGGCATCGGTGGAAGGTTCGCAGGTCGATAACTCTGGCTTTGTGCGCTTTCAGCCTGGGCCTCCCGGACGTGGAACAGAGGTGAAAGTCGTGCTGGAATACAATCCGCCCGGAGGCGTGGTTGGAGCCGCGATCGCCAAACTGTTTGGGGAAGAAGCAGAACAGCAAATTGGCGATGAGCTGCGCCGCTTCAAGATGCTGATGGAAGCCGGAGAAATTGCTACTACGGAAGGTCAGCCTTCCTGCCGTCATAACTAGTGCAATCTAAAACTTGAGGAATATACAATGAAAGCTGTTTGCTGGCACGGGCCGTTAGACGTTCGAGTTAATACTGTCCCCGATCCCAAAATTCTTAATCCGCGTGATGCGATCGTTAAAATTACATCCACTGCGATTTGTGGATCCGATCTTCACTTCTATGACGGATTCATTCCCTCGATGATGCCTGGCGATATTGTGGGGCATGAATTTATGGGGGAAATCGTTGAAGTAGGACCTGAAATTAAGAATCTCAAGATTGGCGATCGCGTGATCATCCCATTTCCGATTGCGTGTGGCAACTGTTTCTTTTGCCGTAAAGATCTAACTTCCCTTTGCGATAACTCTAACCATCAAGCGCATTTAATTGAACCGCTCTATGGAACATCTCCGGCGGCGCTATTTGGCTATTCTCACTTCTTTGGCGGCTATGCCGGAGGACAGGCAGAATATGCGCGGGTTCCCTTTGCCGACGTGGGTCCGTTCAAAGTGCCCGACCACCTCACCGACGATCAGGTGCTGTTCCTGACCGACATTTTGCCGACTGGCTACATGGCAGCCGAAAACTGCAACATTCAGCAGGGCGATACGGTGGCGGTCTGGGGCTGCGGTCCGGTGGGACTATTTGCAATTAAGAGCGCCTTTTTGCTGGGTGCAGAACGAGTGATTGCGATCGATCGCGTGCCGGAGCGACTGCAAAAAGCAGCAGAATGGGGCGCACAAGTAGTCAACTACGAAGAAATCGATCCGGGCGAGGCACTGAAGGAAATGACCGGAGGACGCGGACCCGACTCCTGCCTGGATGCGGTCGGTTTGGAGGCGCACGGCATGGGCGTGGAAGGACTTTATGACAAAGTGAAGCAAGCAGTGAGATTGGAAACCGATCGCCCAAACGTACTGCGTCAGGCGATCGTTGCTTGCCGGAAAGGCGGCACGGTGTCGCTGGCAGGTGTGTATGGCGGATTTTTAGACAAAATCCCAATGGGGGCAGCGTTTAATAAAGGCTTGACCTTCAAAATGGGACAGACCCACGTTCATCGCTATCTCAGACCGCTGCTGGAGCACATTGAGCGGGGCGACCTTGATCCGACCTTTGTTATTTCTCACCATCTCCCCCTCGACGAAGCCCCCTACGGGTACGAGATTTTTAAGCACAAGCGCGACAATTGCACAAAGGTCGTCTTGAAGCCATAGAGGATGTTTGAAAAGTCGCCATTGCGCCCCGAACTTGCCCTCCAACCCGCCAATGCTGTCTACCATGTACACACATATCCCTGGTGATGCCTCGCAATTCCCTCACCCCCCCCAATCCTCACTCGTATGCTGCCGCACTCGCAGTGCGAGGTTGGGGGAGTTTGAGCGCGGCAAATCACCAGTTGGGCGATTTAGGGGGTGGTGCAGCAGTTTTGATGCTTTTCAAACACTCTACTTAGAAAGATTCTATTTTTTGCAAATCTCAACTTTGAAGAGGAGATAGATCATGACTCAAATTCGTCGATTTTTTACAGCGATCGTCGCTAGCGTCCTGCTGTTTGTGGGCGTGCTGATGGGCAGCTCGGCAGCTCTGGCAGCAAATGCGCCGATTCAAATTGCGGGAAACTACAGTGCGGAAAGCTGGGATAAGTTACCGACGCTAAGCGATAACAAACCGGCTCCCGCCAGCAAGCTCTCGACCGATCGGACATCTTCTGGCAATTCAATTTCCAGCGATCGGACATCTGCAAAGCAAAGCAAATCTTATATCGATCTGGATGAAAAAGATAACGTCAACATCCGCAATGCAAAGAGAAATCTGGAGAGAACGGCAGATGATACTCAGGGCGGATTGAAGGATATGGCAGACAATGTGCGCGAGAAGCTGAATCTGGATCAGCCGCTCTACCCCGGTACAAAGGAATTTATCAACGATGTGCAGGAAACCGTTGAGGATTCTGTGGATGCGGTGCAGGACACGCTGACAGGTGGCGCAGATAACTTGACGGGCGGTCAGCGCAGCTATAAATAAGCTATAGAAATAAGCTGTAGCCAATTCACTGCTTCTGAAACCCCTTTCCCAAATTGTCGCTCAAATTGGGAAAGGGGACTTTCGATCGAAACGGCTCTATTTGTTCTTTTGCTTTGTTTGCCCTTTTTCAATAGGAAAGGTGAACCATGACTTACCCTTCTACCCCCTGGCAGCTTCAAGGCTACGCACTGCAAACCCTGAATCTGATAGATATCGATCGCGTTCGTCCGCTGGTTCCCTCTGAGCTAGAAATTATCCCGGTCTTTCCGGGAAAGACGATCGGCGGCATTTATCTCTCAGCTTATCAGAGCGGATCGGTGCTGCAATATAACGAGCTGATTGTCGTTACGGGGTTGATCTACCATGCCGGAAAAATTGGCGGCTGGGTGTCGCATATTTATGTCGATAATCCGGATTCGATCGCAGGCGGACGAGAAATTTGGGGATTGCCAAAGGAATATGCCGAATTCAAATGGCAGCAGGGCGAACATCCTAGCGTTGAAGTCAAGCAAGGAGATGATGTGCTGTGTCGCTGTCGCTGCACCTGGAAAGTCCTCGGCTGGCAGCAGACGCTGACCGCACCCGTGTTTAGCGTCAAGGACACCAAACTCCTGCTGTTTGAAGGACAAACCAACAGTCACTTCCACCTAGCAGGCGTAGATTTGCAGATTCCCGAAAGCAGCTCTTTTGCCTGGTTGAAGATTGGTCAGCCCTGGTTGGGGGTCTACGTTGAGCCGCTTCATTTGAAGGTCGATGCTCCCAAAATTGTGCAGGAACGCCCGCGATCGTTGAGCTATTCGTGAATTAAGCCAGAAAAAATAAAAGCTGGAAGTCCCCCGGATTGAAGGAGTCCAGGGGATTTTTAGCGCAAATGAAAGCAATTGGCGATCGCCTCA
>Ga0224723_1000743_pt1 | contig 21641 bp, 18 predicted proteins | sample Balambano_FR2_Me_FD_161647 | JGI IMG/M metagenome (GOLD analysis project Ga0224723, IMG submission 161647) | Freshwater sediment microbial communities from Lake Towuti, South Sulawesi, Indonesia - Balambano_FR2_MetaG | ecosystem: Environmental > Aquatic > Freshwater > Lake > Sediment | place... | reverse complement strand
CCTGCAGGAAGGCCGGATCGACCGCGACGCCCAGTTCGGCGAAGGCCTCGATCCCGGCGGCCTGCGTCAGCCGCTCGCTGTCCACGAGCGTGCCGTCGAGGTCGAAGATGACGGCGTCGAACATGGCCCCTCCGGCAGCGCTGCCCCGGGCATGTAGCCGATCGGCGGGCAGGGGGGAAGGGTCAGAGACGGATCCGGAAGCGCGCGAAGCCGTCGGGGCCGGGGCCGGCCGGCTCGATGTCGAGCCCCGGCGCGTCGCCGGGGCGGAGCCGGGCGCGCGGCGAGGTGTCGAACACCGCGCTGGTGCCCGGCATCGGTGCGAAGCGCCAGACGGGGCCCCAGACCGGACCCCAGACCGGACCCCAGACCGGACCCTGGCCTGGGTCGTCCCCGATCCGCCCCTGCGCGGCGATATAGCGGCGCAGGATCTCGCGGTTGCGCAGCGGCGCGGCGTAGACGATCCGCTCGGGCTCGGCGCCGGGAAAGCGGGCGCCGCCGCTGGCGCGATAGCTGTTGGTGGCGATCACGAAGCGGTCGTCGGGCCGGACCGGCCGGCCCTGATGGCGGATCGCGCGCACCCGCCAGGAGTCCGGGTTGATCAGGTCGCCGCGGGGCGAGAAGCGCGGCGGCCGCGACAGGTCGAATTCATAGGTCAGCCCATAGATCAGATCGAAGCTCGAGGTCGGGAAGTCGGGGTTCAGGAGCGGCTGGTCGGCCGCGCCGGGCGCAAGCTGCAGGAAGGCGGCAGCGGCGCGCTCCAGCCAGCCCGCGACCAGATCGCCGGTCACGAGCACCGCGCTGATGGTGTTGGGAAAGGCGTAGAGGTCGGCGACGTGGCGGACCGCCAGCGGGCCGGCCGGCACGTCGGTGTAGTGGCGCGGGCCGCCGCGCCCGCCGGCCTTGAACGGCGCCGCCGTCGCCAGCACCGGCAGCTGGGCCAGGTCGCTGTGGCGCAGCTGTTCGGCCACGTGCCAGCGCTTGGCCGCGGCGATCAGCGTGACCGCGGGCACCGGCGCGACCATGGCGAAATGGGTGCTGAGCGGCCGTGCGGTCGATCCCACCGGGCGGCGCACGTCGGCGAGCGTGGCGGCATGGGCGGCGCCGACCGCGCGTGTCAGCCGCGCCGTTTCGGGCGCCGCCGCGTCGGGGCGGGCGAGGCCGGGTGCGGCGGGCAGGCGCGCCACGCCGCCCTGCCCGAGGACGACGCGCCAGCCGTCCGCGTCGCGGTCCAGCACCAGATCGATCAGCCCCAGATGCGAGCCGTAGGCGCCGGGCATCGTCGCGGGCTTCCCGGCCAGCGACCCGCGCTGCAGGTCGATGCCGTCGCGGTTCGCAAAGACGGGCGAGGGAAACACCTCGTGGCTGTGCCCGGCCACCACCGCATCGATCCCCGGCAAGGCCGCCAGCGCCAGCGAGGCATTCTCCGTCCCCTCGCGCACCGCGGCCGCCCCGATCCCCGAATGGGACAGGGCGATGATCAGATCGGCCCCGGCCTCGCGCATCTCGGGCACATAGGCGGCGGCGGCCTCGAGGATGTCGCGGGTCTCCACCCGGCCATGCAGGAGGTCGCGGTCCCAGATCATGATCTGCGGCGGCAGCAGGCCGAGAACCCCGATACGCAGCCTGTGCCGCTCGCCCGAGGCGTCGGCGAGGTCGCGGTCGAGCAGCGCATAGGGACGCAGGAGCGTCGTGTCCTGCCGCGCCGTGCGGCCGAGCCGGGTCGCGACATTAGCCGAGACCACCGGAAAGCGCGCGCCGGCCAGCGCGGCCATGAGGAAGTCGAGCCCGTAGTTGAACTCGTGATTGCCGAGCGTGGCGGCATCGTAGCCCAAAAGGTTCATTGCCGCGATCATCGGATGGTGGTCGGCGCCCGGGCCGGCGCGGTCGGCCAGAAGGTCGCCCATCGGCGTGCCCTGCAGGATGTCGCCGTTGTCGAACAGAAGGCTGTTGCGCGCCCCGGCGCGCGCCCGGACCATGAGTTCGCTCGTGCGCGCCAGACCGACCGCCGGGTCCGGCCGATCGGCGCAGTAGTCCCAGGGCAGCAGATGCATGTGCAGGTCGGTGGTCGCCATGATCCGCAGATGCACCTGTCGGGCGCCAAGGCGGGGCGGGCGGGGAAATGCTGTCACTCGGCCACCCTGTCGGTCCAGCAACACAGTAGGGGCGACCACGTCCCGTGCCGATGGGGTGCGTGGCCGGACTCGCCGGGCTCGGAGTCGGCCCGTTCGCGGCTTTCTAGTCGCTGTCGCGCATCCGTCCATGACAAGACGGGCTTCGCAGCCAAAAAAACTCGCGCGTGAGTTGAATTTGCCACCGTTTTGGGCAGGCAGTCCGGGGCGCCTTTGCGCCGTCGCGGTCAGCGTGCCAAGTAGTGGTCGCGGGCGCGACGGGGGCAGGCATGCGGCTGGCGGAAACGGTGACGTTCGGCGGATCGGGGCTGGACCGGGCGGCCGCGCTGCGCGGTGATGCAGCGGCACTGGCGGACCGGTTGGCCACGGGCAGCGTGCTGCCGGTCTGGCGCGGCAAGCCGCTGCTGGCCGGCCAGGGGCGGGACGCGCTCGGCTGGGTGCCGGCCGGCCATCCGGCGCTGGCGCAGAGCGGCGGGGCGGTATTCCTGGGGCTGGACGACGGCCGCGCCCGTTTCGCCGCGGACATCTCCGCCTGGTCGCCCGAGGCCGGGGCCGAGGCGGTGCAGGCCGGCTTCTTCGATTCCTCCGAACAGCACCATCCGGCCTTGCCGGCGGACCATGCCTTTGCCGAGCTGCGCGGGGTGATGACCCGCCTTGGCCCGCGCGACGCCGAACTGGCCGCGACCGCGAAGGCGGTGCTGCAATGGCATGCGAGCCACGGCTTCTGCGCCGTCTGCGGCGCCGCCTCGGCGCCGGCGATGGGCGGCTGGCAGCGGACCTGCCCGGCCTGCGGCGCGCATCACTTTCCGCGCACCGATCCGGTCGTCATCATGCTGGTGACGCGGGGCAACAGCCTCCTGCTCGGCCGCTCCCCGGCCTGGCCGGAGGCCATGTATTCGCTGCTGGCGGGCTTCGTCGAGCCCGGCGAGACACTCGAGGCCGCGGTGCGCCGCGAGGTGTTCGAGGAAGCGGGCATCCGCATCGGCCGGGTGCACTACCTCGCCAGCCAGCCCTGGCCGTTTCCCGCCTCGCTGATGATCGGCTGCCGCGGCGAGGCGATGGACGCCGAGATCACGCTCGATCCGGTGGAACTCGAGCACGCGGTCTGGGTCACGCGCGAGGAGGCGGTCGCCATCCTCGCCGGCGCACACCCCAGACTGCGCAGCCCGCGCCGCGGTGCGATCGCACATTTCCTGATGCTCAACTGGCTGGCCGGCCGGCTGGACTGACCGGCCGGCGGTTACTGCCGTGCCCGGTCGGCCGGATAGATGCCGAGAATGATGAAGGCGGTCGTGAAGTAGCGCAATTCGTCCAGCGCGCGGGCGACCGGGGGATCGTCGGGGTGCCCCTCGATGTCGGCGTAGAACTCGGTCGCGGTGAACGAGCCGTTGACCATGTAGCTTTCCAGCTTGGTCATGTTGACGCCGTTGGTGGCGAAGCCGCCGAGCGCCTTGTAGAGCGCGGCCGGGATGTTGCGGACGCGGAACACGAAGGTCGTCATCATGGTGCCGCCGCGCGGTCGCGGATCGGGCTCGCGCGCCATCACGAGGAAGCGCGTGGTGTTGTCGGCGCTGTCCTCGATATGGCGGGCGAGGATGTCGAGCCCGTGGATCTCGCCCGCCAGTTCCGAGGCCAGCGCCGCCTCGGCCGGATCGCCGAGCCGCGCGACCTCGCGCGCGGCGGCGGCATTGTCGTGCCAGTTCATCACCGCCAGCCCGTGCCGGCGGATGAAGCTGCGCGCCTGCCCGTGCAGGATCGCCATGCAGCGCACCCGCTTCACCTGATCGAGCGTCGCGCCCCGGATCGCGAGCAGGTTCACATGGACCCGCACGAAGGCCTCGTCGATGATGTGCAGCCCGCTTTGCGGCAACAGGCTGTGCACGTCGGCCACCCGGCCGTAGGTCGAGTTCTCGACCGCCAGCATGCCGAGTTCGACCTCGCCGCGGCGGGTCAGGTCGATCACGTCCTCGAAGGTGGCGCAGGGCACCGCCTCCATCGCCGGGCGGGCCTGGCGGCAAGCCTGATGCGAATAGGCGCCCGGCTCGCCCTGATAGGCGATCCGGCCCCCGGACGGGGGCGCGTCGGTTCCGGGGGATCGGGCGGTCATGGCAGGTCGGCTCCCATCGGCGGCCGGTGGCCCCGGCTATATGCGCACAATCGGCCGCGAAGGGCGATTGGTCGCGCTCCTACACCTTGAAACCGGACGGGGGAAGCGGGTAGAACCCGACCGGAAGATGGGCGGGGACCGGCGGACGATGTTCGACACGATGCGTTTCACCAAGATCGTCGGCGCGGCCTGCGGCTCGCTCCTGGTGTTCCTGCTGACCTCCTGGGCGGCGTCGGCGCTGTTCTACACCGGCGGCGGCCATGGCGGCCATTCCGAGGCGCAGGCCTACATCATCGACACCGGCGAGGACGAGGGCGCGAACGACACCGCCGAGGCCGGACCCGCCTTCGAGGAGCTTTACGCCGCCGCCGACCCGGCCGCGGGCGAGAAGGTGTTTGCCAAGTGCAAGTCCTGCCACAAGATGGACGGCACCGACGGGACCGGCCCGCATCTGAACGGCATCGTGGACCGGGCCAAGGCCGCCGCCGCCGGGTTCGGCTATTCGGACGCGCTGAAGGCGATGGCGGGCGATGCCTGGACACCCGAGAACCTCGACGCCTTCCTCGCGAACCCCAAGGGCTACATGCCGGGCACGAAGATGAGCTTCGCCGGCCTGCCGAAGCCCGCCGACCGCGCCAACGTGATCGCCTGGCTCGCCGCGCAGCCGTAGATGGCCGAGCGCCGCCCGGGTCAACCGGAACACGACCCGCAGCCGGCATCGGCGGGGCCGTTCCGGCGCTGGACCACGCCGCGGCCCTATCCGACGCCGGTCCTTCTGCTCATGTTCGGCCTCGTCGCGGTACTGCTCGCCTGGCTCTCGCTCGGCCTTCTGGATATCGCGATGAGCAACCTCGGCTTCCTGCAGCGTCACGGGGCCGCGGCCGTCGCCGCGGGGGGCCTGGTGCAGACGGCCGAGATCGTCGCCAAATCCGCCGCCGTCCTGCTCCTCTACCTCGGGTTCCGCGGGATCGAGGTCGAACTGGTCGCAAGGTGGGTCGGGCGGCGGGACGATTGACGGCCGCCCGGGCAGGCCCGTGTCACGCCACAACACAAGCTTGCGACCCCTGCATCCGCAGGCCACTTGCCCCATCGACAAAGCGCGCCTTAGGGTGGATGTAGCGGGATCGGACGAACCTCTACCGCCAGGAAAGGGAGCCCTGCATGACCCAACGCCGCCGCGTCGCGACAGTCGCGCGAGCCCTGCCGAACCTCCGGCCCCGGATCGTCGTCGCGACCGGGCTCGGTCTGGTGCTGGCGATGACCCTGGTGCAGGCAGGGCGGGCCGAGACGGTCGTCACCGCACATGGCATCTCGACCTTCGGCGAGCTCAAGTATCCGGCCGATTTCGCGCAACTCGACTACGTGAACCCGGATGCGCCGAAGGGGGGCGAGCTCAGCCAGTGGGCGTTCGGCGGCTTCGATTCGATGAACCCCTTCTCGGCCAAGGGGCGCGGCGCGGTCGGGTCCACCATCATGCTCGAGACCGTGCTGACCGGCACGCTGGACGAGATCGGCGCCTCCTACTGCCTCCTCTGCGAGACGCTCGAATACCCCGAGGACCGCTCCTGGGTGATCTTCAACCTGCGGCCTGAAGCCACTTTCTCGGATGGAACGCCCCTGACCGCCGAGGACGTGCTGTTCAGCTACGAGACCTTCGTGACCAAGGGCCTGAGCGACTTCCGCACCGTGCTCGCCCAGCAGGTCGAGGGCGCCAAGGTGCTCGGGCCACACCGGATCAAGTTCACCTTCCGGGACGGCGTGCCGACCCGCGACCTGCCGCAGGACGTGGGCGGGCTGCCGGTGTTCTCCAAGGCGCATTACCTCGCCAACAACCTCGACATGGAGGAGAGCACGCTGGTGCCCTATCTCGGCTCGGGCGCCTATGTCGCCGACCGGATCGACGTCGGCACCCGCGTCACCTACCGCCGCAACCCCGACTACTGGGGGCGCGACCTGCCGATCAGCGTCGGACAGAACAACTTCGACACGCTGCAGTGGGAGTACTTCAGCGACCCCAACGCCGCCTTCGAAGGCTTCAAGGCCGGCGCCTATACGCTGCGCTTGGAAAACTCGTCGCGAAGCTGGGCCACGGGGTACGATTTCCCGTCGGTCGCCGCCGGAGAGGTCAAGCTCGAGGAAATCCCGAACGAGATCAAGGCGCCGGGCCAGGCTTTCGTGTTCAACCTGCGCCGCGACAAGTTCCAGGATCCGCGCGTGCGCGAGGCGATCCGGCTGATGTTCAACTTCGAATGGTCGAACGAGACGCTGTTCTACGGGCTCTACGACCGGATCCACTCGGTCTGGGAGAACAGCTTCCTCGCCGCCACCGGCGCGCCGCCGCCGGAAGAGGTCGCGATCCTGCAGCCCCTGGTGGACGAAGGCCTCTTGCCGGCCTCGATCCTGACCGACGACGCGGTGATGGCGCCGGTGTCGGGCGAAAGGCAGCTGGACCGCGGCAACCTGCGGAAGGCGAGCGCGCTTCTGGACGAGGCCGGATGGGCGGTCGGCGAGGACGGCAAACGGCGCAATGCTGCCGGCCAACTGCTGACGGTCGAGTTCCTGAACGCCAACCCGCAGTTCGACCGGGTGACCTCGCCCTATGTGGAGAACCTGATCGCGCTCGGCGTCGATGCGAAGCTCGTCAACGTCGATCAGGCGCAGTACGAACAGCGCACGCGCGACCCGGACTACGATTTCGACATCATCACCGACAACGCCCGGGCCAATTACATCTCGGGGTCGGAGCTGAAGCAGTATTACGGCTCCGAGACCGCCAACATGTCGGTCTTCAACACCATGGGGCTGCAGAGCCCGGCGGTGGACCGGCTAATCCCGGTGGTGATGGCCGCCACCTCGATGGAGGAGCTGACCGTGGCGACGCGGGCCCTCGACCGGGTGCTGCGCGCCGAAGGCTTCTGGGTGCCGCAATGGTTCAAGGCGACCGATTGGGTCGCCTACTACGACATGTACGAGCGCCCGCCTGTGGTGCCGTCCTACGGCCTTGGCATCGCCGGCCTGTGGTGGGTGAACCCGGAAAAGGAGGCCGCGCTGAAGGCGGCCGGCGTCCTGCGGTAAGGGCGGCGGGGACCTCTTGGGCGCCTACATCCTTCGCCGGTTGCTGCTGGTAATCCCGACGCTGTTCGGCGTCATGCTGATCAACTTCACGCTGACCCAGTTCGTGCCCGGCGGTCCGCTCGACCAGGTCCGCGCCCGAGTGGAGGGCGAGGGCGATGCGCTGGCCACGCTCGGCGGCGCCGGCGGCGACGCGCCGGGCAGCCAGGAAGAGGCGGGCGGCGACTACATCGGCGCCCGCGGCCTGCCCCCAGAGTTCCTGGCCGAGCTCGAGGTGCAGTTCGGCTTCGCCCGGATCGTCTGCGCCGACGGCTTCACCGGCGAGCCCTCGGTCGCGAGCCCCGAATGCCGGAAGGAGCCGATCCCCGCCTGGGAGCGCTTCTTCATCATGATGGGCAACTACCTGCGGTTCGATTTCGGAGAAAGCTACTTCCGCTCGATCAGCGTGGTGGATCTGATCCTCGAGAAAATGCCGGTGTCGATCAGCCTCGGGCTGTGGTCCACGCTGATCGCCTATCTGGTGTCGATCCCGCTTGGCATCCGCAAGGCGGTGAGGGACGGAACGCCCTTCGACAACATGACCTCGGCCATGGTCATCGCGGCCTATGCGATCCCCTCCTTCCTGTTCGCGATCCTGCTGATGGTCGTGTTCGCCGGCGGATCCTATTTCCAGTGGTTCCCGTTGCGCGGCCTGACCTCGGACAACTGGGAGGAGCTGAGCCTCGGCGGCAAGATCGTCGATTACCTCTGGCACATCACCCTGCCGGTGACGGCGGTCCTGATTGCCTCGTTCGCGACGCTGACGCTTTTGACCAAGAACAGCTTCATCGACGAGATCCGCAAGCAATATGTCATGACCGCCCGCGCCAAGGGCCTGTCGGAACGCCGTGTGCTTTACGGCCATGTGTTCCGCAACGCCATGCTGATCGTGATTGCGGGCTTTCCGGGCGTGTTCCTCGGCGTGTTCTTCGGCTCGTCGCTACTGATCGAGACGATCTTCTCGCTCGACGGGCTCGGCCTGCTCGCCTTCCGCTCGGCAGTGGAGCGCGACTATCCGGTGATCTTCGGCTCGCTCTTCGCCTTCGGGATCATGGGCCTGCTGGTCGGCATCCTGTCGGATCTGATGTATGTCTACGTCGATCCCCGGATCGATTTCGAGCGGCGGGCCTGAGCGATGGCGCTTTCCCCCCTGAACCAGCGGCGCTGGCGCAACTTCCGCGCCAACCGGCGCGCCTACTGGTCGCTCGTCGTCTTCCTCGTGCTCTACGGCATCACCCTCTGCGCCGACCTGATCGCCAACGACCGCCCGCTCTTGGTGCAGTACCGCGGTCAGATCTTCGCGCCGGTGCTGCGCTTCTACCCTGAAACCGCCTTCGGCGGCGATTTCCGCACCGAGGCCAAGTATCAGGATGCCGAGGTGCAGTGCCTGATCGTGTCGGGCGGCCGCGAGGAGTGTTTCGACGACCCCGAGGACGTGATCGCCGAGGCGCGGGCGACCGGCAGCGTTGCGGGCGATCCGGTCGAGGTCGGCTGGCTCCTTTGGCCGCTGATCCCCTACAGCTACAACACCATCGTCGATACCGGCGGCGTGGCGCCCGGCGCGCCTTCGGCGCAGAACTGGCTCGGCACTGACGACACCTCGCGCGACGTGCTGGCGCGCGTGCTCTACGGCTTTCGCCTGTCGGTGACCTTCGCGCTGGTGGTGACGGCGATCACCTCGGTGATCGGCATCGCGGCCGGGGCGGTGCAGGGCTATTTCGGCGGCATGGTGGACCTCGTGTTCCAGCGCATCCTGGAAATCTGGTCCTCGACCCCGCAGCTTTACGTCATCATCATCGTGTTCGCGATCCTCGAGCGCAGCGTCGGGCTATTGGTCCTGTTGATGGTGCTGTTCGGCTGGACCTCGCTGATCGGCATCGTCCGCGCCGAGTTCCTGCGGGCGCGGAACTTCGAATATGTCCGGGCGGCGCGGGCGCTCGGCGTCACCGACGGCCGCATCATGCTGCGCCACGTCCTGCCGAACGCGATGGTCGCGACGCTGACCATGCTGCCCTTCATCGTCACCGGCACGATCGGCGCGCTGGCGGGGCTCGACTACCTCGGCTACGGCCTGCCGTCCTCGGCGCCCTCGCTCGGGCAGCTTTCCCGCCAGGCGCAGCAGAACCTGCAGGCGCCCTGGCTCGGCTTCACCGCCTTCTTCACCTTCGCCATCATGCTGAGCCTTCTCGTCTTCATCTTCGAGGGCATCCGCGACGCCTTCGACCCGCGAAAGACCTTCCAGTGAAGACGCTGCCGGTGCAGACAGGGGACGGGAAGGCGGTGCCGGTGCGGGGAATGCCGACCAACGTGCTTGAGGTCAGCGACCTGTCGGTGCGGTTCCGGCAGGAAAGGCGGATCATCGAGGCGGTGCGCGGCGTCAGCTTCACCGTCGGCCGGGGCGAGACGGTCGCGCTGGTGGGGGAAAGCGGCTCGGGCAAGTCGGTGACGGCGCTCTCGACCGTCGGCCTTCTGCCCGACAGCGCCGCGCTGTCGGGTTCGGTCCGCTACGACGGACGCGAACTGGTCGGCGCGCCCGAGGCGGCGCTGCAGTCGGTGCGCGGCAACGACATCAGCTTCATCTTCCAGGAGCCGATGACGAGCCTGAACCCCTTGCACACGATCGAAAAGCAGCTGGGCGAAAGCCTGCGCCTGCACCAGGGCATGGCCGGGGCGCCGGCGCGGGCGCGCATCCTCGAACTCCTGAACAAGGTCGGCATCCGCGATGCCGAAAGCCGGCTCGGCGCCTACCCGCACCAGCTTTCGGGCGGGCAGCGGCAGCGGGTGATGATCGCGATGGCGCTGGCGAACGGGCCGGAACTGCTGATCGCCGACGAACCGACGACGGCGCTCGACGTGACCATCCAGGCGCAGATCCTCGCCCTTCTCGCCGATCTCAAGCGGCAGGAGGGGCTGAGCCTTCTGTTCATCACCCACGATCTCGGCATCGTGCGGCAGATCGCCGACCGGGTCTGCGTGATGCAGAACGGCGAGATCGTGGAGCAGGGGCCGACGGCGGACCTCTTCGCCCGGCCCCGGCACCCCTATACCCGGAAGCTGATCGCGGCCGAGCCGAAGGGCCGGCCCGATCCGGTCCCGGCCGATGCGCCCGAGGTGGTCCGCACCGAAGGACTGCGCGTCTGGTTCCCGATCCAGCAGGGCCTGCTGCGCCGCACCGTCGGTCAAGTCAAGGCGGTGAACGACGCGACGCTGTCGGTGCGGGCGGGCGAGACGCTCGGGGTGGTCGGCGAAAGCGGCTCCGGCAAGACCACGCTGGCGCTGGCGATCCTGCGGCTGACGCCCTCGACCGGGCCGATCGTGTTCCTCGGGCAGGACCTGCAAGGCCGCCGGGGTGCCGAGCTCCGGGCGCTGCGGCGCGACCTGCAGATCGTGTTCCAAGACCCCTATGGCAGCCTTTCGCCGCGGATGACGGTGCAGGAGATCATCGCCGAGGGCTTGGGCGTGCACGGGCTCGACCCGCAGCGCGACCGGACTGAGATGGTGGCCGAGATCATGACCGAGGTCGGGCTCGACCCCGCGGCGATGGGGCGCTATCCGCACGAGTTCTCGGGCGGCCAGCGGCAGCGCATCGCCATCGCCCGCGCCATGATCCTGCGGCCGAAACTCCTCGTGCTGGACGAGCCGACCTCGGCACTGGACATGACGGTGCAGGTGCAGATCGTCGAACTGCTCCGGTCGCTGCAGCGCCGGCACGGGCTCGCTTACCTCTTCATCAGCCACGACCTGCGGGTGGTGCGGGCGCTCGCCCATCGGGTGATGGTGATGCAGAACGGCGACGTGGTGGAGGAAGGGACGGTGGAGGCGATCTTTGCCGATCCGCAGAAACCCTATACCCGCGACCTGCTGGCGGCCGCGTTCGGGACTGGCGCTGTGCCCGCCTGATCGGGCATGATCGCGCGAGCGTCCGACCGATCGCGAGGCAATGCGTGAAGATATTGTTCGTCCACCAGAATTACCCCGGCCAGTTCCTTTACCTCGCCCCCGAACTGCAGCGCCGCGGGCATGACTGCCTGGCGCTGACCGACAGCGCCAACCAGCGCACATCGGCCACACCCACGTTGCGCTACAAGCATCCGGTGCCCGCGGTCGATCCCGCCGCGACCCGGCTCGGGCGCAACTACACGACGATGAGCGACCGCGGCGTGACCGTCGCCCGGGCGGCATCGCAGTTGCGGGCGCAGCAGGGGTACCGGCCGGACGTAATCTTCGGCCATTCCGGCTGGGGCGAGACGCTCTATCTCAAGGAGGTCTTCCCGGAGGCGAAGCTTCTGATCTATGCCGAGTTCTACTATCGCGGCATTGGCCGCGACATTGGCTTCGATCCCGAATTCGGCAAGCCTTCGCTCGACGCCACCATGATCGCGCAGGCGCGTGCCGCGCATCTGGGGCAGGCGCTGCTGCATGCCGATGCGGGCGTGGCGCCGACCATGTGGCAGGCCAGCACCTTTCCGCCGCCCCTGCGCCGAATCATCGAGGTGATCCACGACGGGGTGGATACCGATGCAGTGGCGCCGGATCCGGCGGCCCGGGTCACGCTTCCCGGCGGACGGGTCCTGACGGCGGCGGACGAGGTCATCACCTTCGTCAACCGCAACCTCGAACCCTACCGCGGCTATCACAGCTTCATGCGCGCACTGCCCGCGGTGCTGGCGGCCCGGCCGGAGGCGCAGGTGGTGATCGTCGGCGGCGACGGCGCGAGCTATGGCGCCGAGCCGAAGGAGGGCGGCAGCTGGAAGGAGGTGTTCCGGGCCGAGGTGGCCGACCGGATCGACCCCGGCCGCGTCCATTTCCTTGGCCGCGTGCCCTATCCGACCTTTGTGGCGCTGATGCAGATCGCCCGCGTCCATGCCTATCTGACCTATCCCTTCGTGCTGTCCTGGTCGATGCTCGAGGCGATGGCGGCGGGCGCGCTGGTGATCGGGTCGCGCACCGCGCCGGTGGAAGAGGTGATCAGCGACGGGCTGAACGGCCGGCTGATCGACTTCTTCGACATCGCCGGGTGGTCGGCCGCGCTGATCGAGGCGCTGGCCGCACCGGAGCGCTTCGCGCCGCTGCGAGCGGCGGCGCGGGAGACCATCGTCGCCCGTTACGACCTGCGCCGGCACTGCCTGCCGCGGATGGTCGAGTTCGTCGAGCGCCACGGCCCGTTCGCCTGAGCGGCCGCGCCGCAAGCCGCTGGCCGGATGCCGCTTGCCTCGGGGCAGGACCCGCCGCCGCGATGCGTGGCGAGAATCTTGCCGCCTGGACGAGATGTAGCAGGACGAGCAGGCACAGGAGTTGGTATGACGGCAGGGGACGCGAGAGGCGCAGGTCCCGGACGCTCAGGCGGCCGAGAAGCCCAGCCCATGACGGAGGGACGCAAGATGTGGGATTACGTCAAGCTGGCGGCACTGGCGACTGTCGTGATCCTGGCGGCGATCGCGGCCAACTATGCGCGCGACCTGCCCTATCTCGTCAACATGCTGGTGGTGATGGCCGCCGCGGCGCTGACCTTCCTGTGGGTCCTGCGCCATGTCGGCCGCGTTCCCCTGGCGGATCGGGCCGCCAACTACAATGACGGGGTGGTGCGCGCGGGCGTGATCGCGACCGCCTTCTGGGGCATCGTCGGCTTTCTCGTGGGGGTGGTGATCGCGCTGCAGCTGACCTTTCCGGCGCTCAACCCGGCCTGGGCCGACGGCATCTTGAACTTCGGCCGGCTGCGGCCGCTGCACACCAGCGCGGTGATCTTCGCGTTCGGCGGCAATGCTCTGATCATGAGTTCGTTCTACATCGTTCAGCGCACCTGCGCCGTCAGGCTCTGGGGCGGCGGGCTGGCCTGGTTCGTGTTCTGGGGCTGGCAACTGATGGTGGTGCTGGCCGCCACGTCCTATCTGCTCGGCGGGACGCAGAGCAAGGAATACGCCGAGACGGTCTGGTACATCGACATCTGGATCGCCGTGGTCTGGTTGTCGTTCCTGGCGGTGTTCCTCGGCACGCTGATCAAGCGGAAGGAACCGCATATCTACGTCGCGAACTGGTTCCTGCTGTCGATGATCGTGACCGTGGCGATGCTGCATGTGGTCAACAACGCCGCGATCCCGGTGTCGATCTTCTCGTCGCAATCGGTGTCGCTCTACGCCGGGGTGCAGGATGCGATGGTGCAGTGGTGGTACGGCCACAACGCCGTCGGCTTCTTCCTGACCGCCGGCTTCCTCGGCATGATGTACTACTTCGTGCCGAAACAGGCCGAGCGCCCGGTCTATTCCTACAAGCTTTCGATCATCCATTTCTGGTCGCTGATCTTCCTCTATATCTGGGCGGGTCCGCACCATCTGCACTACACCGCGCTGCCCGACTGGGCCGCGACGCTCGGCATGGTGTTCTCGGTGATGCTGTGGATGCCGTCCTGGGGCGGCATGATCAACGGGCTGATGACGCTGTCGGGCGCCTGGGACAAGCTTCGGACCGACCCGGTGCTGCGGATGATGGTGGTGGCGATCGGCTTCTACGGCATGTCGACCTTCGAGGGGCCGATGATGTCGATCCGCTCGGTCAATTCGCTCAGCCACTACACCGACTGGACGATCGGCCACGTCCATTCCGGCGCGCTCGGCTGGAACGGCATGATCACCTTCGCGGCGCTCTACTTCCTGACGCCGCGGCTGTGGAACCGGCAGCGGCTCTACAGCATGGAACTGGTCAGCTGGCACTTCTGGCTCGCGACCATCGGCATCGTCCTTTACGCCTCGTCGATGTGGGTCGCGGGCATCATGCAGGGGCTGATGTGGCGCGAGGTCGATGCCAACGGCTTTCTCGTCAACTCCTTCGCCGACACGGTCGCCGCCATGTTCCCGATGTATCTCGTGCGCGCGCTCGGCGGCGGTCTGTTCCTCGTCGGCGCGATGATCATGTGCTACAACCTGTGGAAGACGGTGACGTCGGTCGACGAGAGGGCGCCGGCCGGCGCCGCCGCCCCCGCCGCCGTGGCCGCGCAGTAGATCGGAGAGAGCGATGCCCCTCCTCGAACGGCACAAGGCGATCGAAACCCATGCGACGCTGCTCCTCGTGTTGAGCTTCCTCGTGGTCACGATCGGCGGACTGGTGCAGATCCTGCCGCTGTTCTATCTGCAGAACACGATCGAGGACGTCGAGGGGATGCGCCCCTACACGCCGCTCGAACTGGCCGGGCGCGACATCTACGTGCGCGAGGGCTGCTACACCTGCCACAGCCAGATGATCCGCCCGATGCGCGACGAGATCGAGCGCTACGGCCATTACTCGCTTGCGGCCGAGTCGCAGTACGACCGTCCGTTCCAGTGGGGATCGAAGCGCACCGGCCCCGATCTGGCGCGGGTTGGCAACCGCTATTCCGACGACTGGCATGTGGCGCATCTGATCGACCCGCAGTCGGTGGTGCCCGAATCGGTCATGCCGAAATATGCCTATCTCGCCGAGACCGAGATCGACGGGCGCTACATCGCCGACGTGATGGCAACGCACCGGATGGTGGGCGTGCCCTACAGCACCGCCATGCTGCAGAACGCCGGAGCCGATTTCGTGGCGCAGGCCGACCCGGATGCAGATACCTCCGGCCTGGAGGAACGCTATCCCAACGTGAACCTGCGCAACTTCGACGGCGCGCCAGAGCTGACCGAGATGGACGCGCTGATCGCCTATCTGCAGATGCTGGGCACGCTGGTCGACTTCTCGACCTACACGCCCGCGGCCAGCCGGTAAGGGGGCGGGGATGGAAACCTACAGCCTGCTGCGCCAGTTCGCCGACAGCTGGATGCTGCTCGGCCTGGTCCTGTTCTTTCTCGGCGTGATCGTCTGGGTGTTCCGCCCGTCGCGGCGCGCGATCCACGACGACGCGGCGATGATGATCTTCCGCAACGAGCGCGCCCCGGCCCGGACCCCCGGCCCGGAGGCCGATCCCGCGACCACCAGCGAGGCCCGGAAATGAGCAGGAAACCGAAGGCCCGGGTCGAGGCGGAGCTGCGCACCACCGGTCACGAATGGGACGGCATCGAGGAATGGGACAACCCGATGCCGCGCTGGTGGCTCTGGACGTTCTACGCCACCATCGCTTGGGCGCTCGTCTACGTGATCCTCTACCCCGCCTGGCCGCTCGTGTCCGGCGCGACACCGGGGGTTTTGGGCTTTTCCAGCCGCGCCAATGTCGCCGCCGAGATCCAGCGCTTCGACGAGGCCAACGCGCCGATCCGCGCCGCGCTGGTCGCGGCCGATCTGGATGCGATCCGGGACGACCCCGCGCTTCTGTCCTTCGCCAACAACGCCGGGGCGGCGGTGTTCCGCACCCATTGCTCGCAGTGCCACGGCTCCGGCGCCGGGGGGGTGCAGGCCAAGGGCTATCCGAGCCTGCTCGACGACGACTGGATCTGGGGCGGCGAGATGGCCGACATCCACCTGACGATCACCCACGGCATCCGCAACACCACCGACCCCGATGCGCGCTATTCGGAGATGCCCGCCTTCGGTCGCGACGAGCTTCTCGACGGCACGCAGATCGAGCAGGTGGTCGAGCATGTGCTGGCGATCTCGGGGCAGGAGCATGACGCGGCGCTGGCTGCCGAGGGGGCGGTCGTGTATGCCGATTACTGCGCCTCCTGCCATGGCGAGGAGGGCAGGGGCGACCGCGAGCTTGGCGCGCCGAATCTGACAGATGCCATCTGGCTCTATGGCGGCGACCGCGAGTCGATTACCTATCAGGTGGTGAACGCCCGCGCCGGCGTGATGCCGAACTGGAACACCCGCCTCAGCGAGGCCGACATCCGGTCGGTCGCGGTCTATGTCCACGGGCTGGGTGGCGGCGAATGACAGCGCGGGACCGGCGGGCGCGGCCTGCCGGCCCGGACCTGCGCCGAAACGCCAAGACCGCGCGGCCCCGCCGGCGGACCGAGCCTTTGGAGTAGCCGACCCCGAAGCCCACCGATCCAGCGGAGCCGCCCCTTGTCCGTCCAGGATAACCCGCCCGAAAGCCTTTACGCCGCGCGCGAGCCGATCTTCCCGCGCCGCGTCCGGGGCAATTTCCGGACGCTCAAGTGGTGGATCATGGGCATCACGCTCGGCATCTACTACGTCACCCCCTGGATTCGCTGGGACCGCGGCCCGAACCTGCCCGACCAGGCGGTGCTGGTCGATCTGGCGGGTGCGCGGTTCTTCTTCTTCATGATCGAGATCTGGCCCTACGAGTTCTACTTCGTCGCCGGCCTTCTGATCATGGCGGGGCTGGGACTGTTCCTGTTCACCTCGGCGCTCGGCCGGGTGTGGTGCGGCTATGCCTGCCCGCAGACCGTCTGGACCGACCTCTTCATCCTGGTGGAACGCTGGATCGAGGGCGACCGCAACGCCCGCATCCGGCTTCACCGGCAGGCCTGGGACGGCGAGAAGATCCGCAAGCGGGCGATCAAGTTCACCGTCTGGTTCCTGATCGGGCTCGCGACCGGCGGCGCCTGGGTGTTCTACTTCACCGACGCGCCGACGCTTCTCGGCCAGCTTCTGACCTTCTCGGCGCCGCCCGCTGCCTACATCACGATGCTGATCCTGACCATGACGACCTTCGTCTTCGGCGGCTTCATGCGCGAGCAGATCTGCATCTACGCCTGCCCCTGGCCGCGCATCCAGGCCGCCATGCTCGACGAGGAATCGCTGACCGTCGCCTACCGCGACTGGCGGGGCGAGCCGCGCGGCAAGCTCACCAAGGGGCAGTCGGCGCCGTCCGAGGGGCAGGGCGACTGCATCGACTGCATGGCCTGCGTCAACGTCTGCCCGATGGGGATCGACATCCGCAACGGCCAGCAGATGGCCTGCATCACCTGCGCGCTGTGCATCGATGCCTGCAACGACGTGATGGACAAGATCGGCCGCCCGCGCGACCTGATCGGCTATCTGGCACTGACCGACGAGGCGGCCGAACGCGCCGGCAATCCGTCGATCCCGGTCTGGAAACACGTCTTCCGCCCGCGCACGATGCTTTACACCGCGCTTTGGGCCGGGGTCGGCCTCGTGCTGGTTGTGGCCCTGTTCATCCGCACCGATTTGAACGTGAACGTGACGCCGGTGCGCAACCCGACCTTCATCACGCTGTCGGACGGCTCGATCCGCAACGCCTTCGACTTCCGCGTGATCAACAAGCATGGCGAGGTGCGCGACTTCTACGTCTACATCGAGACCGATCAGTCGATGCGCCTGTCGGTCGAGGGGACGAGCGAGTTGATCATCACCGTGCCGGCCGACCAGACCAAGACGCAGCGCGTCTATCTGACCGCCGAGCGCGGCAGCCCGGCCGCGATCGGCGGGCGCACCCCGGTCACCTTCTGGGTCGAGGACCGGCTGGGCAACGAACGCGTCAGCTACCAGACCTATTTCAACGGCACGGGGCAGTGAACATGGCCGAATTCACCGGACGCAAGATGCTGGCGGTGACGGTGGCGTTCTTCGGCGTCATCGTCACGGTCAACGGCGTGATGGCCTGGAAGGCCATTTCCACCTTCCCGGGGCTGGAGGTGAAGAACGGCTATGTCGCCAGCCAGACCTGGGATGCCGAGATGGCAGCGCAGAAGGCGCTCGGCTGGACGCTGTCCGCGCGCTATGACGCGGGCGCTCTGGAACTCGCCTTTACCGGTCGCGACGGCCGGCCGGCCTCGGTTGCCGGGCTGTCGGTGCTGGTCGGCCGCCCGGCCGCGACCACCGAGGACGTCTATCCGGTGTTCGCGCAGGAGGGCGGCGTGTTCCGCGCGCCGCTGGCGCTCGGCCCGGGCAAATGGATGCTGAGGGTCGAGGCGGAAGCGCCGGACGGGACCCGATTCCGCCAGCGCCACGACGTCCTGGTGCGGGGCTGAGGCCCGTGACCGCGCTGCCGCGCCTCGACGGACCGCTCTCTGCCTGCCCGGCCTGCGCCGCCGCCCCGGCAGCGGAGCGGCTGGCCGGCACTGCGGCGGCGCCGGCGCGGATCATCCTGTCGCTGCCGGGCGTGCATTGCGCCGGCTGCATCTCGGCCGTCGAGGCCGGGCTCGCCGGCCTGCCCGGCGTCGCCTCGGCGCGGGTGAACCTGACCCTGAAGCGCGTCAGCGTCGCGGCGGCGCCGGGCGTCGCGCCGGCCACGCTGATCGCGGCGCTCGGCAGGCTCGGCTACGAGGCGCACGAGCTCGACGCCGGCCTTCTGTCGGCGACCGACACCGACCGGCAGGGACGCGACCTGTTGATGCGCCTCGGCGTCGCGGGCTTCGCGATGATGAACGTCATGCTCCTGTCGGTGGCGGTCTGGTCGGGCGCCAGCGACGCCACGCGCGACCTGTTCCACTGGATTTCCGCCGCCATCGCCATCCCGACCGTGATCTTCTGCGGCCGGCCGTTCTTCCGCAATGCCGTGGCGGCGCTGCGGGCAGGGCGGCTGGGGATGGACGTGCCGATCTCGCTCGCCATCATCCTGGCCACCGCGATCTCGCTTTACGAGACGACGCAAGGGGGCCACCACGCCTATTTCGACGCGGCCGTGATGCTGACCTTCTTCCTGCTCGCGGGCCGCTACCTCGACCACCGCACCCGCGCGGTCGCCCGTTCGGCCGCGGGCGTGCTGGCCGCGCTGGAGGTGCCGCGCGCCACGCTGATCCGCGACGGCGCCGAGACCGAGGTGCCGCTGGCCGACCTGCGACCCGGCGACGAGGTGCGGGTGCGCCCGGGCGGGCGGATGCCGGCGGACGGGGTGGTGGTGACGGGGACGAGCGAGCGCGACCGCTCGCTCCTGACCGGCGAGACGCTGCCGATCTTCGCCGGGCCGGGCAGTGCCGTGGCGGCGGGCGAGGTGAACCTGACCGGCCCCTTGACCCTGAAGGTGACGGCGGCCGGGCGGGACAGCTCGCTGCACCGCATGGCCGATCTGGTGGCGGTCGCGGAAAGCGCCCGCACCCGCTACACCTCGCTCGCCGACCGGGCGGCCAGGCTTTATTCGCCCGGCGTCCATCTCCTCGCCCTCGCCGCCTTCGGCTCCTGGATGTGGGCGACCGGCGGCGACCTGCGGCTCGCGGTCAACATCGCCGCCGCCGTGCTGATCATCACCTGCCCCTGCGCGCTTGGTCTTGCCGTGCCGGCGGTGGTGACGGCGGCGTCGGGCCGGCTGTTCCGCAAGGGCCTCCTCATCAAGCATGGCACGGCGCTCGAGCGGCTCGCCGAGGTCGATACCGTGGTGTTCGACAAGACCGGAACGCTGACCCTCGGGGCGCCCGAGCTGCAGGGAATCGACGATCACGACCCCGCCGATCTGGCGCTGGCGGCGGCGCTGGCCGGGGCTTCGGGTCATCCGCTGGCGCAGGCGCTGCACGCGGCGCTGGCGGCGCGGGGCGTGGTGCCGGCCGAGGTCACTGACCTGCGCGAGGTGCCGGGCTACGGGGTCGAGGGCAAGGCGGGCGGCCGCGTCGTGCGCCTCGGCCGGTCGGGCTGGGCCGGCACCGGCGAGGCCGCCGTCACCGCGACCTATCTCGGCCGCGGCGCGGGCCCGGCGGTGGCCTTCACCTTCGTTGACCGGCTGCGCCCCGGCGCCACGGCCGCGGTCGCGGGGCTTCAAGCGCAGGGCAAGCGGGTGATGCTGATCTCGGGCGACGGCCCCGGCGCGGTTGCGGACCTCGCGGCCCGTGTCGGCATCGCCGACTGGACGGCGGGCGCGCTGCCGGCCGAGAAAGTGGCCCGCGTGGCGGCACTGGCCGCGCTCGGGCACCGCGCGCTGATGGTCGGCGACGGGCTGAACGACACCGCGGCGCTTGCTGCCGCGCATGTCTCGGTCAGCCCGGCCTCGGCGCTCGACGCGGCCCGCGCCGCGTCCGACATCGTGCTGCTGGGCAACGACATCGCGCCGGTGGCCGATGCGACGCGCATCGCCGGGCAGGCGCGGCGGCGGATCCTCGAGAATTTCGGCATCTCGATCGCCTACAACATCGTCGCCGTGCCGCTGGCGCTGGCCGGTCTCGCGACGCCGCTCGCGGCGGCGCTGGCGATGTCCCTGTCCTCGGTCACGGTCTCGCTCAATGCGCTGCGGCTGAAATGACATGAACGTGCTGGCCTATCTCATTCCGGTGTCGCTGTTTCTGGGCGCGATCGGGCTCGCCGCCTTCGTCTGGTCGCTCCGGACGCGGCAGTACGACGACCCCGAGGGCGATGCGCGCCGCATCCTCAACCGCGACTGGGACGACCGGCCGAAGCCCTGATCCGGCAAGAGCCGGGGGATCGCCGGGCTCGGGCGCGAGCCGCCGACCGGGCGGCCTACCCCGCCAAAGCCGGTGGCGCCCCGGGCCCGCGTCACCGCCGCGGGCGTCAGCCGGTTGATCTCCACTGCGCAGGTCCCGCCGCGCTGCAGCGGGCCGACGCCCGCGGGCGCGCCGGTGGCGATTCGGTCGGCCGGTGCAGGCGCGACGACGCGCGACAGGCCGATGATGATCGAAGGCCCGCCGCGGATCATCTCGGCCGGGTCGGCCTCCTGGCCCACGGCGCCGTCAGCCCGGCCGCGGACCGCCGCCGTGCCGTCAACGGTGACCGAGGGCGGCCTGGGCGCCGGAGTGACATCGCCGGCCGCCGCGCTTACGGCCCGACGGTGAAGCACTGCACCGCGCGGGCCTGCAGCCGGCGGCAGGCCAGGTCAGCCTGGTCCTGGCCGAGACCCATGAAGTTCGCGTCGTAGCCGCCGCCGCCCGACACCACCTTGCGCAGCCCGTCGTTCAGGGTTGCGCTTTCCGCCAGCTGGATTTTCAAGAGCGCGCGCTCGGCAGCGCCGCGAGTGGTGAAGCGCCCGACATTGATGCCCCAGTGCCGCCCGCCCGACGTCGAGATGCGGGTGACGATCTCTGGCTCGGTCGGAACCGCCACCGGCTCGGCGCCGCTGTCGAGATAGACGGCCGGGCGCGGCTTCGGCGCGGCGGCAGCGGCGAGCCGGATCGGCTCGACGGGCGGCGCGGGCGCCGCCAGGGCCGGGGGCGGCGCCGCGATCTCGGCGGCCGTCTGTGCCGCCGCTTCGGCCGGCGGGGCAGCTGGCTCTGGCGCCGCCCCGGCCACGGCCGGCGACGCGGCCGCGACCAGCGTCTCGGCCGGGGTCGCCACCGGCGTTTTGGCCGGGAGCGACTCGCCCGCCGGCGTCGGCGCCGTCGCCGGGGCGGTGATCGCCTCGGCCGCAGCGGCGGCCGCAACGCCTGCGGCGGCGTCGCCCGTCTCGGCCGCGGGTCCCGCCGCGGCCACCGCCGCCTCGGCCAGCGCGTCGGCCACCCCCTCTTGGATCGAGGCGACCAGGGTGT
>Ga0224723_1000742_pt1 | contig 21643 bp, 25 predicted proteins | sample Balambano_FR2_Me_FD_161647 | JGI IMG/M metagenome (GOLD analysis project Ga0224723, IMG submission 161647) | Freshwater sediment microbial communities from Lake Towuti, South Sulawesi, Indonesia - Balambano_FR2_MetaG | ecosystem: Environmental > Aquatic > Freshwater > Lake > Sediment | place... | reverse complement strand
GTGCTGTTGACGCTGCTGCTGCCCACCGAGATCATCCTGCTGCCGCTTTACCGGATGATGGCGGAGTTGGGCTGGGGTGAAAACAATCCGCGTCTGGCGCTGACAATCCCTTTTTTGGCGACAGCAACAGGTGCGTTCCTGTTTCGTCAGCACTTCAGCAACATCCCGCGCGAGCTGGCGGAAGCCGCACAGATTGACGGCGCGACGCCTGTGCGCTTTCTGTTCAGCGTGCTGATCCCGATGTCGTGGAATGTGATCGTCGCGCACGCGCTGATACAGTTCATCGCCAGTTGGAATCAATATCTGTGGCCTGTGCTAATCGTGCAGGATCAGGCGCAGCAGGTGATACAGATAGGGGTGCGCGCATCGGTCAATCAGGGGACGCAGACGGACTTCGGGGTGCTGATGGCTGCGGGGATTGTGGCGTCGCTGCCCCCGCTGATCCTGTTCATCGCCATGCAGAAGCAGTTCATGAGCGGCTTTGCGGTGACGAGGGATAAATGAGATGATCTATTCTGTGGTGCCGTTATCCGGTAGCTCTTCGTCACGAATGATCGCGGCAATGTCGTCAGGTGAAATATCAGTCTGCTCACTCTTGGCGTAGATTGTCAGGAGCAGGATGCGCGTTTCTGTCTTGATATAGTAGATGACACGAAAGCCACCGGCCTTGCCTTTGGTCAAGTCGCTGCTTTTCAGCCGCACTTTGTACGCTGTGTAACCAACTCCGGGGATTTGGTCGCCGGGCGTTTCGCCATTTTCCAGTTGTTCAATTAATCTCTCTACATCATCCGCCAAATGTCGATATTTCTTCTCAAGCCGTTTCGAATCTTTGAGGAAACGAGTCGATAAATCAACCTGCACAGATGGATTATTCATCTTTCATTTCCTGAAGCAGTTTGCGAAAGTCGCGTGCCGGATGTACCCGTCCCTCGCGCACGTCGCGCAACGCTTCACGCAATGCCGCAGCGACATCTACGTCTTCTTCCTCTTCCCACTCTTCTTCAATCGCTTCGTCCACCAGCGAACGCACATATGCGGTAGGGGACTCGAACCCGTGTTCCTGCGCTGCCTGTTCCAGGCGTTCCCATTCTTCTTGTTGAAGCTCAATGTGCAGTGTTGCGGTCATGGGTCAATCTCCTTTACTCATCAGATTCAGTGATATCCTCATCACGAATGATCGCGGCAATGTCGGCAAGTGAAATATCAGTCTGCTCACTCTTGGCGTAGATTGTCAGCAGCAAGATGCGTGTTTCTGTTTTGATATAGTAAATGACGCGAAAGCCACCTGCTTTGCCTTTGGACATATCGCTGCTTTTCAGCCGCACTTTGTACGCTGTGTAGCCAACATCAGGGATTTTGTCGCCGGGAGTTTCGCCACTTTGTAACTGTTCAATCAGGGGTGTCAAATCTTCTCGCAGGCTGCGATACTTTTTCTTGAGTTGTTTCAGATCGCGCGAAAACTTGCGCGCGAAAGTGACGATTGCGATTGGGTTAGTCATTGTCGCTGTCTACCATTTCCCACAGCTTTTCGATGGGATACACTCGTCCCTCCCGCACATCGCGCAATGCTTCACGCAATGACGTAGCGACATCTATGTCTTCGTCCTCTTCCCACTCTTCTCCAATCGCTTCGTCCACCAGCGAACGCACATATGCGGTAGGGGACTCGAACCCGTGTTCCTGCGCCGCCTGCTCCAGGCGTTCCCATTTGTCCTGCTCAAACTCGATTTGCAGTATGGCAGTCATGTCCTAGCCTCCTGTCTCTTGCCTAGATTATAGAACAAATCGGGGCGTATTATGCGACGCGCCCCAACTGCCAATACCCAAAACCCAAACGCCAATAGCCTGCTTGCCTACCCGCCGCCCGCGATCCCTTGCAGACCGCCCTTCGTCATCTCCATCGGGTTGAGCGCTTTCTCAACATCCTCGCGGCTCATCAGACCGCGCTCGACCACAATGTCGGCAATTGCGCGGTTCTCCTTGAGCGATTGCTTGGCGACTTCCGCGCCGTTCTGATAGCCGATGATCGGGTTGAGCGCGGTGACGAGGATCGGGTTCTTCGCCAGCCAGCCGGTCGCCTTCTCTTCGTTGGCACTCATGTCAAGCACGCAGAACTCCGTGAACGCCTTGACCGCACCGATCATCACCTGCTGCATCTCGAACAGGTTGTGGGCGATGATCGGCATCATCACGTTCAGTTCAAGCTGCCCCGCCTGCGCCGCCAGCAGCACGGTCGTATCGTTGCCGATGACATGGAACATCGCCATGTTGAGCATTTCCGCCAGCACCGGGTTGACCTTGCCCGGCATGATCGAACTGCCCGGCTGCACAGGCTTCAGACGGATTTCGTCCAGCCCGGTTGTCGGACCGCTCGCGAGCAGGCGGATGTCATTGGCGATGCGGATCAGGTCTTGCGCAGTCGTGCGCATGGCGCTGCTGAAGAATGTCGCGTCCGCCATCGACTGCATCGACTCGAACAGATCGTCGCTTTCATGCAGTTCAATTCCTGTTAGTTCGCTCAACTTCTTGACCATGCGCGCGTGATATTCAGGGTGTGCATTTAAGCCTGTGCCGTTCGCCGTGCCGCCAATCGGCATCCGCCGCAGTCCGCTTGCCGCCATTATCAGCTTCTCGCTGTCGCGTTCGATTGCCCGCGCCCACGCGCCGACTTCCTGACCGAGGCGGATTGGTACAGCGTCTTGCAGGTGTGTGCGCCCGCTCTTGACGATTCCGTCCCATTCCTGCGCCTTGAGCCGGAAAGCAGCCGCGCAGGCGCGCAGTGTGGCGATCAGTTCGTCAAAGCGCCACAGCGCGCCGAGCCGGATCGCGGTTGGGATAGTGTCATTGGTGCTTTGCGCCATGTTGACATGATCGTTTGCACCGACAGGCTTCTTTTCGGTTGATGTCAGCGCATAGCCGAGAATTTCGTTGGCACGGTTGGCGAGGACTTCGTTGGCGTTCATGTTGTGGCTTGTGCCTGCGCCTGCCTGGAACGGATCGACCACGAAATGCTCACGATGCTGCCCGGCGAGGACTTCATCGGCAGCTTGCATAATCGCCCGTGCCATCTTCCCGTCCAGCAAGCCGAGATCGAGATGCACCTCCGCCGCAGCGCGCTTGATCATCACCTGCGCCCAGACGAAGGTTGGCGATGGCTTCATGCCGCTGACGGGGAAGTTATTGACCGCACGCTGCGTTTGTGCGCCATAGTAGGCCTTGGCAGGCACATGCACTTCGCCAAGCGAGTCTTTTTCAATACGGTAGTCAGTCATGAGTAGGGGTCTCCGTGAAGAAACAATAGACACTAATGTCTATTTTAGCGCACGGAGATGAGGAACAGCACAGGACGATCATCATCGTTTGCGCGCTAGAATGTCAGGATAACAGCGTCGCGTGCTATACTTTCTACGATAGAAAGTGTGTCAGGAGCAATAGCAATGACTCCACAACTGGAAAAGGTGATTGAGCGAGTCGCAGGACTCCCGGAAAGCGATCAGGATTACATTGCCGCGCAAATTCTCGAACTGCTGGACGAGGATGACGACAACGAAAAAATTCTCAACGATTTAAAGGAAGCCTGGCGTGAAATGAAGCGCGGTGGTGGTATGAGTGTGGAGGAATATCGACAGGCATTGGAAAGCGATGACTGAAGTTATTGTTCTCAGCTACTTTGTGAGACTCATCAAAGAACTGCGGAAGAAGTTTCCAAATGTTTCACGAGATGTAGACCCTTTAATTGAAGAACTTGAACGCGGCGAAACACCAGGTGATCGAATACAAGGTGTTTCCCCTTATATTGTCTACAAGGTGCGTCGCCCAAATCGCGATGCCCGTCGTGGCAAGAGCGGGGGCTATCGGGTCATCTACTATGTGAAAACCAGCGAAAAGGTTTACCTGCTCATCATTTATTCAAAGGCTGAGACTGAAGACATCACTCCTGACGAAATCATTCGCGTTATCAAGGATGCAGAAATAGACGAAAACGACGCATAAATTTGTCGAACTCCAGGCACTTTCTGTCATATAGAGATGCAACCAACAACATGACTTGCGCGTATTCATGTCAAGACAGTGGATGATGACTTGCTAGGGGGTCTTGATGACGACTGTGACAGCACCGATCAAACTCTTGTGGCACATGTTGAGCCGACTCGTTGAAGCGGTCGGGCGGCTGCTGGCGGTCGTTATCGGCATATTGTGTCTGGCAACGGGCGTGCTGCTCACAGTGACCATCGTCGGTGCGATCATCGGTATCCCGCTCGGTGTATTTGGCGGATTGCTGACCTTGCGCGGGTTCTTCTAGCGCCGCAAACGAAAATGCGGTCCAGCAGGTGGACGGCATTTCTCGTTAAGCCGTAATATCGGCTATTCCTTATCTTCCACCGCAATATAAACGCCATCGCTGGCGCGCACAACCTGTTCGCGCTTTTGCGTAGGCGCATTGTGCGTATCATCATGGGCTGTGTAAGAAACGTCCTGAGTGCTATCCACATGCTGTGTGCGCGGGGGGTACATCTCTGCCGCATCATCATCGCTGGCGTCGCCCCAAGCGATCCGGTTGACATCCAGCGCTTCGTTGGCAAACAGCACTGCGCGCGCGTTTTCGACGCGATCATCCGCCACATCAGCGACAACTAAAGCGCCACCACGCTTGAGAATCTCCTGATAGCTGGCGACATCGCGCTCGTCGAGACCGGTATGTACCAGCCCCGCGACAACGCCGCCCGTCACAGCACCACTGGCAGCACCGATTCCCGCGATCAGCGCAGCGGTGAACGGACCGAGCGCAAGCACGGGACCGATGCCGGGAATGAGCGCGACGCCCAGCCCGACTGCTGTACCAACGACAGCACCAAAGCCTGCGCCTTCACCTGCTTTGACGTCATCCTCGTCCGATGTGGCAAGTTGCTCCGCCATATGTGGACGATATTCTGCCAGCCCTTCGCTGTACTGCCCGTTGCGGTCGCCCGCGATCAAGCTGATTTGTGAACGCGCCACACCATTTGCCGCAAGTTCGTCTACGGCACGGTTGGCAATTTCATAATTCTCAAATTGTGCTACAAGACGTTGTGACATGGTAAACTCCTGTTCTTGACACCTGTCAGGATAGTAGGAGTTCACGAACTTGGAGAGGACTGGTTCACCTATTCGCTGATAGGTGACTAGTAGACACGCGCTAAATCACCCGCACCAGCGTGCCGACGCTGGCAAAGTCAAACCACCATGCTGCTTCATCAACGGGTAAGTTGACACAGCCGTGACTCATCGGGCGACCGAAGCTGTTGTGCCAGTACGTCCCGTGTATCGCGTAGCCCTGATAGAAGTACATTGTGTATGGCACTTGCGGCAAAAAGTAATCAGGACCGCTCATATCATCCGCTTGCAGCTTGATGTAAATGCGATAGTCGCCTATTACAGTCGGTGTTTTCGGGCGTCCGGTCGAAACCAGGTGTGAGCGTACAAATTGCCCATTTTCGTAAGCATAGATGCGCTGATCGCTTGTCGAAACAACAATCGCGCGTCTTTCACCGGATGGCGCAGCCGGAGCATCTGCCGCCGTTGGCTGGTAAACGCCAGGCGCAGGGATGCGCAGTTCTTGTCCGACGAACAATAAATCAGGGTTGGCCAGCGCGTTCAACTGAACGATGTCATTCAGCGCGACATTGTACTGGCGCGCAATCAAGCCCAGTTCCTCGCCGGGTTGTACCAGGTGGGTGCTGAGTTCGCCGTTGTAGTCAATCGTCGGTTCGGGCGCGGGTGGCTCGACAATCATCATGTCGAGTTCCAGCACGCCGTCCACCAGTTCGCGCGTCGGGTCTAGCCGCAGCCGATCCAGCGTGACTGGAATTTCCATCACCCGCCCATTATGTGGTGCAACGGCGGGAATGTTGGCGATGGCGCTCAGGTTCAGCAGCGCCGTCTGCGTTTGCGTCAAATCAATCGTGTAGTACGGCATGATGCTCGCATTGCGTTCGGCATTCAGCGCTTCGCTGACAGCCCGCTCCACATCCACACGCACGCCTAACTCGTCCAGCGTCATGAACCACTGACGATCCTGATCTACCAGCGTGACAGGGCGTGCCGCCAATTCTGCAACTGCCGCGCGTACACCCGACTCGTCAGCGCCACTGACGCTTAGGCTGGCAATGCTCACGCCCTGCGCCACACGCACAGGCGAAAGCGCCAGCAGCAACACCAGCACTACACCTGCCATGATGACGGCAGCGCCAATGATGGCTACCCCGCCCGCGATGAACCAGGGCGTGACAGCACGGCGCTTGCGTGCAGCGATAGCGCGCGGCGGTAGTCGGGGCGGAACAGGGGGTTGCGGAAAGGTGCGCTGCATGATGCCTCTGGATAACTCAATTACAAACTTCAAACGCTTAAACGCCAGAATTTGTTTAATTGTATACCCGTTCGCAAGTGCGGGTCGTCCCCCTAAAAGTGGTGATTGCCCTATGCTTTGGGTGGAGAGGAAATGCCGAGTCGCTTCATTTCGTATGGCAATAGCTCGCGCATTCCGGCTTCCAGCAAGCGCGGGTTGTAGCCCAGTTCGCGCTTCGCTTTCGCATTGCTGCCGATATACGTGGCATTCATGCTGCGCAATGTTTCGCTCGCGAACATCTCTGGCATCGGCACCACTTTTTCTACAAGGCCCATCACGCCTGCCATGAGCGAGACCATCCCTGCGCCTGCCCGCATTTCCGGCGCTCGCACACCTGTGATGCGTTCTGCAAGGGCAATTGCCTCGTCCATGCGCGCGATTTCGCCATAGATGATATAGCTCTCGCCGACCTTGCCTTTTTCCATCGCCAGAATATGCCCCTCCACAATGTCATCGACATGCGCCCAGGCGTAAGCGGCAACGGTCGGCAGCATTGGCAATTTGCCTTGCAGATATTGCCCCATCGTTTCGCCTGCCAGACTGGTGTCCCCCGGTCCGTAGACCAGTCCCGGTTGTACAATTACCAGCGGCAATCCGGCGCGCATCATCGGTACTGCCACTTCAAAATGCGCCAACGACTTGGTGCGGTCATATTCACTGTCGAAATGAGTAGGAGGCGCAGTCGTCTCGTCGGCAATCTTGCCGTGTGTGTTGCCATAGATCGCCAGCGTGCTGGTATACACCCCTTTGGGAATGTTTAGGTCGCGCATGACTTCCAATACATTGCGCGTGCCGTTGACGTTGATGTCATATGCCATCGTCTTATCGCGCGCGCCAACTTTATACCATGCTGCTACATGAAAGACACCATCGACGCCCGTCATCGGCGCGCGCAACGTCTCTTTTTCGGTAATGTCGCCTTTGTGGACTTCGATGCCGAGTGTGCGCAAATCGCCTGCTTTACTCGGATCACGCGCAATTGTGACGACGCTGTGTCCGCGCTCGACAAGCTCCCGCGCCAGTTTGCCGCCGATAAACCCGGTTGCACCCGTCACAAAGTAGCGCGCCATACTGCACCTCTCTCACCATGTCCGGTAAATCAAACCGCAGAGGCGCAGAGGACACAGAGAAATTCTGTCTCTATGTCCTCTGTGTCTCTGCGGTTCAAAAGTAACGTGATTGACGTGGTTACGCCAGCGCTTTGGCGAAGTGCGCCTGCTGTTCGGCGTAAAGCTTGTCTATCAGCCGCCCTGCGGGGATTTCCACGTCATCTAATGTCAGGTGCGCATCCTTGGGCAGGTCACGCCTGACACGGCAGCCTTCTGCCAACCCGATAGGCAGCAGCCGTTCGCGCTGGACGACCTCGCTGTTTTCCGCTTCGCCGTACATGGTGTAGCCGCCCAGGTAATCCAGTTCGTCGCCCGCCTTCAAGTCAATTTTTGCGGTAGTGACTACTTCAACCACAGGCGCGCCCAGCGGCGTAATCACGTAGTCTTCGAGCAGCGCTACACGAGCAATCGACAGCGGCACTTCAAAATGGCACAGATGATAGGGCTGGTAGAAGCTGTAGAGCGGACCTTCGCCCAGCTTGTAGAGGTTCAGGTAGTGACGCTGCTTCGGGTCATCATGTGTAGCCAGGACGAACACGCCCGGCGACGGTTTGCTGCCGACGACGTAATCGACAATGCCGCCTTTTTCCTTCAACATGTCAAAGTCGTATTTCTTCGTCAGTTCGTCAATATGCCCGTCATGATGGTAGCCGAGCATCCCACGCTTGGCGACACGCATCCCCGTCGCGTTGGCGACAAGCGCCTGCTCGAACGAAATCTTTGTACCATCGGCAAAACTCGTCACCATTGACGGGTTTTGTCCCCACTTTTCGGCAAAGCTCTTCTGCGTGGTCGGGTTGCGATACGGGTCTTGCAAACCTTTGATGTTGCCGCACAACAACGGTTGCAACCCTAAGCCCTTGACAAAGCGATAGACATTCATCTCGACACCGGGCTGGTCGCCATCGCTGCCGCTGAACATCACACCCGCGCGTTCGGCATAAACTTTGAGCAGCGGTCCAACTGTGCCGTCGAGTTCGGCATTCATTGACACCATGTTCTTGCCGCACTCAATCGCCTTCAGCGTCAGATGTGCGCCGAACTCCAGCGCCCCGGTGATGTCGAGCAGCAGGTCGATATTGTCCGCTTCACAGAGCAGGTGCGGGTTATCGGTGACAGCGGGGCGATGGTTATCGATGGCGTCTTCCAGTGCCTTGACGCCATCAATCGTTACCACCTCTTCAATGTTGGCATAATGGTAGGCATCAGCGGCTTTGGCGAGTGTACGATTGGAAATCGCGACCAGTTCAATGCCATGTACAGAGTTGATGATCTGGTTGGCAATACCACGCGCCATGAAGCCTGCGCCGACCATGCCAACACGAATTCGTTTACCTTCAGCTGCGTACTTTTCGAGCGCGGCACTGGCAATTTGCATTGGATTATTTCTCCTGAAGAACCGCTTCCACCAGCGGCCACTGAGCGTCTTTGGCAGAGATAATGCTGACGGGGAGCGGCCAGTCAATGTTGAACGCAGGATCGTCGTATCGGTAGCCGCGCTCGGTACCTGGCGTGTAAAACTCACCGACGAGGTAGATAACTTCTGTGTTGTCTTCCAACGTTTGGAAGCCGTGCGCGAACATCTCCGGGATATACAGCGCGCGATGATTGTCCGCCGTCAGTTCAACGCCGATATGCTGCATGAACGTCGGCGACTCCGGGCGCATGTCGATGATGACATCATAAATTGCGCCGCGCATGACACGAATGAACTTCGTTTCCGGCGCTGGCGCAACCTGCATATGCATCCCGCGCAGTGTGCCGCATGTATGGTTGAACGAAATGTTTGCCTGTGCAATCGTCGTCTTCAAGCCGTGTTCAGCGAATTCGTTCGCACAGAATGCGCGCGTGAAGAACCCGCGCTCGTCACTACGCGGTTCAATATCAACGATGTAGGCACCGGCAAGCTTCGTCTCGCTAAACTTCATTGCATACTCCAAACTACGGAAGCGGACTGTTGATTGTCATTTATGTTAAGTTTAACAGCCTTGCAGAGCGATAAAAGCTTGACGTTTAGGGAAAAAGTCCTACTGGCGTCAATGTTTGCATTCGATTGCTGCGCGCGCTAATCTGTAACAATCTGATAGATAGATTGCGCAAAAGCTTACCTTAAAGGATGGGGATTATGAAGCCTGTTTTTCATGCGTTATTGCTCATGTTTGTGCTGCTGGCTGCGTTTGGCAGCGCTGGCGCACAGGACGCACCCGTCGTCGCCGTGATCACGCCGTACCTGGCGCAGCCGGGAACGCAGTTCGTGGTCGAAGGCTTCCAGGCAGCCGCCGAACCGCGCGGCTGGACGGTCAACGTCATTGACACGGCGGGCGATGTGCCAGCAGTCATCAGCCGCATCGAAGATGTCGTCACGCAGGGCGTGGACGCAATTGTCATCAACGTCGATCCGGCGCAGGTGGAGGCTGGCTTACAGGTAGCTGCGGACGCGAGTATCCCTGTCTTTGGCATGGACGCAGGCACGCACCCACTGCTCGTCACCAACGTCACCAGCAACGGCTACGCGATGGCGGCAGAGACCGCGACCTATGTTGTGGATCGCATCGGTGGCGTAGGCGGTGTCGTCATGTTCGTGTTTGATCCGTTCCCGCCCGTGCAGAAGCGCGGCATCATCGCGGATACTATTTTCGCCAACAACCCCGATATCACGATTATCGACCGCATTACACCTGATGTGACCGATGGCGGTATTGCCGACTCGCGCGCCAGGATGGAAGCGGTGCTGGCAGCGAACCCTGATCCGGGCAGCATTGCGGCGGTCTGGGCGGCGTGGGATCAGCCAGCCTTAGGTGCGTTGCAGGCGATTGAGGCGGCAGGACGCGAAGGCGAAGGCATCGTCATCGTGGGTATTGACGCTAATCCACAGGCGCTGGACGCGATTGCGGCGGGCGGCAATTTTGAAGCGTCAGTTGCACAGGATTTCGCAGGTATTGGCGCGACGACAGCAGACCAGGTTGAAGTCATCCTCGGCGGTGGCGAGGTGTTGCAGTCGGTGATTTACGTGCCGACCACGCTGGTCACTGCTGCGAACGTTGATCAATTCCTGATGCCGAGTCCGTGACCCTGTTGCTCTCCATCCGCCGTGCCAGCAAGCATTATCGTGGCACGGCGGCGTTGATGGATGCCACGCTTGACCTGTACAGTGGCGAAATTCAGGCGCTGATGGGCGAAAACGGTGCCGGAAAATCGACGCTTATCAAGCTGATGGCAGGCGTGACGCAGCCGGACTCGATGGAGGTGCGACTGCACGACCAGCCCGTGACATTGCGCGCCGCTCAGGATGCGTTTGCGTTAGGGCTGCGCTTTATTCATCAGGAATTGACAGTCGTTCCGCAGCTTTCCGTTGCCGAAAATATCTTCATCGGGCAGCCGTATCCGCGCCGACTGGGTGTGCTGGTCGATTGGCGACGGCTTAACGAGGGTGCACGCGCGGCACTGGCACAACTCGGTATCGCCCATATTGACCCGCGTGTGCCGATGGCGCGGCTGGCAACGGGCGACCGGATGCTGGTCAAGATTGCCAGTGCGTTTGCGGATAACCCTGAACCCTCACCCCAACCCCTCTCCCTTAGGGAGAGGGGCTTTCAACGCGACTCCACAGGGGGGCATACACGCATCTATGTGCTGGATGAGCCAACCGCTGCGTTGACGGGTGCGGAAGCAGATCGCCTGTTTACAGTGCTGAATACGCTAATCGCGCAGGGTGCAGCCGTACTCTACGTGTCGCATCGTCTGGATGAAATCTTTCGCATTTGCCAGCGCATCACCATCATGCGTGATGGGCGCGTTCTCGCCAGCGAGATGACAGACGCACTCACGCCGGGGCGTGTGATTGAATTGATGACAGGACGGACGATGGAACAGGCGTATCCGGGACGGTTGTCATCGCCAAATCATGGTCATGATCAGGTGGTAGACAGCCATAGGGCAGGATATATCCTGCCTCTGCTCGATGTGCGCGGGATGGCGACGCGGCATGTGCGCGATGTGACGTTCACGCTGGCGGCGGGCGAAATCCTCGGTGTCGCAGGGTTGCAGGGTTCGGGGCGGACGGAACTGCTGCGGGCGTTGGCGGGCGCAGATCGTATCGTTGACGGGACAGTCGGTGTCAGGTATCAGCCAGCAAATCAGTACAGAGTACAAAGTACAAAGTACAGAATGCAGAGTGTGGGCAATGAAGAACCTGGAACTCAGAACTCAGAACCAAGAACATCGAACCTGAAACAGAGAATACATGATGTGACAGCGGCGTGGCAGCGTGGGATTGTCTATGTGCCGGAGGAACGACGTGCGCAGGGGTTGATGCTGTCGCGCAGCATTCGTGATAATGTGACACTGCCGCACCTGGGGACGATCAGTTGGCGCGGTGCATTCTTGCAACGCGGGCGTGAAGAACGGCTGTCGGCACTGGTGGGTGAAGGCGTCCGGCTGAAGGCGCGGCACATGCGCCAGCGTGTGCGCGAACTCAGCGGTGGCAACCAGCAGAAAGTGTTGTTTGCACGCGCATTGGCACGCAACCCCCGTTTGCTGCTGCTGGACGAGCCGACGCGCGGCGTGGACGTAGGCGCGAAGTACGACATTTACACGCTGGTGCGGCAGGCGAGCGCCAGCGGTGCTGGTGTCATCATGGCGTCGTCTGATCTCGGCGAGCTGCTTGGCTTGTGTGACCGTATCCTAATCATGCGTGAGCGGCGCATGGTGACAATCGTCGAAGTGCAGGGCTTGGAGCAAGCACAGCTTCTATCGTTGTGTTACGGGGATGCGCACGCAGCCAGCTAGATCTGTCGAGCGCGCTCTGCCTGCTCAAGCAGGGTGAGGTCCTCGGGCAGGTCAATATCCAGCGCCAGCCGCTCATTCTCAAAGATGTGAACATGCGCCCCCGCAGCATGCGCCAGCATCAGGTGGCGATTGAAACTGCCCGGACCATAAGTATATTCAAATAACCCCGGCGGTCGCACCAGCAGCGCGTTCGTCCCATCGCGGTTGCGATCAGTTGCGATAACGACTGAATGCGATTCGCGCGCCTGCAGCACCATATCGCCTACGTCTTGCCGCGTGATCAATGGTAAGTCCGCAGGCAGGATCAGCACACCGCCGCCTCGCCATGCCGAGATCAGGCTGGTGGCGCGCATCAGGGCGGTGTTCAGTTCAGGCTGTCCGCTTTCCTGCACGGTTTTCGCGCCGTAGTCACGGGCGATTGCCAGCGCACGCGGGTCGCGGCTGATGACAAGTGTCCCTGCCACCTGTGGCGCATCCTGTGCTGCGTGCAGCACACGATGGAACAGCTTTTCGGCAAGCTGCTGCCGCTGGACAGGCGTTAAGACCTGAGACAACCGGCTTTTGGCGCTGGAGATCGGCTTAAGCGGAATAATTACCCAAATGCCACTCATGAAGACCTGCTTTCTATCCAATTTATGATCTCGCGTGCCAGACGCGCGCGGTCTGCATCGCTGCGCATGATCGTGTCGCACACCAGATGGGGTTGCGACGGCGGTTGCATGTCTGCATCCACCTGATCATAAACGAAGCCTGTAATGATCTGACCATAATGTTGCGCGATAGACCTTGCATCCACCTTATATCCAAGTTCGGTCATCAGTTTTGCGGCGGGTCCCTTGAGCGCCTTACCGCCGACAATGGGTGTGACAGCGGCTCGGGGAATGTTTCGGCTGAGCAGTAGTTCGCGCATCCCGATGAGCCTCAGAATCGGTTCAATCGATAGCCAGGGGTTCGAAGGCGCGATCAAGAGCATATCCGCCTGTCGGATGGCTTGTTCCACCTGTAAAGTTGTGTGAGCGCGCTGGGCATCGTCGTAGTGTAAGGTGCGCACCGTTGGCTGCCAGCGATGACGCACAAAATACTCCTGAAACGGCAGTTTTCCGTACTCAACTGTTTCGACAATAGTCGGCGCTTCTGCATCTGTCATGGGCAAGATGTCACACCTTATTCCCAACGCTTTACTCAGGCGCTGCGTAATGTCGGTCAGGCATTCGCCATTGCGCAGTCCCTGCGAACGCAGCAGGTGGGTTGCGAGGTCCTGATCCCCGAGTCGAAACCAGGGTTCTTCACCATAACGCCGCAGTGCGCGCAGCATGGCATCACTATCGCCGTCTATGCCCCAACCGTTTATTGGATCGACTACACCGCCGAGTGTGTACATCACAGTATCGAGGTCGGGGCAGATGCGCAACCCGTAATGCCAAAAGTCATCACCTGTGTTGACGACAATGGTCAGGTTCTCTTGCGGCACGACCTGTGCCAGCCCGTGCGCCAGCTTTGCGCCGCCCACGCCGCCCACCAGTGCTACCATCCTTGCAGTTTCTAGCGCCACACCATACTCGTTTCGAGAGGTCGGCGGGTCTTTTCTTTGGACTCCGCTGGGTAGCCTAGTGTCACCATGCCCTGTGGCTGCCAGTCGTCCGGCAGTTCGAGCGCTTCACGCACGACATCCGGCGCGAATAACGGCGCGCACATCCAGCACGCACCCAAGCCGAGTGCGTGTGCTGCCAGCAAGAGGTTTTGACCCGCCATTGCCGTACTTTGTGCCGCCATGAGGAATTCGTGCTGCTGGCGACGTTTATCCGGGTAGGTATCCATATCCACCATCGACAAGCATACCACAATCAGAACGGGCGCGCCTGTAATTCGTTCATAGGAACGCGCTGTGTCTTTGGCGATCAGGTCTTCAGCCACGCCATCACGTTCCAGGTCATGCCGCAGCCGCAGTCCCATCGCGCGCGCCAGTTGTCGCTTGCGTCCCTCGTCGGTCGTCACGGCAAAACGCCAGGGCTGGCGGTTGTGCGCCGAGGGTGCCCAGATTGCGCTTTGCAGCACCTGTTCGATAAGCGCTGCTGGCACGGGATCGGACAGGTAGCGGCGCAAGCTGCGACGGGAGAAAATATGGTCAAAAGACATCAGCGTTCACCCCGTTTTGCTTATGTCTTGCTCGGCAACCAACGCACCAGCGCTGTGCCGCCCGGCATTGCCTCGACGAGCCGCCGCAACAATGCCCAGTCGTCCGGCGCAAGCGCGCGTGATGCAAGTCCGGTTACTGCGTAGACTGTGACGCCGGTAATTGCCCCCAACAGAAAGTGTATCTGCCCCAGCATCACCATTGTCAGCGCACCCGCTATGCCTGCCAGGATCACGCGCGCGATGCGGCTGAGGTCATGCCCGGCACGGCGTCCTTGCAGGAAGACTGCATAGAGCAATGCCAGCATGAGCGACTCCGCGATGATAGACGCGACCGCTGCACCCACGATGCCAACGCGCGGCAGCATGAACACCAGCAGGAGGAGATTAACCCCTAAGCCTGCAACGCGGATTACCAGCGTGAGCCGCTGGCGGTTTTGCACTAGTAATGCCTGGGCATAGACGGCAGCGAGCATCGCCAGCAACGCAAACCACACCATCCAGCGCAGGACGGCAGCCGCAGGCAAGAAGTCTGCGCCGAAGATCAGTGCCAGTTGTTCGGCAAAAATCGATACGCCAAGCGTGATTGGCAGCACGATCACGAATGTGAAGAACGCCAGCTTATCGACCATCATATGGTAGAGCGACAGGTCGCTCGCGGGTGTATAAGCACGGGAAAGCAAGGGGTAGCCCGCAATCAGCACAGTAGTGTTGAGCAGCTCGACCATGCCCACGATGATGACGAACGAGGCATTGAGATAGGCGACCTGTTCAAGACCGAGCAGGCGTCCAGCCAACAGACGGTCGGCGCTATAACCGAACACGCCGACAAACGCACCCACTGCCAGCGGCGCGGCATCCAGCAGCAGCCCGCGCAGGCGATGGCGTTCAATGGGAAATTGCGGGCGCACACCCTTGCGCATCACGGTTGCCCACAACAGCGCGGCACGCACTATGCCGCTGATGAGCGTGGCGACATAAACACCGAGCAGCCCGTAGCCAGCTGCCAGTGCCAGCAGCACCAGCGCGATGCGCAAGGCGATATGCCCAATTTCGATGGCTGCGGTCGTAACCATGCGTTCCTGTGCCTGAAGCTGGTCGTAGCATAGGTTACCGAGCATGTCGATGAACAGGCTGAGTCCTGCCAGCGCAATGAACGCGCGTACATCCAGCGGGTAGGCTGCGGAGGCGATGAAGATGCCGACATACGCGACGAGCGCGCCGACCGTCTGAATGACGAGCGCGCTGCTCATGTACTGCCCTGCGAGATTGCGCTGGCGGGCGACATCGCGAATGACAATGTTTGCCAGCCCGAAAGCGGTGATGACTGCGCCGATTTGCAGGTGGGCGGTGACTGTGCCGTAGATGCCGTACTCGGTCGTGCTGATGAGCTGCGCGAGCAGGATTTGCCAGATGTAGAGTGCGCCCTTGCTGACGATCTGGGCGATGGCGATAGCGCTGGCATTGCGGGCGGCGCGGCGCGCGGCTGCGCCGGAGAGTGCGGAGTTTGTCACTAGATTTTGGGTTCCAAAATCACAAATGGCACCAAGACTTGAAAGCGTCGAAAGTCATCATAGGTGTAAAACTCAGGCACTTGTGCCATTACTGCTGATGCCAGATGCAGCGAGTCAGGTGTTTTCAGGACATGCCCATTTCTAGATGCCATTCTCATGAGGGTTCGGGCATTGCGGGATGTAGCCTCATTGACATCAAGGAACTCAATTAACGAGTTGTCACTCCAAAAAGCATCAAACCTGGCTTCAGTTGCTTGATTCATATTTGAGCCTAGTTTTTCAGTTGCTACCCTGGCTTCCTCCGCAATAGTAAGTACCGATGTCAACAGCTTTCGCTGATTATCTGGCTTGATCTGTGCGAATAGCTCATCCAGAATTTCCACGCGACCAGCTTCGGCGTTGAAGTAAGCAATGAAAACACAACTATCGCAATAGATGTAATTAATCCCAATCTGCATCGCGCAAGCGCCTTACCGTTACCTCAGCCTGTTCAATATCGGATTGTAGGGGAAATATGCCGCGTGCAGCGCGATAGTCTGTGACTTCCTTGTTATCCAGCAATCGTAGTCCCAGTTTTTGCGCCAACAATCCCATAAGCTGGATTTGCTCATCCGGCTTCAATTTTTGAAACTCGACTTGTATGTCGTATATTGTCATGATTTTGCTTCTCCAACCAAGCGTGGAGTTATAGACTTATTGTCATTATAGCGACTGGTTTCGCTGCGCATAGGGAAATGCCTTATCCACTTTTTTCGAACTGTTCAGGTGGCAATGTTCATTGCCTCAAGAATCCGCGCATATGCCTCGTTTATCTGCTGCATTCGGGCGGTTGCGGCGGGGTCTGTATTCAAGTCGGGGTGATAGGCGCGTGCCAGGTGGCGGTAGGCGTGCTTGACGGCGCGGCGGTCAGCCGTCACTGCCAGCCCTAACGCACGATAATGCCGTTCGAGCGGGTGCGGGGGTGGCGCAACCGGAGCGCGTTCAGGCGGGCGATCACTGAAATCAGCGGCAAGGAATTCGCCCTCTAATTCCAACGTGTTGAGCAGCTTGCGCCGGCAGACCAGTTTGCTGATTTCGACTTCTTTGCCGTAGCGGATGAAGCGCCTGTTGCCTGTGCCTTCAAAGTACACCGGGAAGATATGGATGTCGCGCCCATGCACGTCGTAGCCATACAGCTTGTCGCCGTACAACGCCAGGAGTGGGTGCATCCAGTCGTCGATCTCGAAGCTGTGACTGTGCGATGGCAGCAGGCGGTCTGCCCAGAACAGGAACAGGGTGTACAGGTCCTTGTCGCCGTTGGCGATGAGTGTCTGCACAATTTCAACGGATGGGATGCTGCTTTCGATCAGATGGATCCAGGCGTGTTCGCCCGTCATGAATTCAAGATGGATGATGTCGCCGCCGTCGTGATGGACGTGGGCGACTGTCCCCGCGCTTTCGAGGTCGCGCACAAGCGCCGCACCTGCAAAGTAAGTTTCCGTTCGCACGCCTGCCTCTGACGAGCCTCAGTTGTACACTTCAGGAATTGTAGCAGAGGCGGACGGTCGTTGCGATCCGCCGTTTGGTTAGCTTAGATCAACCAGTGCGCCAATCGCAGTCATCATGCCCGACATGGGTGTGACGGAAACGCAGCGGTCGTAGATCAACGCCTGCACATCGCTATCCGGTTCAAGCGTTGCCGGCTTCACACCCTTTGCCTCGCGCAGCAGATAGGGCTGTGACAGGTCGCGTTTCGGCTGCTCTGTGAAATGATAAAACATCTGGCGACTTTGCACGGTATACCTGATCGGTGTCGCCTCAGTCGCATCCGATGGCACGTTGATGTTTAGCAGCGCTACGCCTTCGGCAAGCCCATCTGCTAGTGTTTGCTGCGTGAACAGGCGGACGAAGTGTTTGGCGGCGTTCCAGTCCCAGGGAGCGTAATCGCGCAGGTGTGTGATTTCCAGCGGGGTCTCAACCGAGAATGCCAGCGCCGGAATATCAAAGCCTGCCGCTTCCAGCGCTGCGCCAATCGTGCCGCTGGCGTGCAGACTAAAGCCGATGTTCTCGCCGTAATTGATTCCACTCAGGCACAGGGCGGGTTTGCGCGGGGCAAGCTCCAGCACCGCATGAGCGACTGACCAGGCAGGCGAGCCGACAACGGCGTAAGCGGGTTGCGCTGCGCCGTTGATGTCGAGCGTGATCGACTGGATGATGCCGCCATCGGGGCGACGCGGTTTGGCGCGCCCCATGCTGGTTTGCTGTTCGAGCGGCGCGGCGATCAGCAGGTCGCCGAAGGGGGCGGCAGCTTCTGCCATCGCACGCAGACCGGGAGAATAGACGCCATCGTCATTGGTGATTAAGATCAATGGGGGCATAAGGCGGCGATTCCTTGATATGAGTGCAGGGTCAAGACAAGGAGCAAAAGCGCCTATTCAAGAGGCTGGAGGAGAAGAGGATAGAGAAATGCCCTCTAATCTCTTCCTCTCCAACCTCTTGAATAAGCTTTTGATTGGTTACTAACCTTCTGCGGCTTCGAGCAGCTTCTCACGGCGCTTGACTTCTTTGATGCGTTCGTCGTTGTTCAGCGTGCGTTTGCGGGCGCGCAGCGAAACAGGGGTGACTTCCAGCAGTTCGTCGTCGCTGATGAATTCGATGAAGTCGTCCAGCGAAAGCTGCAATATCGACTTCATGCGCTCGTCTTCGGAACGATCAATCGTGCGGACGGCGCTGAGTGTCTTGGTCTTGCAGACGTTGACCGCCAAATCTTCCGGGCGAATGTGTTCGCCGACGACCATGCCTTCGTAGACATCAGTGCCAGCTTCGATGAAGAACTGCCCGCGTTCCTGCACTGCCAACATGCCGTAGGTCGCCGCCGTACCGTTCTCCCAGGCGACCAAACTTCCGAACTGACGGCTGGGGATGCTGCCCGCCAGCGGTTCGTAGCCGTGAAAGATGCTGTGCATCTGTCCCATGCCGCTGGTAGCGGTCAGGAAGCGCGTGCGGAAGCCGAGCAAGCCGCGCGTAGGCACGAGGTACTGAATATAGGTTGTCCCGCGTTCGCTGCGCATATCGACCATTTGCCCGCGCCGCACACCCATCATTTCGACAACGGTTCCGGTCAGGCTGTCAGCAACTTCGATATACACATCTTCATACGGTTCGAGCGTTTCGCCCGTGTCTTCGTCCTTGCGGATGATGACTTCGGGACGGCTGATTTCGAATTCGTAGCCTTCGCGCCGCATCGTTTCGATCAGGATGCCGAGGTGCAGTTCGCCGCGCCCGCTAACGATGAACTTTTCTGGCGATTCGCCATCTTCTACGCGCAGCGCCAGATTGGAGCGCGTTTCGTTATAGAGACGCTCGCGCAGGCGGCGTGATGTTCCCCAGCCCGTCTTGCCTTCGCGCCCGGCGAACGGCGAAGTGTTGACACCAAATGTCATGCGCACCGTCGGCTCTTCGATGCTGATGCTGGGCAGCGGTTCGGTGACAGCGGGGTCAGCGATGGTGTCGCTGATGCCGACATCTTCAAAGCCGCCAAAGGCAAGGATGTCGCCCGCATGAACTTCATCGACTTCCTGCTTCTGCAAATTCGCGAACGTGAACAGGTACTCGATGTTGCCCTTTTGCCGTGTACCATCCTGCTTGATGCGCACGACGGGCATGTTCCTGCGCAGGCTGCCACTGCGCAGCCGCCCGATGCCGATTTGCCCCTTGTACTGGTCATATTCGAGCGTGGTCACCAGCAGGCGTGTGGGCTGGTCGTCATCTACGCTGGGCGGCGGGATTTCCTTGACAATCGTCTCGAACAGTGGGGCGAGGTCTTCGTTCAGTTTGTCGGCACTGTAGCCCGCCTTGCCTTCCAAGCCGATGGCGTAGACGACAGGGAAATCCGCCTGTGCGTCACTGGCACCAAGTTCAATGAACAGGTCAAATGTTTCGTTGAGCGCTTCCGCGAGACGCCTGTTGGGACGGTCTACCTTGTTGATGACGACGATCACGCGCAGACCGAGTTCGAGCGCCTTGCGCAGTACGAAGCGCGTCTGTGGCATCGGACCTTCGACGGCATCGATCAACAGGAGCGCGCCATCAACCATGTTTAGCACGCGCTCGACTTCGCCGCCGAAGTCGGCGTGACCGGGCGTATCAACGATATTGATCTTCGTGTCGTTGTAATGGATTGCCGTGTTCTTAGCGAGAATGGTGATGCCTCGCTCGCGTTCGAGTGTATTGCTATCGAGAATGCGTTCGCCAGCGGTGGCGGCGTTGCGAAATACGTGTGCTTGCTTAAGCATACCATCGACCAGTGTCGTCTTGCCGTGATCGACGTGGGCGATGATGGCGATATTGCGAATGTCATTGCGAGTGGTGGTCACGCGCGTTTCCTCTGTTCGTGCTTTTGGATTGAATACACAGTGCATTCTAGCAGGCGAATGTTAAGGGCAATAGAGCAGAATGCAGCGATTGTTTCCTGCGTTATACTGGATGTATGAGAGCAGGAGGTGTGGCGATGATTGACGTAGAAATCATTGCGCGGGGTGCAATTGCCGAAGACGAATACATCAGCTTTAGCGATTATCTCGTGCGTTATAACAGCTACGAGGGCGGCAAGACCGAATGGGTAGCAGGCAAGGTTGAAAGCTATACGATGAGTAACAATCTACAACACAATGAGGTTTTGCGATTTGTCCTTGCACTACTGGACAACTTACTCGATTTGACTGCTTTAGGGCGTGTCATTCTGGCAGGCTTACCGATGTATCTGGGAGACGACAAATCTGCGCGCGAGCCGGACATCATGGTGGTGTTCAACGAACATTCGGAGCGGATTACACACAAATATATCGATGGTCCAGCCGATATTGTCGTCGAGGTTGTGTCGCCGGAAAGCGATGCACGCGATCATGGCACTAAACTGATTGAGTATGAAGAAGCTGGCGTGCCGGAGTACTGGCTGTTCGACCCGCTGCGTGAGGATGCAGTCATTCTGGCGTTGAAAGATGGACGCTATCGGCGGATAGAGCGCGACGCAGCCGGACGACTCGTCTCGACCCTCTTGCCTGGATTTGCGCTTGATCCGGAGATACTTTGGCGCGAAGTGCTGCCTCAAGGGGCAGAAACTTTCAAGATAGCGCAGGCAATGGCGGAAAAACATCAAGATGCAATGAACCGCCAAGGCGCAAACGACGCGAAGGAGTAAATGCTTGTGAGGTGCGAAATGGTCGCACGATGGGTGATGGTGTTGGGCGCAGCGCTGCTGATCTGCTGCGTTGCGGGGGTTGCGTTGGCGAGCGTCCTGCCTGATGACGGGCAGATCGCGTATCAGAGCAACCGCAGTCGGGGCGAGAACATCTACCTGCTGGATGTGCGCACGCGCATCAGCCTCAGCGTGACGCGCGACCGTGCCCTCTATAACGCCATGCCCGCCTGGTCTCCAGACGGGGAGCAGCTCGCGTATACGATGAATATCGGCGAGAACCTGGATGCTTCGTCGATCTACGTCATGAACATGGATGGTACAGGCTTGCGCCGCGTGACGTACCAGAATTCGATCTTGTCGGCGTGGTCACCTGACGGCTTGTATATTGCCTACACGATGCTCGGTAACGTGGTGTCGATGGTGCCTGTCGCAGGCGGCATTTCGCGGCGGCTGGGGCGCGGCAGCAGCGCCGATTGGTCGCCGGATAGCAGCGCGGTCGTGTTTCTGGGGCGCGATAATGCCAACACGGAGCCGG
>Ga0224723_1000741_pt1 | contig 21650 bp, 18 predicted proteins | sample Balambano_FR2_Me_FD_161647 | JGI IMG/M metagenome (GOLD analysis project Ga0224723, IMG submission 161647) | Freshwater sediment microbial communities from Lake Towuti, South Sulawesi, Indonesia - Balambano_FR2_MetaG | ecosystem: Environmental > Aquatic > Freshwater > Lake > Sediment | place... | reverse complement strand
TTCGATTTTGGCAAGGCTTCCTTCAAGGAAGAATCGTACAACGAGTTGAACAAACTCGTCACGATGATGATGCAAAACACGGGCATGCAGGTAGAAATTTCAGGCCATACCGACAATGTGGGGTCGACCAGCTATAACAAAAAGTTGTCGCAACTTCGCGCCAATGCAGTTAAAAACTTTCTTACGTCCAAAGGCGTTGATGCCCGCAGAATTACAGCGGTGGGTTATGGCGAGGAGAAGCCCCTGGCCAGTAACGATGATGAAGGCGAGGGCCGCGAAATTAACCGCAGGGTAGAGTTTAAGGTGTTGGGTAATTAACTCCCGGCTGTGCCGGCCGTAGATTTGCACGAGAATTTTGTTTTATTACGCGATAAACCAACGGGTGGCTCGTTGGTTTTATTTTTATGACGGTAGTACCCTACAAAAAAGATACTTCGGCCAAAAAGGCGCAGGTGGCGCGCATGTTTGATAACATCAGCAGCCAATACGATTTTCTCAACCACTTTCTCAGCCTCGGCATAGACATACGCTGGCGCCAGCAAGCGATACAACACCTCAGCGCGTTTCAACCTAAAATAATACTGGATGTGGCCACCGGCACGGGCGACTTTGCCCTGCAAACCCTCGCGCTCAGACCCAGCCGGGTGGTGGGCGTTGATATTTCGGAAGGGATGTTGGAGGTGGGCCGCAAAAAAATGAAAGCCCGCGCTGTCGACCAGGTAATTGAACTGCGCACGGGTGATTCTGAAAACCTGCCTTTCGAAGAAAATAAATTCGATGCTGTGATCGTTGCCTTTGGGGTGCGCAACTTCGAGAACCTGGATAAAGGCCTCAGCGAAATGCTGCGCGTGCTGCGGCCGGGTGGCCGCCTGGTAGTGTTGGAGTTTTCAAAGCCCACATCGTTCCCGATGAAGCAACTGTACCATTTTTATTTCAACCACGTGCTGCCAAAGATCGGGCGATGGATTTCGCGCGATGCGGCCGCCTACTCGTATCTGCCCGAATCAGTACAGGCCTTTCCCGATGGTGCCGATTTTGTAGCTATATTGAATCGCGTTGGCTATAACTCAATTGCATGCAAGCCCCTCACGTTTGGTATAAGTTCGTTGTACACCGCAGCAAAATAACGGCCGTTACGGTGTTGTTGCTGGCAGGCGTGGGTGCGCAAGCGCAGAAATATAAATGGGCCAGCCAGAACAACCCTAATTATGATGAGCGCCTCATCAGCTATGGCTTCATGATTGGCTTGCACACCTCGGCTTACCAGATTAAGTATTCCGACCGGTTTGTTACGCAGGATCTCGATACGGTTCACTCCGTTATGGCTCCCTTTGCCCCCGGTTTCTCGCTGGGGTTCTTGGTTAACCTGCGCCTGCACGAAATGCTCGACTTGCGACTGATGCCGAAAGCCGGGTTTTACGACCACAACCTGGAGTACACCTACACGAAAGGCCCGATACAAAAACAACTGATTGAAACCACCCTGATGGAGTTTCCGCTGTTGTTGAAATACAAGTCGATGCGCAGGGGTAATGTGCGCATGTATATGATAGGAGGGGCCACGCCCGCTTTCGAATTGTCAGGCAAAAACGACATCGAGTCGAGCACGGCCAACTTAAGTGTAAGAAAAAATAACCTTAGCCTTGATGCCGGCCTGGGTTTCGACTTCTATTTTCCGCTGTTTAAATTTTCGCAGGAGATACGCTTTTCGCGCGGCATCACCAATATGTTGGGTACTGACAGCAGCCCTTTTCGCGAGCCGTTAAGCCGGCTCAACACCAACACCATCGCGGTTTATTTTATCTTTCAGTAATACCATGAATGCACGCATCGCGCTCATTACCGGGGCCACTTCAGGTATTGGCGAGGCTACAGCCCGCTGCCTGGCGAAACATGATTTTCAGTTGATTTTGTGCGGCCGCAGGGCAGATCGCCTGCAGGCGCTTCAGGAGGAACTGCGCATCCAAACGCCTGTCACCACATTGGCTTTCGATGTGCGGGTACGCAGTGAGGTGGCCCGTGCTTTCCAGTCGCTTCCTGAACGCTGGCGCGAAGTAGATGTGCTCATCAACAATGCGGGCAACGCCCACGGGTTAGACCCTGTGCAGAGCGGCAGCGAAGACGATTGGGATGCGATGATCGACATCAACGTAAAGGGCCTGCTGTACGTGGCGAAACAGGTAATGCCCGGCATGGTTGCGCGTAAGCGTGGCCACATTGTCAATCTTGGCTCAATTGCCGGCAAAGAGGTGTACGCCAACGGAAATGTTTATTGCGCCAGTAAGTTTGCCGTAGACGCGCTAACCAAGGGTATGCGCATTGACCTGAATGCTCACGGCATAAAAGTTACGGCCATCCACCCGGGTTTGGTAGAAACCGAATTTTCATTGGTGCGATTTAAAGGCGATGCTGAACGGGCTGCCCAGGTGTATAAAGGGTATGAACCCCTGAAAGGCGAAGACATTGCCGACCTGATACTTTTTGCGCTTACGCGGCCTGCACACGTGGTGGTTGCCGATTTGGTGGTGTTGCCCACCGCACAAGCCAGCGCTACCGTTGTACATAGGCAACCCTAACGGGCTAGCGATCTAATCAATCTCCGCTTTCGCGGGCCAATTGCAGTAAAACGTTTGTGTTTAGCTCATGGCCGCCATCAAATGTTAATTGACGAGTCGAAATATTGAGCTGTTGTGTTATGGTGGCCATCTCCGCCAGGCGTTCGCTGTTGATGAACGGATCCTGCAGGCCATGCACCGTTACCACCGCTTTTTCCGAAAGCACGTTGTGGCCGGTTTTTAAATCCATGTCGGGCGGAAAGATACCTGCCCATAGAATCAATCGGTGAAAATCAATTTGTTGGCTCACTGCCCACCGCGAGGCGGTAGCCGCGCCCTGCGAAAAGCCCAGCAAGCTAACCGGGCAGGCAGCGCTGTGTACAGCGGCTTTGTAAACGGCCGTGAGATAGGTGAGATAGTTGCTGATGTCCATGTCGCGGTTCTCGCGCGTCATCCAGGTAGCTCCTACGCGCTGGTTGCCGGTGGCGGTGCGTGTGGCAATATCTTCGAGGTAGAAATGCGATAAGCCCTCGGGGGCCACCAGGAAAACATGTTCGCTCACCAGCGGTTGAAATTTGGGCAGAAAATACCGGGCCAACTGGCCATAGCCATGCAGCACAAACCAGATTTGCCTGGTGTGTGCCGACAACTCGCCCAGTGTGTAATACCGGGCCTGAGCCTGGAAGTGGAGCGAAGCTGCTGTCATAGGCGTAAAAGTAAGCGGCCGCCCCGACATTGTCGGGGCGGCCGCCTGGTAAATAACTTTTAACACTTATCGCTTAAAGCCCAACGCGCTGCCCCCGCATTTGGCGGCAGAGCCATCGAACGTGTACTGAATATAGTAGATGCCGGTAGCATTGCAGGGGTAGGCAATGGCCGAGATGAACTGTCCGTTTATTTTACTAGTGGCCACCTTGTTGCGGTTAGAATCGAATAGGCTCACCACGATGCCATCGGTGGCGGCTCCCGTTGCGCACAAGTTGATCATGTACTGCGTGCCTTTGGTGAATACGTAGCTGTACTCAACTTTATCTTTTGCACCACCCTCGCCATCAATTTTATAGCTCTTCAGAAAGTTAAATCCGGCAGCCAGTTTGGGTATGCACGAGTTGCTCAGATTTTCCGAATCGCACTGGCCGATCAGGTTAGATGTGCCGGCCCCGGCCAGCACAAGGAAGCAAAACAGAAATACAATACTCTTTTTCATAATAGGTCGTTAATCGGGTATTAGCTGATGATTTTATTCCGTATCGAATTAGTAAGATTCTTGATATTCTGCACATCGTCAGGGGTAATGGCAATCGTGGTGGTGCTGTTGTCTTTGATTACGGCAACGCCATCTACAATTTCCATAGTCGACTCCTTGTACGTGTAGGTGATGTTGATTTTGTCGAACACCGCTTTCAGTTCCTCCATGTCTTTTGCGAGGGCGGCCATGTTTTCATCTCCTTTATAAAAAGACAACAACAGCACTATTTGTTCCAGAATAATTTTCTGCTCGCCAATTTTTTCTTGCAGCTCTTTATTTTTCGGATCTTTTTGCGCCACCTGGCACATAATCTGGATAGCCTCTACCCAACCTCCTGTCAGCAGCAGCACGCTGAGGTTAGCGCGGCTCTGTGTTTGCAGGTAGTGGTTAATGTTATTGAAATTTTGTGTGGTGATGAGCAAAAGCGAATCCAGGTTCTTGCTGTTGGTGGCTAACCGTCCGATCGTTTCAATATCAAAAAACTGGCCAATATTCAGCCCATCGGCCAGCGATTTGATGGTTGAGAGGTATTTGATGCCGTCTTGATTCTGCTCGTAAATATTGGTATAGCCCAAGTCGGTTCCATAAATGCCCAGGTTGAGAGCTTTTTTATAATTGCTGTTGTATTTCGACAAGTTGTCGGGGCTGTTGAGCAGCGAGTTATCGTAGCGCGTACCCGATTCTTTTAGCAGAACAGAGATTTCGAGGGGGCTGGGTATCTGCTGAAGTATGCTGCCGATCACCTCCTCATCGATGGTGGGCCCGGCATTTTTTGCCGAGTCAAGGCTTTGTAAAAAGGCCTGTTCATCCGGCTTTTTTCCGGAACTGCAGGCCACCAGAAGTATTGGTACACAAGCGGCAAGTATTAATCTCATGGTCATAAAATTATCGTATGCAAAGTTAAAAATAAGCCTTCCCCACGCAAACCTTCCTATCAGCCATCTCCAAAAATCATTCTAACAGAACTTGTCATCCCGAACTCGTTTCGGAAGCCGTGCATTGGGGCTAAAAACCAAGATGCTGAAACAAGTTCAGCATGATCGTGTGTTTTTTTTGAGAGTGGTCTCTGTCTACCTCCGCTTGGGCAGGTTTACTTTGCCCAGCCCGTCAACCAACTTACGAAACAGCTCAAAATACAACATCAGGTACAACAAAAGTGTCATCAGCCAGATTACCAGCATATTAAAAATAAAGGTGCTCACGGTTAGGCCAGCCAGGTTTTTTTCGGGGAAAAAGAAGGCGGTGCGGTAGTCCAGCAAATGGGTTGGCGCAGGCGATTGGAACACAGGATTTATCTGTTGGATAATCTTGCCCTTATACTCCAGCAGGCGCTCTTTGGTGGCTACATTTTTTACCAGATCGGCCAGGCTTTCGTTAAAATATTTGTTCTTTTCTTCGTTTATATTAATACCGTTTTTTTCGTAAAAAGCCATTTTCTTTTCTATCAGCAATACGTTGTCGTTGTAAATCTTCTGATAGTGCTTTCGGTACTGCTCAAAGTAGTTGTCCAGCAATGCGCCAAGGTTTTTGGTGTAGTTTGCCGGTATCAGCTCTTTGTCGATATCCATTTTTTCGAAGCCCGGCTTAAACGGCTCCGTTCGTAGCACATCGCGAATGATACCCAGGTTGGTGGCCACGAGCTTCTGCACCGAGTCTGACTTGTTCTCGAAATTCAACAACACAAAGGCATTTCTGCGCTTGAGTTCATCCGCCAGGTAGCCGGCCTTGAAGTCGGCTTTTGCCTCTTCGCGCTCGTACGCGTAGTACGGTGCCTGGTAGTCATTATTGATAAACTGATGCGTGGCGAGGGCTTCATAAGCCCAGCGCGAGGCCATCAAATCGGCTACCACCGGCACTTTGCCTTTGGTGCTGATGATGTTATTGAGTTTGTCGAAGCTAAACAGCAGGCCACTCAAAATCATTTGTGGTATCAGCAGCAGCGGAATCATGACATAAACGGTTACTGCGCTCTTAAAAGCAGAGGAGATGTTCAGCCCCAGCACGTTAGCCATGCACGATGTAGTGAACAGCACAAACCAAAATGCGAAGGTCATGCCTTTAATTTCCAGGATGAGGTTACCCACCAGCACGAACGAGAGTGTTTGGATGGCCGAGAGCGTAAACAAAATGGCCAGCTTCGATAAGAGGTAGCTGTTCCAACTCAGGTTGAGAAACGACTCGCGTTTCAGAATTTTGCGATCGCGAATAATTTCTTCCGCGCTAACAGTAAGGCCCATGAACAGGCCCACGATGATAGACATGAGTAAGAAGGCGGGAAAGTTTTCGTTAAACCGGAAGATGTACTCCTGGCCGCCCGGGGCGCTTTTGTATTTAATGATAAACGCCAGGATGAGCGCCAGCAGCGGCCCTTCCAGCAGGTTGATGAGCATGTACTGTGTGTTGCTGATCTTGGCGTAGAAGTCGCGCTTGGTAAATATAGCCGCCTGCTTAAGCCAGTTGGGAATGTTAAGCGTTTGCGGGGGTTGCTCTTTTACATCTTCAACGCGGTTAATCTTGAACTTTTCACGGTACATGTCGTGCCACTGCGTAGGGTTAACCTTGCGCTTGTTGGTGGCCTGTCCGTATTCATCTACCACCTTGGCTTCGATGATATTGAAAATCTGCTCGGGGTTTACGTTGCCACACGTTTCGCACTGACCGCGGTTGCTGTCTACCTGGTGGGTGGCTTTTTTAAAATAAGTAATGGCTTCCACCGGGGGGCCGTAATAAGCGGGGTAACCACCGGTGTCCATAATAATCATCTTGTCGAACATCTTGTAGATGTCGCTGGAGGGCTGGTGGATCACCACAAAAATCAGCTTGCCTTTGAGGGATAGTTCTTTGAGCAGATCGATCACATTTTCTGAGTCGCGCGAAGAAAGACCCGAAGTGGGCTCATCCAGAAAAAGCACTGCCGGCTCGCGGATAAGTTCGAGGGCAATGTTGAGGCGTTTGCGCTGGCCACCGCTGATGGTTTTTTCCAGCGGGTTGCCCACTTTCAAGTCTTTACGCTGGTCAAGGCCCAGGTTTTCCAGCACACCCATTACCCGGTCTTTCAGTTCTTGTTCGGTAAAATGGGCAAAGCATAGCTTGGCGTTGTAATACAGGTTTTCGTAAACGGTCAGCTCTTCTATCAGCAGGTCGTCTTGCGCCACGTAGCCGATAACGCCCTCTACTTTGTCTTTTTGGTGGTGGATGTCGAAGCCGTTGATGAGTATTTCGCCTTTGCTGGGGCGCTCCAAACCGGCCAGCACGTTGAGCAGCGTTGTTTTACCCGCCCCGCTGGCGCCCATAATGCCTATAAGTTTGCCGGGGCCCTCGGCAATCAGCACATCGCGCAAGCCTACCGCCCCGTTCGGAAACCTGAACTCTTCTACGTTGGCGTTGAATGAGAGCTTAACGCTTTTTACTTCTTCGTTGAAGTCGGCTACCAGGTCGCTGTAGTAGTGGGCATCGCCCGATTGCAGCTTAATGGTGCTGCCGTGCGAAAACAGGTACACGCGGTTGGGCTGCATGGTGAACCCGTTAAGGGTATTGGACTCATCGCCCACGTACTTTACAAAGTACATGTCTACGCTGCTGATGCGCATGAATATAAGTTGCCCCTCAATATGGGCATGGGCGTGCTTCTGTTTTTCGGCCGACTTGTTTTCTTGGTTATTCACCAGCAAAATGTCGCTGAAATTGAGTTTGGAGGTATCTTCAGAAGTAATGAAGGCCTCGATTAACTGGTACTGCTCCTGCCCAATGTTAAACACGTTCGAAACCGTGTTGATGATCTCCAGGCGTTGCGGGGTAAAATTTTTGTCTGAGCCGATCAGTTCCAGCAGCTTAATCAACACCACCACTTTTTGTTTTTGGGTAAGTGTTTTGTTGATCTTTTTGCAGATGCCCAGCGTTTTTACCGAGTCTTTTACGGATGTGAGCTTGCCCTTTTCCTCTGCATCGGTGCCGATTTTTTTGTAGTCCGAAAATTCATCGTAAAGTTCTAGGTACTCTTTAATCGAGTCCTGGTCGAGTTCAGTCTGAAAGAAGTTGATGACAAATTGCCTTTCGTTTTCGGTTACGCCACCATCCTGCTTGGTGATGATGGCAAACAGCTGTGTAAGGGCTTTAAGTATTTCTTCACTCATGGCACGTCATCAAAAAAATGAAACAGGAGGCAGGTGTAAGTGAAACATATTCACTTCACCCGTGCCTCCCGCGTGGTGTAGGGTTTAGTAGGTTTTAAACTCGAATGGGATTTCCACCAGTTCGGAAAACTCTTCACCAGCTTCCTCCATGTCCTCATCGTCTTCATGAAAGTACCAGAGTATCTTCATGCCTTTGATGTCTTCCAGTGCCGAGAGCACATCGAGAATCAGTTTAGACGAGGCGGTGTTAAAATATTCCAGTTTGAATACAAACTCGGTGGTAGGGTTGGCCTCTGCGGCATACTTGCCGATCCACTCCAGCACGGGCCGGTAAAATTCTGCCGAGTCTTCGGGCAGCGAGCGTCCGGATATTTCGAAAATACCGTTCTGTTTGTTCAGGATGATTTTCGGGGTATCCTCCGTTCCCTCCAGGTTTAAAATTTCCATGATATGTCCTGTTTTTTGATGATGTTACAACTGAGTATTTATTCTTTTTCGCGGGCGATGTTTACCTTCAGGCAGAAGAAATCGTAGTCATCGTCCATCGAAGCAAAGCTGAACTCCAGCTTTTCGCCCGATTTGCGCGCCATGTCCACAAAGCCAAGCCCTGCTCCGCCTTTTTCTGAAATTTCGGTGTTCTTGATGATGGCTTTGTACATTTCTTTCAACCCCTCCTTGTCCTGACTGTTCAGGTGTTCCAGGTTTTTAGTGAGATTCGGCACCTGGTTTTTGGGTATGGGGTTGCCCGTGAGCACGCAATACTGGTTGTCGTTTTTCGAGATCATAAAGATGGCGCTCTGGCTGATGAGCGAACCGGCTTTGAGCCCTCGCTCACTGCTGTGCTTCACGATGTTTTGAAGGGCTTCCACCATCACATTAAAGACCTTGCGCTTAGTGCTCGACTCTTCGCCTGAAGAGTCAAGGTTGCGCTCGGCCATCGCCAGAATTGACTTGGTCGTTTCCTGGGTAAAGTCGCCTTGATAAACCAGAATCAACTTCTGGGCCATCATGGTGCGGTGCAGGTCGTAAATGAAATTCATTGCGTTGGGTGTTTGAGGTTCGAAGTTAGAGGTTTATGGTTAATTATATAGCCTTAAAATTTGATGCCGATTAGCAGCACATCGTCTGTTTGTTTGTGCTCACCTTTCCAGTTTTCCCATTCGGTGTCGAACATCTGGGCGGCTTCGCGCATCGAGAGAGTGTGCACACGTTCAATAATTTCGCGGGTTTTCTTAGGGCCAAATTTGCGCACCTCCGGCCCGCCAAACTGGTCGGGAAAGCCGTCAGAGCTGAAGTAAATCGAGTCGCCCACAGCCAACTGCAACCGTGTGGTGGTAAAGTTGGTTTGGTTCTTAAAAATGCCTCCCCCGATAGGAAATTTGTTGCCCTTGATCTCGTCCAGCACGCCACCTTTCATGAAATAAAGGGGGCGGTGCGCCCCGGCATATTCCACCTCGCGTGTTTGGGTGTTGATGCGGCACAGGGCAATGTCCATACCGTCTTTGGTGGCGCTGTCGTCCTGATCTTGCCGCAGGGTTTGGGTTACGCCTTCGTCCAGCAGGTCCAGAATCTTTCCGGCCTCCGTAATCTTACGGCTGCGCACAATATCGTTCAGCAGGAAGTAGCCGATCAATGACAGCAGCGCGCCCGGCACACCGTGGCCGGTACAGTCTACCGCGGCAATGAACAACTCATCTTTCATTTGCACAAACCAGGGGAAGTCGCCACTTACCACATCCCGAGGCTTGTATAAAATGAACGAGTCGGGCAACGCCTTGTTTATCAGGCGTGTGTTGGGCAATATGGCGTTTTGAATACGCTTGGCGTAGTTGATGGAGTCGTTGATTTTTTTGTTCTTGTTCTGAATCTCTATTTCAATCAGCTTGCGTTCGGTAATGTCGTGCGATACCACCAGCACCGACTCCAGGTTTTGGGCTTCATCGTACTCCGGAATGGCGTTTACCTGCATGATGCGCTGGCCATCGTTGGTCGGGAAGTCCATCTCGGTCGATACGGTAGCGTTGCTTTTACTTACCTGCTCTACAATGGTGAGCCACTGGTCTAGAATGGCCTTGTTCAGGTCGGCCTCGCGTACTTTGCGATTCAGGTACTCCGAAGGTTTCTTGCCGGTGAACTGTTCAATAACAGGGTTGATGTACGAGATGGCCTCGTGCTCCAAACGCGTAATAAGGTCGGGCGAGTTTTCCGACAGGGCCTGCATCTTACTGCGCATGCGCTGCTCCTGCTCGGCCTTTCTGCGCTCGGTAATGTCCAACGAATTAAGGATGTAGCCGTGGATGGCCGGGTTGCTCATGTTGTTGGTGCCGGTAGATTCAATCCAGATGTAGGTGCCGTCTTTCGACAGGTACTCATATTGCAACGTTACTTTTTCATCAGGCTTCTCTCTAAGCTGTTCAAACAACCGCTGATAGGCTTCGCGGTGGTCGGGGTGTATCTTGTCTACATCGGTGCTGCCCTGCAACTCGCGCTGGCCGTAGCCAAAAATGGTTTCCACCGAAGGTGAAATGTAGCGTATGGTGCCGTTTTCCTCGTAAATGGTGATCACCTCCGAAGCGTTTTCGAGCAACAACTGCATTCTGCGCTGGGTGCGGTTCACTTCCTCCACCTGCTCCTCCAGGCGTTGGTTCGAGCGCTGTAGTTCTTCCTGCGTGGCCTGCATTTCCTCCGCATTCTGGCGCAGCACTTCGGTTTTTTCTTTCAGCTCATTACTCATCTGCTGCGACTCAGATAAAAGTCTGCGCGTGCGCTCGTTTACTTTAATGTTGAAGATGGTGCGGGCCAGGATGAGGCTCAGCTCCTGCACAAACTTCACCTGCGAAGGATCGAACTTCTTGAAGCCGGCAAACTCAAGCACACCAAAAACCTCCTCGTTGGTAATAAGCGGCACAATCAGCAGGCAGGTGGGCTTTTGATCGCCCAAAATACCCGAGGTGATTGTTACGTAGTCGTCAGGAATTTCAGTGCGCAGGATGGTATCTTGCTCAATGGCCGCCTGGCCTACCAAGCCTTCGGCAAACCGGAACGATGCCTTCAGGTGCTTCTTTCGGTTGTAGGCAAAACTAGTGCGTAACTCAATCAGGCGCTCGGCACCCTCATCGTTCACCACGTAGAAGGCACCCTGAACTGCGCCAATCTTGCCGATGATAAACTTCACCACATCTTCGCCCAGGGCATCGAGCGTGTCGTGCATGCGCAGTATTTCGCCCACCTCGGCCACCCCCCGCACAATCCAGTTGCGCTCGGTATCTCTGCGTTCGTTCTCAATGAGGTTGTTGCGCATGTTGAGCAACGCAAGCCCCAGCGTATCGTTTTCGCTGGCCGGCTGAAAGTTGGCGTCAAATTTTCCTTCCCCCACTTTTTGCGCAAACTCGGCACTGCCTTTCAGGGTGCTTACCAGTTCATCTACTTTGGCGCCCATCAGCCCAAATTCATCGCGTGTCAGTTTGGGTTGAGGCTCAGGCAGGATACCCCTGGCCACCAGGTCGAGCGTGCTGCGCATTTCATTTAGAGGCTGCGTGAGCGACCGCGCCAGCAACATGGCCAGCGCCATGGCAGTAATCAGAATGGCGACACCAGCGGTGATATAGGTAGTGATGAGTTGCGGGGCCTGGCCTTGTATTTCGTCAAGATTGATTTTTGCCACCAATGCCCAGTTAGTGCCGGGCAGGGGCCGCCAGGCAGCCAGGGTGGGCGTTCTGCGGTGGTCGGTGGTTTCGCCAAGGCCGGGCTTGTTTTCCAGCGCCAGCAGTATAGGTTTGGCCGCATCTTCCTCTTCGTTAATCAGTTTTTGCGCAGCCTCAGGCTCCAGTCGAAAAGGGCTAAGTACAATGACTTTACCGGTTAGCGGGTCGTGCTTAGCAATGAAGGCCTCCCCGGTAGCGCCCAGTCCCCGCGGGTCTAGTAGATACTTGTATGCTTCGCTCAGGTCTATCTTGGCAATGAGCAGGTGTGTTTCCAGGGGTGCCCCTACATAGCAGAAATATTTTTCACCCTCTTTTTTGGCTGTGCTGAAGTATACACCGCCCGCGGCCTTCTCAAAAAAAGTAGCATCGGGGGCAGACAAATGGCTGCCCTTTTTTAGGGCGGCATCGGTGGTGGCGGCTACCATCCCTTTGGCATCTGTAACGGTAACCTGCTGAAAGTCAAAGTTGCTTTTGATGGTCTCCAGTTCCTGTGTTAAAGGGTCGGCTAGCGCAGCGGTGGCGCTGCTATCCGCTTCAGCCTGGCCGCCCATCATCGCCATCAGGTCGAGGCCCCCATCGGCAGGTGCCGGTTCGGCCCCGGTAAGGTTAGCACGCAAGGCCTCGTGCGACTGCAATACCTTCATTTGCGAGGCGATGCGGTCGATGTAAGTAGTTAAAAGTTCGGCCCGCTGGTCGGCCACCATCGACAAATTGTTGGCGTACTTCTCTTCCAGCGCCTGCACATTTACCTGGTATGTAAAATAGCTGATCGACACCACCGCGATGAGGGTAACCAGCACTACCAGCCCCGTTATTTTTGCGCTTATCTTAATGTTTCGTAGCATATCAATAATCGAGAACGATACTTAACTCATTTTTTCGGCCAACACCTGTACCATCGCTTCCACCTGCTTGCGACTGGCCTCTTTGAGTGGTACAAAAGTGGCTATTTCAACCACACCCACCACATTTTCGTCTTTTTTTGCCGGAACGATAAACACATACCGGGGCGATGACGAGCCCAGGCCGCTCAGTATCTTGATGTAGCCTGACGGCACCTCGTCTAAGTAAAAGCTTTTTGCTGAAGCGGCCGCCTGACCTACCAGGCCCTCGCCCCAGGCAAATTGCAGAGTTTGCCCCTCGGCCAGGTTCAGGGCGTAGCCATGTTCCAGCTTCACCATCCGCTTGCCGGCTGTTGTGTGTGCCAGGTACAAAGCGCCCTGGCCAGCTTCCAGTTGGCGGCATAGTTCGTTCAGGCCTTTTTCGAGCGCCTCGCTGCCCCACTTTTGCAACTGGTCGCGGTAAGAGGTGATGTCGCTCGTTTCACCTGATTTCGAGTCTCGGGCATTGGTGGCGATTTTTTGGTCGCTTTTCTTTTCGCGATACACAATTATTTCGCGCCTGCCGCGAAGCGATTGCAATACAGCGCCCAGGCCGGCAAACAAGGTAAGGGTGATGACAATGGCTGTGGGCAGCAACGCTGCCCGTGCGCCTCCGAGGCTTAGCACATCAACTGCCCGGCTGGCTTGCAGTGTAACGGGTAAAGTAAAGAGGGCATAAGCCGAGGCGAGTATACCCAGCGCGAAAAGTACTGCCAGCACCCTGCTCTGCTGCAGGGGGTCGCTTAAAAACTGTTGTAGTCGGTTCGTCATTTGTATTGCCTGTCTAGTTCTTTTAAAAACTCCACGATCTGGTCTACTTTCATCACGTAATCGATGGTGGTTAATGCCATCGCAGCTTTGGGCATCGTGTCGATCATGCACTCCGTGGGCTCTTGCACAATGGTAAGGCCGCCTTTGTCTTTGATGGCTTTCATACCCAACCCCCCATCGCGGTTGGCACCCGACAGCAAGATACCGATTAGTTTGTCGCGGTAAACAAAAGCAGAGGTTGCCAGGGTTATGTCTATGGCGGGCCGGGAATTGTTTACCATTTCTTCGGTGCTCAGGGCAAAATGGTGGCCAATTTCTACCGACATGTGGTAGTTGCTGGGGGCGAGATACACTCCTCCTTTTTTGATGGGCTCTTTATCGTAAGGTTCAGTTACCTGTACTACGCTCTTAATGGAGAGCGCCTCCACAAACCCATTGCGCACGTGCTTAAGCCGATGCAAGCACATGATAATAGGTAAGGGAAATGTTTTGGGCAATTGCGACAGTATTTTCACGATGCCCTGAAAACTTCCGGCCGACCCACCGATAACAACGGCTTTGTAGCTGTTATTGAGGTTGTACTTGTTCATGGGGCAGCCTTACCTAGTCCTTTATCTTTTTGTAAACTTTTTCTTCATTGTTTACCACGATGAAGCGATTGGCCACATCGCACCAGATCAGCGATTCCTTGGAGCCAATGGCCAGGTAGCCGTATTTGAAGAGACTTTCATGAAATTTTTTCAGTACCTCGTTTTGAAGCGACTGGTTAAAGTAAATCATCACGTTGCGGCACAAAATCAAATCGAACTTATTGAACACCTCGCCCAACACCAGGTCGTGCCGCCTGAAGGTGATGTTGCGCATAAGCTCGCGGTCAAGGATGGCTTTGCCGTTTTCCTCTTTGTAGTAATCTTTAAGTGTGCGTTTGCCTTCGAAGCGGATATAATTTTTCTCGTTCAACTCCATGTTCTTAACAGGGTAGGCACCCGTTTTGGCTTTTTCCAGGATGTTGATGTCAAGATCGGAGGCTACCAGTTGCACATCGTTGAAGATGCCCATCTCTTTTAGCAAAATGGCCATAGAGTACACCTCCTCGCCCGATGAACAGCCGGCATGCCATATCTTAAACTGCTTGTGGTTCAGCAGGATGCTGGGGATGATCTCATCGCGCAGAATGCGCCAGAACCCCGGGTCGCGAAACATTTCGGTTACGTTTACCGTGAGTTCGTCAAGAAATTCTTCGATAAAGCCGGGCTGCTCATTTAACTTTTTAAGCAAGGCTTCGATGCTCATGTTCTTCAGGTCGAGCATCCGCAATATGCGCCTTTTGAAAGACGACATGGCATAGTTGCGGAAGTCGTAGTTGTACTTGGACTGTATAAGCTCGGTAATGCGCTTAAGGTCCGCAATGTCAATGTCCTGGATCACTGGGTTTTGGATTTAGGCCAACTCGACTCCAAAATTACGCTTTGCCCTCAGCCGTCAATGGCCGGTGTTGGCAGAAACATTACATGCGTGCAATTTCCGCCAACCCCTTCGCAAAGGCTGTTCAAAGTAAGCCATTTCGGCTTTGTTTACCCCAGAAATAGTCTGTTTTTTGGCGGGCAGCTGCCTGTTAAGTTCGGCTGGCCCGGGTGGCGATGTCCAGCGCCTCTAACTGCAGGCGCAGTGTGTGTTCCATTTGCTCAGCTGCGGCCCAATCATCGCCTTTTATAGTTTGCGGCTTTTGACTTTCTAACTCACTGATTCTTAATATATAATCTTTTTCTTTGCGGGCCATCTCCTCTTGTGTGGCGGTAAGCTCTTCCATATTTTGGCGCATTTCTTCTTCCTGGGCGCGCATCTGTTCGGTTTGCTCCTGAAACGTTTCCAGCAACTTGCGGTTTTTTTCGTTGGCCTTCACTGTGCTGATGGTGGAGGCGATGGTTTCGGCCAGTTTTTCCACAAATGCGATTTCATGGGCCTGAAAAACCTGAAAAGAGGCCAGTTCCACTACCCCAAAAATCTCCTTGTCGACTTTTAGGGGCACAATAAGCAGGGAGTTGGGGGCGGCATCGCCAAGGCCAGACGTGATGCGCACAAAGTCGCTGGGGATTTCGGTAAGAAATATGGTTTCGCGCTCGAGGTAACACTGGCCTGCCAGTCCTTCGCCTGGTTTCAGTTTCTGTTGTTCGTACTTCTTGGTGTTGAAGGCAAAGAGTGAAATCAACTCAAGGTATTTCTGCGAGGGGTCGTCATCGTTAAGTACGTAAAGGCCACCTTGGTTGGCGCGGGTGTACCGCACCAGGGCCGAAATAATTTTGTCGCCCAACGTATTGAGGTTGTCGTTGGCCGAGCGAACGATTTCCACAAAACGCGTAAGCCCCTCGTTGGCCCACTGGCGTTTTTGCTCTTCTTCGTTCATAGCTCTGAGCTTGTCTTTCATGGCGTTGAGCGATTGGGCGAGCTTATCGTTTCGCTGCTGTTGTACTTCGCTCAAAGCAACATCCAGCTTCCCCTCGCCAATACTCTCCACAAAATCGGAGGCATGATGAAGCTGGTCGATGAGGGCGTTTAGGCTTTCACCAATCGTACCGGCTTCGCCAGCCATCGGTGCAGTGTGCGTGCCGCTGGCGGCAGCTTGTTGCACGATGTGCAAAGGCATCATGACCTTCTGGCGAAAGAGCCACAGCGTTATTGCCACAAAAGCCAAACACGTGATGCCCAGCCCGATAAACGCTCCTAAAAAGTTCTCTTGCCTTTTGCCAATGTCCCACTGCAAGTCGTTCAGCAGCGCATCGTACTTAGCCTGCAGTGTTAGCCATTGACCGTCCAGTAACGTATATGCGCGGGCCACATCCGTATTGGCCACTTTCACGGTAACGTAGGTTTCGCCCGACAACGAGTCGACCTGGGGCACGGTCTGTGTGCTGTCCTTCAGCAGTTGATGGGTAGCTACTATTTGGATGCTGGCATTAAACTCGGCCGATGCGCGGGCTATTTCATCTAACGAGATTTTAGGCAGCCTGCCCAAGGGGTTGAGGAGTATATTGGTTTCAGGCCAGCGCCCGCCCTGCGCCAACACCTGTAGCTGTTGACGGTGAGTTTCCGTCAGGGCTGTGAGCAGCGCGGGATTTTGTTTTTGTCGCAGGTAAAGTTGCAGGTGTAAGGCTAACTGCTGAGCTGTGAAAAGGCTTCGATGCGCACAGGCATACTGTTGTTGTACCTGCTGCAGTGCCCGCCACTGATACCTCAGCACAAGGCCCCCGGCAGCCAGAAATAACACGAACCCAAGGCTCAGCGCCAACGCACCTGTCAACCAAGACCTTCTGTTAAGCACGTCTGTCATCAGATTTTTCGCATTGCCAAAAATAGAAATTTTTGCACCCGATTACAGCAGGCTGTCCTTACCGAACCCGTGGGGCAGTAGTTGCGAGGCAGTTTGGCATTTAAGCCACTGCTCGCCCGGCCCCAGCATCACCAATTCAATGTTTCTGCGCTGGCGCTGCTCAAACTCCAAAAGTACTTGTGCGCAGGCGCCACAGCTGGTGGCAGGCACCAACTCTTTATGATTTTTTTTGTGCGCCACGATGGCCATTTTCGTAATGACCTTGCCGGGATGTTGCGCGGCAGCCGTGTAAAGCGCTACCCGCTCGGCACACATACACAATGGGTATGATGCATTCTCCTGGTTGCTGCCGGTGATGAGGGTGCCATCGCCTAACAGCAGCGCGGCACCCACCTGAAATTTAGAGTAGGGAGCGTAGGCGTGCTGGGTAGCCTCTTTGGCCTTGTGTACCAGATACTTCGACTCCGCATCGAGCTCTTCAATGTGCGAAAAAACTTCGGGCAAGGTATAACGCATACAGGCTTTTGATGTAGAAAGATACTAACTAAGCGTGTGTTTGAAAATCAGATGTCCCCGTGCGATTAGTTTTAGCGAGCCCTCGGAATTGTGTAAACTCGGCCTTTATTTATTTTTTTGCTCATGAAGTCTGTTTTGATTCTTGGTGCCGGCCGTTCGTCTGCCACGCTAATCAATTACCTGCTGCAGCAAGCCGCTGCAGCTGACTGGCGGGTTATTGTAGGCGATGTATCGCTACCTGCCGCCCAGCAACGGGTGGGCACGGCACGCGGAGGCGAAGCCATCGCCTTCGACATTAACGATAACGAATCCAGCAGCCGCGCCATCGCACAGGCCGATGTAGTTGTTTCACTGCTGCCGGCCAACTTTCATCCACAGGTAGCAAAATTGTGTTTAACGTTGGGCAAGCACCTGCTCACCGCCAGCTATGTCTCGCCCGACATGCTGGCCCTGGCTGCCGATGCGGAAAGGGCGGGACTCCTCTTCCTCAACGAGTGCGGGTTGGACCCCGGCATCGATCACCTCAGCGCCATGCAGGTTATCGATCGTATCCGCAATCAGGGGGGCATCGTTACTTCCTTTGAGTCGTTTACTGGTGGGCTGATCGCGCCCGAAACTGATCCACACAACCCTTGGCGCTACAAGTTTACCTGGAATGCCCGCAACGTGGTAATGGCAGGGCAGAGCACCGCCATGTTTTTGCAAAATGGCCTCTATAAATACATTCCCTATCAACGGCTGTTCGTCCGCACCACGCCCGTACAGGTGCCGGGGTTGGGCGATTTTGAAGGGTACGCCAACCGCGATTCGCTCAAATACATTGCCACCTACAAGTTAGACGGCATCAAAACGATGGTGCGCGGCACGTTGCGCAACCAAGGCTACTGCGCAGCATGGCATGTGCTGGTAACGCTGGGCTGCTGCGATGACACCTACGTGATTAACAACGCTAACCTGATGACCCATGCCGATTTTATAAGCTCCTTCCTGGAGGGCACCGGGCAGCCAGAGCAACAGCTGGTTGATACGTTTGGGTTGGCCCCCGATGGGCCCGAGCTGCAGCGCCTGCGGTGGTCGGGCTTTTTCAGCGAAGACAAAATCGAGTTAGCCGAGGCTACTCCGGCACAAATAACCGAGCACATCCTCAATAAAAAATGGAAACTGCAACCTCACGATAAAGACATGATTGTGATGTGGCATCGCTTTGGTTACCAGCAGGCGGGAAAGCAAAAACAGAATCAGGCATGGCTGGCCATAAAAGGCCGGAACGGCACTGATACCGCCATGGCGCAAACGGTAGGCTTGCCACTCGGCATCGCGGCCCGGTTGCTGCTGCAGGGAAAAATCAGCAGGCGCGGGGTGGTTATCCCCACCACGGCCGACTTGTACGAACCCATCCTTTCAGCGCTGCGCGAGCATGGCATCGAGTTGAACGAGATGACGATGTAGGCGGGCCCTCGCAAATGCGCAGCATGCTTTCATATTATGATTGTTTTAGATTTTGTCGCCAATTTGGTAACTCAAACATCACGGGTTGCGTTGCTCAAAATTCTACCTTTGATTTTTTATGCAAGCTCCCCTGCCTTCTGTAGAGCCCCAGTTACCCGCGTCATCGATGTGGCAAGCATTGAAAGACGCTATTCGAGGCACTGAAGCTGACTACACGAAAATCAGTTTGAAGCGCGCGATTTTTTTGCTGGCCGTCCCGATGATACTGGAGTTGGTGATGGAAGCCACCTTTGCCGTGGTAGACATTTTTTTTGTGGGCAAGCTGGGTTCTTCTGCTATCGCCACCGTGGGGTTGACGGAAACCTACTTGTTCTTGGTTTATTCACTCGCGATGGGTTTAAGCACGGCCGTTACTGCCGTGGTGGCGCGCAGAATTGGCGAGAAAGACAAAGCGGCTGCGGGCGTAGCAGCCATACAATCGATTTACCTGGCGTTGTTATGCGCTATCCCCTTCACCATAGCCGGGATTTTTTACGCACCCGAACTATTAAAAATCATGGGTGCCGATGCCTGGAGTATTGAAAATGGATATGGCTACACACAGTGGATGTTGGGCGGCAATGCCGTGGTGATGCTGATTTTCACCATCAACGCCATCTTCCGCGGGGCGGGCGATGCTGCCATTGCCATGCGCGTGCTGTGGATCGCCAACCTGGTGAACATCGCCCTCGACCCCCTGTTAATTTTTGGCTGGGGCCCGGTGCCCGCTTTTGGCGTAGAAGGGGCGGCCATCGCCACCAATGTAGGCCGGGGTGTGGGTGTAGCCATACAATTGTGGGCCCTGTTTAAAGGCGGCAAACATATACAGGCTACGTTTGCGCAGTTGTATTGGGATGCTACAGTGATTCTCAACCTGATGAAGACATCACTGGGCGGTGTGGCGCAAATGTTGGTAAGCATGACGTCATGGATTTTCCTGATGCGCATTTTAGCCGATGTCGGCAGCGAAGCCGTAGCAGGTTCTACCATCACGGTGCGCCTCATCATGTTTACGCTCATGCCTGCGTGGGGCCTTTCGAACGCAGCTGCCACGCTGGTAGGGCAGAACCTGGGCGCTGGCCACCCCGAACGGGCCGAGTCCACCGTTTGGAAAATCGGGCTTTACAACATGTTCTTTCTTATCGTTGTTTCCATTACCTACTTCACGTTCAACCGCGAGTTGGTGGGTATTTTTACGACTGATGAACGGGTGATCGCCATCGGGGCGGAGTGGGTAAGAATCCTATCATACTCCTACCTGGTGTACGGGTGGTGGATGGTGTCAGTACAGGCCTTCAATGGCGCAGGCGATACCCAAACGCCCACTAAGATTAACGTGGTTTTTTTCTGGCTCATCCAGATACCGCTGTCCTACTTTCTTGCTATCTCGCAGGGCTGGCAGCACAGTGGCGTGTTTTGGGGCGTATTTATTTCGGAAACATCGGTGGGGCTATTCACCCTTTGGCTGTTTTCGCGCGGAAGCTGGAAGTTGGCGAAAGTTTAGGCGTCTGCCTGCAGCTACTCCCACCCGCACACTGCCATGCCTTTTCTTCCGCCTATAAAGGGTTGTTGCGCAGCCAACCCGATGTTTGCACCCGCCAGAATAACATCCCTGCCCGGGCCGGTGTCGGCAAGGTGAACTTTCACACAGGCATTTAGTGCGGCAATATCTTTGTATTGCAGGGTACTCTCATCAGCCAACTGGGTTAACAGCGTTTCGCTCTGGCCTGTGGCTCCCTCCAAGGGCGTCAGCAACGCAGCAATATCCGCATCGGGGGTTGAGAGGTTGCCCAGGTGCAGATGTACGGGGTGAAGAGCCCCCCGTTCTGTTCCCGTAAGGTTTACCACCACCTGCGTGGCGCCATTTTTTTTCTCCCGAAGGGTAACCGTACCGCCCACCGGGTAATCCGAGCCTGGCAACAGGGCATAAGTCGTTTCGTTACCGGTAAGATCACTTTCAACTACGTTCTCCCGGCAGCCCCAGGCTGCCATCAACAACACGCTCAGCATCATCAACTTTTTCATATCCATTCATTAACTCAGTAAATCTACAAATTATTTTCCTCGGTTTCTCGAGGTCTGCGCTGACGAAAAAAACTACCGGCAAGTCGCTTGCAATATCTAATTTTACCTGCGCATATGCTATTTGGCACGGATGTGGTACACTAACTAAAAATCGTTGTTTGTGAGGTTTCTGGTTTTGCTTTTTTTTCTGGCAGCCTGTAGCGGTAAGGTGCCAAACAGTTCGTCTAAAAACACGATTCCGGCACCACCCGCATGGCTGGCGGCTAAACCCGTTCAGGAGGGATATTTTGTGGGCATCGGCCACAGCATAAAAGACGGCCAAAACAATTTTATTCAGCAAGCCAAAAAGAGTGCTCTGGAAGACCTCGTGTCTGAAATTCGTGTAAACGTATCGTCTACCTCCACCCTCAGCCAGATTGACGCCAACCGAGAGTTTCAGGAGCGCTACGAGCAAATTATTAAAACAACGGCAGCTGACGAGATCGAGGAGTTTGAGCAGGTGGATGTTTGGCAGGATGAGCGCAACTATTGGGTGTACTACCGCCTGTCGAAACAACGCTACCGCGACATAAAAGAGGAACAGAAGCGCAATGCCGTGGCCCGCTCGCTCGATTTTTTTACCAAGGCACGGCAGTTGGAGAAAGACGAAAGCCTGGCGCAGGCACTGGCATTTTATTTTCAGGGCTTTACGGCCATCGAAAAATATCTGGCAGAGCCCGTGCGCATCGCCTATGAAGGAAAGGAGATTTTGCTAACCACCGAGATCATCTCCAGCCTGCAGCAACTGCTTAACCAGTTGGAGGTAAAAGTCGAGCCCGCGGCCATCGCCCTGAACAGGCGCGTAGGCCAGGAAAATGTGTCGTGGCGCGCCACGGTGGTCAATAAGGCTACCCGCAAGCCCGTAGCCGACATACCGCTGCGCGCAGCGTTCGAGAAAGGCGAGGGCGATATCTTTCCCGATTATAAAACCGATGTCCGTGGCGAGGCCACCATCTTACTC
>Ga0224723_1000739_pt1 | contig 21664 bp, 19 predicted proteins | sample Balambano_FR2_Me_FD_161647 | JGI IMG/M metagenome (GOLD analysis project Ga0224723, IMG submission 161647) | Freshwater sediment microbial communities from Lake Towuti, South Sulawesi, Indonesia - Balambano_FR2_MetaG | ecosystem: Environmental > Aquatic > Freshwater > Lake > Sediment | place... | reverse complement strand
GTCCGGTACACTGATGGCAATCGCTGCCCCCTGCTGCCCCTGCATCCCATCCCATAGTGCTTGCTGCACGGTCAGATCAAGCGTCAGTTGCAGGTCGCTTCCCTGCTGTTGTATATGAAACAGATCAGTTTGCCATGCGCTGCTTCGATCATCGCCCCTTAAAATCTGATCATAGGCTGCTTCAATTCCACCAACCCCATAACGTAAACTGGCATAACCGATGGCGCTATGCAGCGCAGGAAACAGGTAATTTCGCTGAACGCGCCCGTTCTCATCTAACATGCTCTCCACCAGCAGCGTACCATTTCGATCATACAGCCGCCCACGCACCAACCGTGTTTCTTGTTCGACGTTGCGCGGGTTGTCGTCACGGGCGAGCAAACCATCTTTACCGACCAGCGCCCAATAGCCTGCCGACAAACTGACCATCGCAAAACCGATCAGCAGAGCAAGCAGGAGATTGCGGATTTCGCGGGAGAAGTTCACGAATCAGCCATTCTCAGCGGACAGGCGCAGCAGCATCCCGACGATGATGAAGTTCATCACCAGCGAACTACCGCCATAGCTGAAAAAGGGCAGCGTGACGCCTGTAAGCGGGATGAGTTTGAGAACGCCGCCCATGATCATCAGGCTTTGTATACCGATAAGCAGGCTTAAGCCGACAGCCAGCAACGTTTGGAATGGGCGTCCGCGCTGCAATGACGCTGTGTACAGACCGCGCATGACAAGCGTCGCCAGCAAAGCGATCACCCCTGTAATGCCGATCAATCCCCATTCCTCAGCAATGGCGGCGAAAATAAAATCCGAGTGAATGACGGGAATATAGGCGGCATAGCCTTGTCCGATGCCTTCACCAAATGTGCCACCAGCGGCGAAAGCCATCAGGCTTTGCACAATCTGATAGGCGCGTCCGTCCGCTTCGAGCCAGGGATTCAGCCAGATGTCAATCCTTAGCTGCACCACATCAAACAGACGGTATGCCACAACGCCCGCTGCCAGCACGAGTAATACGCCTGCCCAGAGCAAAATAGTGTAGCCGCTGGCGACGTAAACCAGCGTGACGAAAAGCACGAAAAACAGGATCGCTGTTCCAAGATCGCGCTGCCATATCAGAATGATGACAGACAGCCCCCACATCAACAGCATCGGTCCAAGAATTCGCGGTGAGATGTTCCAGCGGCGGTTTTCGCTGAATAGATTCCCTGCTCGAAATGCCGAGTATTGCTCCGCCAGATAGCTCGCCAGAAACGCGACGAGAATAATCTTCAGCAGTTCGGATGGTTGAAAATATAGGTTGCCAATTCCTAACCAAAGTTGAGGGGCACCCTCTGCTCCCGATGGATTGGTGCCGAACAGGATCGTCCCCAGAAGCAGGAATAAGCCAAAAATCAGCAGCAGATAGCGATAATTTCGCAGCCATTGAAACAACTTTGGCAGCGCGATCACCACGCACAGCGTAAGTGTCGCAACAACAAGCCACAGTGTTTGTCGTTCTCCAAACGTGGGCAGCAGACGATGAATTGTTATCAGCCCCCAGCCAGTCATGACCAACACCAGTGGGAACATCAATGGATCATGCTTTGGCAAGCGATACCAGAGCCACCATTCACCCATTATCGCGCACACACACCAGACCAAGAGGGCTACCCATTGGCTGCTGGTGTCGTCGCCCTGTAAGGTCATGGAAACATTGGTGACACCCATGAATGCGCCACCAATGAGCAGCAACGCCCATCCCGCACCACGCCCGTTTACGGGACGCGCCGAGGGCAGGGCGACGATTTCCTGAGCGTTCATGCGTCCGGGTACAGCCGCCCGACGATGGGGCGCAGCCGCGCTAGTATTTCTGGCGGGATTGGAGTGCGATCTGTCATGATGGCGTGGTCAAGCGTGTGATGACAATCCCAGTCAGCGTTTTCATCGAGTGTCTGAACAATTTCCCCAAGCGCCTGCTGTGCGAGAATCAGGTTCTTTTGCAGCGTTTCGATGACCATGTCCACTGTGACCGGTTGCTCATTCTCATGCCAGACATCGTAATCGGTCACATGCGACATCGTGGTATATGCCATTTCCGCTTCACGGGCGAGAAATGCCTCTGGGCAGGTCGTCATCCCGATAATGCTGCATCCCCATTGGCGAAAAATACGGCTTTCGCCTTTTGTGCTGAAACGCGGACCCTCAATGGTGATATATGTTCCGCCTCGATGGACCGTGCCACCAGCTTTTTCAACAGAACTTGCTGCGATCTCATTCAGTTCGGGTGAAAACGGATCAGCAACCGAAATATGCGCTACCAATCCAGTATCAAAAAAGGTTCGTCCGCGATCTGATTTCGTATAGTCAAACAACTGATCGGGGATGACAATATTTCCCGGTGCGTAGTCCTCGCGGAGAGAGCCGCAGGCGTTCACGGCAATCACAAAGCGCACCCCAAGCATTTTCAACGCGCAGATATTGGCGCGATAGGGCAATGTAGACGGCGTGTAAACATGCCCAACGCCATGACGCGGGATAAATGCGACTCTTTTGCCACGCAGCGTGCCTACGACGATGTCTGAACTCGGCTTGCCGAATGGTGTTTCAAAGGAGACTTTTTCAATATCCCTCAGATCAGGCATATTATAGAGACCCGATCCGCCAATAACGCCGATAGCAACAGTGTCCATGTTGATTTCTCTCTACAACGTGGCGCGAATCGTGCCGCCGTCTACAGGCAAAGCAACGCCGGTGATAAAGCCTGCGGCTGGCGAACACAAAAACGCCGCCGCGCAGCCAAATTCCTGCGGCTCGCCAAAGCGTTTCAGCGGAATGTCTGCTGTGGTGTGCTGGCGCTCGGTCTCAATATCACTAAAGTTTCTATCGGCTCGCGCCTGTAATAACTTGGTCATCCGCGCCGTATCGGTCATGCCGGGCAGAATGCTGTTGACTCGGATACCCATCGGCGCGAATTCGACGGACAGTGTTTTAGTCAAACCAACAACTGCCGGGCGCAGCGTGTTTGAGAGCGTTAAATGGTTGACTGGCTGCTTGGCGGCGACGGACACAATCGCCAAAATAGCCGGATGCAATGATTGTTTGAGATAGGGTAGGGCAGCCTGTATCAGACTGACGGCGCTAAACAGCGTCAGGCGGGTTGCCGCTTCCCATACGCCCAGATCATCAAAATCAGTAAAATCACCCGCTGGCGGTCCACCAGCGTTGACGACCAGCACATCCAGCCCGCCGAGCATTTCCGCCGCGTGGGTGATTATGCGGCGATTTGCCGAATCGTCGGTGACATCGCCAGCAATCGTATAAACCGGATTCCCTGTTTCTTCATTGATTTCAGAAGCGGTGGTTTGCAGTTCGGCGAGGCTGCGGCTGGTGATCACGACTTCCGCCCCTTCGAGGCTCAATTGGCGGGCTGTCGCCGCGCCGAGTCCCTGGCTGGCTGCCGTCACAATCGCCTTTGCGCCTTTCAGTCCCATCTCCATGATCTATGACTCCAATTCAACGCGATAACGTTTCTGACCAATACCGATAATATCACCATCTGTGATGATCACGGGCTGAGTCACTGGCAAGTCATTCAAACTCGTCCCATTGCGGCTCTGGCGATCTTCGAGCCACCACTGCCCATTTCGCAGAGCAATCAGCGCGTGTTCACCGCTGACGAACGTATCGTCAATGGTAACGGCATTAGAGACAGAACGCCCAAGACTGGTCAGAGGAAGCAGCGGAAACGATTCGCCCGCAACGACTATCGTACCGTCAATATCACGGACTTCCGTAAGTCTGCCATAAGGGCGGCGGACGGCATGAATACGCGCTTCGGAAGCGTGATAATCCCGCCAGAGAAAAAACAGGAGCGTAATCAGCATACCCATGATGAGAAGCCCGGCGAGGATTCGGAGCAAAAACAGCGTCGTTTCAATCGTCACAGGCATATGCCGCGCAGGGGCTATTCCAGCGGGGAAAGTGGTTCGGTATTCTGTTCAGGAGCATTTTCATCAAAATACAGTAGATGAGTATTGCCGATTCTGATCACATCGCCGACCTGCAAGACGTGTTCACGGACACGCACGTTGTTGACAAATGTGCCTGACTGGCTGTTGGAATCGAACAGAGTATAACGACCAAAACGCAGGCGCAGTTGAGCGTGATGGCGCGAAGAAAACGGGTCTTCCAGCACAATATCATTTTCACGGCTGCGCCCAATTTGCACCATCGGTTGTTCTAACCAGATGGTGTCCTCACCATTGACAAGCAAATGGGCATTACTCGGCGTACTGGCGGTGGGATTGGCAACCCGTTCGAGTAAGCCTGTGGCGCTACGCGATTTTCCCTGATACCCCGCCTGTACACGTACTTCGCCGTTCGTGAGTGTATTGTCTGCCAGCAAACGGACAATGGGCGGGTGATCAAGACGGCAGCCCGCAATATCCGCCATTTCTGCAATATGTTTGCACAGGAGTGTTTCAAGTTGCGGCTGCTGTGCCAGTAATGCCTGACGCTGTTGGGGGGCTAGAAATATCGAATATTCTTCAGGAGCAAGCGGGCATGGATCTTCACCTTGTGCAGGGGTGATATTTGCCTGCATTGCCCGTGCCAGATAGACCGCCATCTCGCGGGCGCTGGCGGTTTTACCAAAAAGCTGTGCGAAAGTCCCTTCAACGAGGCGCTCGATGTGGGCTTCAAGACGTGCCAGACTGTAATCATTCATGACTGCATTATAGCCCGCGAATGATGACTGGCAAGAGAAAAAAGCAGGGGCTTGGCGAACCATACCCCTGCAATTGAATCAATGAACGTGCTAGGACAGCCCACTCACGAGGAACGGCGGGTCTTCCGGGACGTTATTCGTCCACGTATCGAACATCTCTACGGCGGCTGAATTGCGAAGTTCATCGAGGTACTGGGCGAAGAGATCATCTCGCTGCGATTCAAACTGCTGTTCATCCAGATCGCGATCTTCGCGGGCGCGAACCTGGAAAATCGCGTAAGTCTGCGCGTCCGTCAGGATTGGCTCGGTGATACCGCCAACGGCTGTTGCCTCCAGTGCGGTTTGCGCGGCGGCACTGAAATTCGTACCGAAGCTCTCCAGCGGCACCCAGCCTAGGTCGCCGCTGTTTGCGCTCGATTCGTGCATGGAATTTGCCTGAGCAAGTGCGGCGAACGATTCACCATTTTGCAGCGCAGCTACAATGTCATTTGCTTCATCTTGCGTGCCGACGACAATCACACGCGCATTCACAAATGGCGCAGTTTCACCCATATCAGTGGTCGCCTGCTCTCGCAGCGCCGTTCGCAGCGCTTGTAGCTCGAAATAGGCGTGAATATCCGCATCGCTCAGGCTGGCTGAACTCCGAATCTGTGCGAATACGTCTGATCGGGTGGTGTTATAGCGCTCGGTGACTTCGGTTGCATTCAGTGTTGGTTCTGCTGTTGACGACGGCACCGGCGAAACCGTTGGCGTCATCGTGAACTCAAGCGTTGCCGTTGGCGGCTGCGTTGGGGATGGGGTTGGCGAAACCACAGGCGTTGGCGTGATGGTTGAAGTCGGTGTTGGCGTCGGCGTATTGATCAGCGCTTCAGGATTAAACCCGAAGAACTCATTGATTGCCGCTTCAATATCGGCATCATTCACTGTAATACCCAATTCCTCAGCGCGTTGCAGCACCAGCTCGTCTTCGATCATGGTATTGAGGACGGTATTGCCAAGCTGATCTGGCACCTGTAATTCGTTAATCCAGGTCGAGTAGGGCGGTTGGCTGGTCAAAAACTGCGTAATCTGATCATCGGGGATACCAAAGGATTGATACTGCGCGATCAAGCTGTTCAACTCGTAATTGCGTAAAGCACGTGTGAGCCGAACTTCGCGCTCAAATTCGCCAACGGTGATTTCCTCGTTATTCACCGTTGCCGCGACCTGGCGTGGTGTGATCACCTGATCGACGAGAAACGCTACGCCTACCAATACTCCAACGACCACAGCCAGGATAATCATGGAAATGATCAGATAGCGCTGAATGGTTGCTTCGCGTTCCGCTTTGGAGCGATACTCGCGGATCAGTTTTTGCTGCTGTCTCGCATTGGTCGCCTGCGCCTCTGGCGATTGTTTTTCTTTTGGTAAACGGTTGGTTTGACCGCTTTTGGACATAATCGGAAAACTCCCTCAGAAAGAAGGCATAAAAAAGGCGCGGTGCTGGTTGACGCCGCGCCTTCCGCGCATCATTAATCGGTGACGAGAACGAAGGGCAGCAGTGCGAGATGACGGGCGCGTTTTACTTCGCGGGCGAGTTCGCGCTGGCAGCGAGCGCAGTTCCCCGTCTGGCGGCGTGGCTTGATCTTGCCGGTTTCGGTGATGAAACGGCGCAACTGGTCAACATTCTTGTAATCAAAGCATCTGCCGGGAGGGCAGTAGGGCTGATTGCGGAAACGACCACGCGGGCCGCCAAAAGAACGCTCGCGTCTTTCGCCACGTCCACCCTCTTCGGGTCCATCCTGAATGTCAATATCGGTGTTTTGCATGTCACTCACAGGGAAAAGCTCCTGAATAGTTAAAGTTAAACATTAGAAAGCATAATCGCCATCGTCTTCGTCGCTGATGAAATCCATTTCGCCCTGGGTGCGGCGTTCGCCAAGCAAGATCATCTCGTTAGCGACTACCTCAGTGCGAAAGTGCTTCTTGCCCTGATCATCTTCCCAGCCTCGCGTTTGCAGGCGACCTTCGATGTAGACCTGCTGGCTTTTGGTTAGATGTTGTTTGCAGATTTCGGCAAGCTGCCCCCACGCGACGATATTGAACCATTCCGTCTCTTCTCGACGCTCACCGTCTGCCGACACCCAAGTGCGGCTCGTGGCGACGCTGAAGCTGGTCACAGGGCGACCGCTCGGCGTATAGCGCATTTCGGGATCGCGCCCCACCGTACCGATGAGAATGACTTTGTTCAAACCGCGTGGCATAAGATTCACAACCTACGATACGAAAACGATCACGATAAATCGAAACAGCTTATTCGTCGGTGCGAACGACCAGATAGCGCAGCACGAACGGCGAGAGATTGAGATTGCGCTCAATTTCGTTCAATGCCTTCGCCTCAATCTGCGATTCCATCAGCACGTAATAACCTTCGCGCTGCTTGTCGATCTCATAGGCGAGCTTCTTGCGACCCCAGCGGTCAATCTTGGTCACTTGCCCAAGTTCGCCCGCCTCGATCCAGTTTCGCACCTGATCAATGGTGTTGTTGACCTGCACGTCGTCGGCGTTGTCTAAACGCACAATAAACGTGACTTCGTATGAACGTCTCATCGGGGTAAACCTATTCTCCTTTCCCCGGGATTGCCCCACACTGGCGAGGATGCGGCGTGTGAAGCGGAAAGCTGGGATATATGCAAAGGATGAACCACCCTTTTAGCGGCGCGAATGTTACCTGAATGATCAGCGCGTTTCAACGGTCAACTCAATTTGGGCGGCTTCCTGCCGAATAACGCGGCTGGATGCCAAAGCAAGCGCCACAATTAGCCAGAATAGTGTGATAGATGCCTGAAAATCCAGTCGAAAGAAATACAAATCTGCTGTGGCATTGACTAATGCTGCCAACAGTGCTGCCAACGCACCCAGATGCAGCGAGCGCAACCCGACAACCTGATATGCCTGTTTCAGACTTCGCAACCCATAAACGAATACACCTGCAATAGTAATCGCAAATAAGCAGACGCCAACCAACCCGATCTGATTCGCCATAATCAGGTACATGCTGGCAACATCTGTATACAGGTCTATCGAGGGCGTACCTGTGAAACCAACCCCCGTAAGCGGGTAGCGTGAGATCAATTCAAGCGAGTCACCATATTCGCCAATTCGCATTTGCGTAGCGAGGTCGCCACCCGTGAAGGCTTCCGAAAAGCGGATGACGTAATCGCGGGTTTGCGGCAGTATCAGCACCGCGATAGCGCCGATCAGGAGAACGATCAGAAAGCGACGATAGCCCTTGAATAAACCGATAAATGCCAGCGCGACGGCGAAGGCGAGCATGGAAGCGCGGGAATAGGTCAGCAGCAGGCAGATGCCGAGTAAACCCACAATTCCCCACATGATCCAGACAGGGCGCAGAATCGGGCGGCGGGCGAAAAGCTGAGGCGCAATTAACGCCGCGCACAGGGCAAGAAACCCACCTAACGCATTCGGGTCTACCCATGTGCCGATTGCTCGCTCGGACAGGGCAGGATTATCTTCAATATAGCGGATGACGCCACCTGCGGGATAGCCAATGCGGGCAAGGCGAATCAGTGTGCGTTCTGCTGCCTGATCGTTGAGCAGATAAAGCCCAAGCGTGATTATCGCCTGCGCTGTCGCCGCAACTGCAATCACGATGAGCAGGCGGCGGAGCGATTTGCCATCGCGCAGGATGTCCACTAGAACAAAAGCCATGCTGATACTGAGCAGGGTTTCAGCAAACTGGCGCAGATTTGCCGACGTTGGGCGGGCATGGCGAATGCCGAAGATGAAGCTGAGGATGAGCCAGCCCATATACAACGCGATCAAGGCGTGAACCGGTGTAAGCTGGATTCCGCGCCGCCGCCCTGTCATAAATTGCAGAACGTACACGAGCAGAAACGCGCCCATCGCCGCGTCAAGCAACGTCGGCGTAAAGCCGATTTTGAAGGGGAAAGTACCAAAGGGCAGCAGCGCCATGACGAAAATGACACCGTAAAGCGCGGCGTTGAGGCTGGTGAGGATATACAACCCTGCCAATACACCAAGAATTAGCCCGAACGTGATGATGGGACCTGCAACAGCAAGCAGCAGCCCGATAACGCCGCCCATGACGCCGATGGCAACGCCGATCAGCAGCGCATAAAGGCGGCGGTCAAGACGTGCTACCCAGTCCTGTAGTCCGTTGCTTGCGACCATTCCAAGTCCTTACTGACGCAAAAATCAAGGTAACCCCGCCCACGATGACGATCAACCAGGCTATAGTGCTGATGACCGCGCCATACTGGAAACTGCGTGGTGCATATATGAATTCAACAGTGTGTTCGCCTGCTGGCAGCGATACGGCGGATAATGCGCCATAGGCGCGAATGATTTCTATGGGCTGTCCATCTATAGTGGCACTCCAGCCGGGGTAGTCCACCAGCGCTACCGAAAGTATTCCATCCAGAGCCGAGTTGGTTTCAATAACGATATGTTCCGGCGCAAACTCGCTGATAGTCGCTGGCTGAGGCGTGTCCCCAGACAGGCTCAAACCTGTTTCTTCTTCCAGAATCACTGTGTTCCGAGCGTTGAATGCGGGATCATACAGCATTGCTCTTGCAGCATCATCATTCGCGGCGATCCCCGCATCATACATGATTTGTGCGAACGGGCGCGGATTTTCCAGATCATGCAGGTTGACCGCACCCCAGCGATCTACCCCATTCGCAACGATCTGTGAATCTACAGGAAGTTCATTCCAGTCGCTCAATACATAGCGTACCGCGAAAACTTCCCACGCCTGCGGATTGGGGAAATCCCGATCGATGATGCTGCGGGCGCTGCTCAAAAACAGCGGGCTGATACCATGAATATCCTGTATTGCATACAGGCTGCCATAGTTGTCGGTTAAGCCGCGAAACCCGTCTACACGAAATGGCGAACTGCTATTTTCGAGAATTGGCGCAAGCAAGGCAGGTGGCGTGAGTGACAGTTGGTCCTGTGGAGGTACCGAGTCATAGTTGCTTGTCGCGCCCATATTCACAGTGAACAGTTCAAACACGATCACCAGCGGAATGAGCCAGAACCAACGTGGATCATGCTCTCTACCAAGTAGAAATGTGAGGACAAGATAGACGACACCGACCATAAGTACGCCCAAGGCAATATTCGGCATAATCCCGCCGTAAGCGCTGCCATTTCCAAGCCATGCGACGAAGATCAGCGCGGCGATTGCGAATACGAACAGGAAGACATTCCGTAACGTGACGCGAATCCGCAGGGCGGCGGCGTAATCTCGCGCAACATCCCACGAGACCAGATGCGCTGCGCCCAACCCCGCGAGGATGGCGAGGCTGTTTGCGACGAGAAATGCCGCACGTTCCTGACCGCGAAAGAAGCGCAAGCCAGGCAGAATGTTGTAGAGCAGCGGATACAAGGCGCTGTTTGCGCCAAAACTCCAGACCAACGCGAAAATCAGCACGATCAGCCAGAAGCCGCTTTGCGGCAGCCGACGCCAAGCAGCAATCAACGCCAGTGTCAAGCCCATAAAGCCGACATATAATGGCGAAAACAGGCTGACCACACCCGGAAAAATGAATTGGACAATATCCTGAAATGGAAAGCCGTTGCCTTTGTCGTCATAGGTCAAATCGGCTCGTGCCGTCTGTGGCAGATATTCCAAACCCGGCAATAGCTGCACGGCGGCAAGCCCAAAGGCGATTCCAGCAAATATCACGCTGCTGATGAGAAATACCGTCCAGCGCCAGCGCTTTGAGTAAACCAGATAAGCGAGATAAGCTGTGCAGCACAACGATAGAAAGTAACTGGTTTGGGGATGTCCTGCCATCCAGGACAGACCCAGTGCCAATCCCGTAAGCAAAAGCCAGCCGTAACGTGGACGTTCGCCCCGCGCAAATTCAAGCAAACCGATTGCGCCGAGCGGCAGCCAGATTGCCGCTTCCAGCAGCGCGAGTTGTAATGGCGGGTATCCGCTGAGAAAGCCGCCATAGCCGCTAATGAGCGCCGCGACTACGCCTCCCAGAATGCTGCCACGCTGGTTTAAGGTGAGGCGGCGTACAAAGGCATACATCATGATCGAATATGCCAGCACATGAACGGTCATTTCCAGTTCGAGTGCGTGATAGCTCCACCCACCACCGGCGTAGGCAAGTGCAATCGTTAGCAATCGTGGCGGATAGAACACCGCCGCCTGCGTATCGGCGATAAACGGCAATCCGCCGTTGTTGTACGGATTCCACAGCGGAATTTCACCGTTTGCCAATCGCTCATACTGATAGGCGGCGAAAGTCACGAACTGACCCGAAAAGTCTCCCTGCTTGAGCGAGGCTTGATCGGCGGCAATCGGCGTAATCAGCCGCCAGAAAAACAGCAACCATAAGGCGAACAGCAGCGCCAGCGCCAGCGCGTCAGGGAGGAATCGTCGCCAGCGCGAACTCATGTCACAGCGCTCCGGCTAATTACCGTCTCAAAAAAGGCGGCGGTCTGCCGCGCAATCATGCCCCAATCGAAGTGCATTGCCAATGCCTTTGCGCCGTGTTTGAGCTTGTCACGCAGTTCGGTAAAGTGGTACAACTTTTCCAGAGCATTTGACAACGCCGTAACATCCCCGACCGGGACGAGTAACATATTTTCATTGTCTATAAGTGCAGGGATATCTATTGCTGGCTGAGTCGTAATAATCGCGCAGCCGTAGTGGATCGCCGCCATCAGGCTGCCGCGCCGATACGATGCGCCATCAAGAAAGGGAAGGGCAATACAATCTGCTGCGCTGAGATAATGGCTAACATCCGCTTCATCAAGATAGCCCGTGATATGTACTGACTCAGCCAAACTTTGCGCTTGAATATGCGCCCGAATGTGCGCGGCGTAGGTGCCGTTAGTTGGGTCACTGCTGCCGACATCGCCAATAATCACGAGCTTTGCTGCTATTCCGCGATTACGCAGTTCGGAGAATGCGTTGAGTAAAGTTGCTAAGCCTTTGCTGGCGTTGATCAACCCGAAGAATGCGATCAAGAAGTCCCCCGCCTGTGCACCCACTTTTTCGCGCCAGGGGGATACATCCAAATCCGTAGGGACTTCAGAAAGGATGTTACTTCCTATAGGGATCAGAGATGTACAGGGGATATTGATCGAATGTAAGCGCTGCATATCTTCATGATTGGTGGCAATCGCGCCATCTGAAGCGCGGGCAAGATGGGTGACTATCCAGTCTCGCAGCCTACCTGCTTTAGGAAACAGATAGGGATAGCGTAAATCGTGGAATGTTGTCACGACAGGCGCACGACGCAAAATGTTGGGAATGAAATGAATATAGGGCGACATGCCGTAGGCGGCGGTCTGGTACTGAATATTCACAACATCAAGCCGATTTTTCGTTACCCAACGTTCAATCTGGCGCACGCTTGTAAAATTCCATTTCCCTGAGGAATCCAGATGCAAACGGGGGTCTGATTCCTGTGCCTGTGCGCTGCTGTAAATGAAGACTTCATGCCCGTTATCGGCAAGTTTATGAGAAAGTATCTGTGTGTATGCGCCCACGCCGCCCTGCAATGGCGGATACTCGCCGCTAATCATCCCGATCCGCATTGAATTACGAGACCTTTAAGCCAGAGCGCAAGACTTGCCAGTAAGTTTTGATGCGTTCTTCGCGTAGATCGGGTTTGCGACCAAGCAGCCGTTTGAAGGCTTCAATAATGAGTTGAACAACATAATTGAGGAGCAGCACGAGACGCAGGAACTGCGCCGCGAACCAGCCATGGTACTTGCGAAAATATCGCAACTTGCTCCGCTGAAACCAGATGTGGCTGCTGGCGATGACCTGTTCGCTGCTCTTGCCGCCATAGTGGATAATGCTTGCGCTGCCGATGTAAGCAACGCTCCAGCCCGCAAGTTTTGCCCGTTTACACCAGTCGAGTTCTTCGGAATACATGACGTATCCCTCGTCTAACCCGCCGATCTGCTCATACACGGCACGGCGAACGAGCATGGCGGACCCTTGAACCCAGTCCACATCTAGTGCTGCCGAGTCGGATGTGTCGCTCATGTAGTAGCGGCGCAAAATGGTCTTTGGCGCGATTGCCTGCAACCAGGTACTTTCAAATATGCCTGTGAGCAAGGTAGGGAAACGGCGACGGGTAGATTGTGTGGTGCCATCCTCGTTTAACGTGTGCGGTCCCACAATGCCAACCTTCGAGTGCGCGTCCATGTAGGTGATCAGCGTATTCAGGGCGTCGCCGATGATTTTTGTATCGGGGTTAAGCAAGATAAGGTAGTCGCCCTGTGCAATGCGTAAACCGATGTTATTGCCTTTGGTGAAGCCAACATTTTCAGCCTGTGCCAGTACCGTAACCTGTGGAAACGACTGTTCCAGCATTGCCAGCGTACCATCGTGACTGTCAGAGTCCACGACGAGAATATCGAGCGAAAGCCCACCTGCATTCGTGTAAATGCTCTCCAGACAATCGCGGAGCAAATCGCACACATTCCAACTGACGATGATGACGGATACTTTGGGCATGGGTGATTACTCAGAAAAAGCGCGATCATTGTACAAAACAATTTACCCCCGCAACATAGTTTGGTTACATCTTGCGCTCATCATAGGCATAACGGTGAATTAGTGCGTAGGGAGAAAGTCATGAACGCAAAACGTTGGACGCTGCTGCTGGTCATCCTGTTGCTGGCAGCGGTTGGCATTGCGGGTGTGGTGAGCGCTCAGGATAACAATCCGCTGCCACACGAGGACGCAAACGGTCTGGCAGGGATGCGATTACGCGGCGGTCAAATTCTGCTGAGTACGCTGTCATCCGCGACGGGACTGACGGAGCGCGAAATCATGCGAGAACTGCGCGGCGGCGGCACGTTGTCAGACGTCGCGCTGGCGTATGACGTTGACCCCGCCGTGATTATTGCAGACGCGACAACTGCCGCGACGACATGGATCAATACACGCCTTGCCAACGGCTTGCTGACGCAGGATGCGGCAGATGAACTGTTAGCAGCGATACCAGACTTTATGACCGATGCCATGACGCGGACGCTGGGCGAGCAGCGTGTACACGGTAGGGCGTTGGTCGGAATTCTGCGGCTGGCGGCGCAGGAAAGCGGCTTGAATGTGATGGATATTGTCCAGCGGTTGCGCGGTGGCGAGTCGCTCGCGGATATTCTTACGAGCGCGGGTGTGGAAACGAGCGCCTTCATTGAAACCGCTGTGCAGTCGGCGAGTGAACGCCTTGCTGAACAGGTTGCCAGCGGACGGATCACGCAGGAACAGGCGGATGAGTGGCTGCAAAACCTGGAACAGCGCCTGACCGACGGCTTGAGCCAGACCGAACCGCTGACCTGATTTCAAGATGACTGTTTCGCGGCGAGGGGAAAGCAACCCCTCGCTTTCATGTTGTGGACAACCTGAACAAATCTTCGGCGTTTTTTGTCGTTTGCGCCGCGAAATCGTGGTACGGAATCTGCCGCAGCGTCGCAATGCGCTCCGCCACAAGACGCACATAGGCAGACTCATTACGCTTGCCGCGATATGGTACAGGGGTCAGAAACGGACTGTCCGTTTCGATCAGTAATCGTTCCATAGGGATACTTGCCGCGATATGGCGTAAGCTGTCGGCATTTTTGTACGTGACCGGTCCCGTAATGCCGAGATAGAATCCTGCGGCGAGAGCACGCTCTGCAATCGCTTCTGATGCCGAAAACGAATGAAGTACGCCAGGACGATTTTTCAATGAGTCGGGTATTGTGCTGACCCACGATTCCAGAATTGCCAGCACATCCTCGCTGGCGTCACGGTTGTGAATGATAACAGGCAGTTCGAGTTGTGCCGCTAACGACAATTGCGCTTCAAAAGCGATGCGCTGCTGTGCTTTTGAGCTTTTGTCCCAGTAGTAATCAATGCCAATTTCACCGATGGCAACAACTTTTGGGCTTTGTGCGAGTGCCTCGATCTCAGCTAGATGCTCTGCGCCAAAATCGGCAGTGCTGTTGGGATGAACACCAACGGCGGCGAAAATCCCCTGATGTATTTGAGCAAGACCAAGTGCTTCGCCACTGGTTTGCAGATCGGTTGCCGGGATGATCATCTGTGTAACCGTATTTTCATCTGCACGGCGAATCACGTCAAGGCGATCATCATCGAACACATTGAAATTGAGATGGCAGTGCGTATCTACCAGCGCCACAGTCAATCTACCGGTGTTCCAGCTTCAGCCGTTTCAGGTCTTCTTCGACCATCATTTCGACAAGCTGTTCAAAGCTCACTTTGGGGGACCAGCCTAATTCAGCTTTCGCTTTGGACGGATCACCAATGAGCAGGTCTACCTCGGCAGGACGCATGAACTTTTCATCCTGCACAGTGTACTGCTGCCAATCGAGACCAACACAATTGAACGCGACTTCAATCAAGCGTTGTACGGAGTGTGTTTGCCCTGTAGCGACCACATAATCATCCGGCGTCTCTTGCTGGAGCATCATCCACATGGCTTCGACATAATCGCCCGCGAACCCCCAATCGCGTTGCGAGTCGAGATTGCCGATCCGCAGTTCTTTCGCCAACCCAAGTTTAATTTTTGCGGCGTGATATGTCACTTTGCGCGTGACAAATTCCAGACCGCGCCGCGGCGATTCATGATTGAAGAGGATGCCGCTGGTGGCGTGCATGTTGTAGCTTTCACGATAGTTGACCGTGATCCAGTGTCCATAGACTTTGGCGACACCATAGGGACTGCGTGGATAAAAGGGCGTAGATTCGCGCTGCGGTACTTCCTGAACCTTGCCAAACATCTCACTGCTGGACGCTTGATAAAAGCGAATATCCGCATTGACTGTACGGATCGCATCGAGAATGCGTGTCACGCCGAGCGCGGTCACATCGCCTGTAAAAACCGCCTGGGGCCAAGAGGTCTGCACAAAACTCTGGGCGGCAAGGTTGTAAACTTCGTCGGGTCGGGCGGTCATGAGCGCCTGAATCAGACTCGTCTGGTCGCTCATGTCGCCAGTGATGAGGTTGATATTTTCCTGAATATGCTTGATGCGCTCAAAGTTATACATACTGGAACGCCGCACCAAACCGAAGACTTCATAGCCTTTGGAAAGCAGCAGCTCAGCCAAATACGAGCCATCCTGCCCGGTGATACCTGTGATAAGGGCGCTTTTCGCCATCCCTTACGTCTCCTTGATATTCCCTGATAAAACACAAGTCCTGCGGGATTTCTCTCACAGGACCTGTGCATGAAAGGATGCGCGAAACTTACGGCGCTGCCGTTGGCGTCGGTGAAGATGTGGGTGTCGGCGTCGAAAGAACAGGCATGGCAGTTGGATCGTAGGCAGCGCCGTTGAAAGACAGCGATACATACACGGACGAAATCCAGCCCGTGATGCCGTTGTATTCAACCTGATACCATTCGCCTGTATCAGTACGACCTGTGACCGGTACCTGCGTCCCTGATGGGATCAGCGCCAGCGATTCGGCACTGGTGGATGGGAAGCGGCGTAAGTGCAGATTTGCACCTGGCGCAAGCTGATCCACCGTAGCGACAATCTGATCTTCAAACTGTTCCGTTGGCAGAGGCGACGGCACAAATGACGAATTTACCTGCCCGGGTTGATTGATTGGCACGGTGGGCAGGCTTGCCAGCGCGACGGGCTGACCCGCTGAATTAGTCACCGCAAGATACAGCGAATTAACCCAACCCGTGAAGTTTCCTTCACCTGTTGGTGGCGTATAGGTCACAAACAGCCATGTCGTCCCCGGATCAAGGTCTTCGTCTTCCGCCAACAGTGTCGCTGGATCAACAAATTCTGTTGCTTCTGGATTTGGCGTCATAGTGGTATCTGGCGGGAAAGTCGGTGCGCCGGGTCGCCCATTCACAACCAGAATCGTTCCCGAAGGGATGAGCGTGAGTGAAAGCGCCTGGCTTGACGGGTACTCGCGTAAATGTACGTTCACGCCGGCGTCCGTGAGGACGCGTGCAGTGATTTGATTGGGATTGCTGGCGGGTGCAGCGGTGGCGATGGGTGCTTCTGGCGTAACGGTTGCTGATGTGACATCACCGGCAACCGTTGGCGCAGGTGCTTCAGTTGGGGCTGCGGCAACTTCAGTGGGCGCGGTTGTTGGTTCGAGGGCAACCGGTTCAGTGCTGATAGTGCTGTTGCCCGGAGCGCTTTCGATACTCATATCAATGCTGACGGGTGCAAGTACAACGATAGCTGCCCCATCGTCAGATGGTACTGCCAGCGCACTGTAGAAGACCCCACCGTAAATACCACCGGATTGTCCTACCGAGGCTTCACTATCTCCCGCCGTAACCACAATAGCGTCAGGGGAGGGCGCAACAACAGCGATCACAGTTTCACCAGCAGCTGCTTCAACGCTTGAATCACCCGGCAGCGCTGCTGTAACTGCTTCGTCTTCCAGGGTATTGGTCAGGCTAAACGCTGCCTGCTGCGGGGCAATGTCGCTCACATCGTCAACGAATGTTTGGACACGAAGTTCATCCTCACTGCCGAGAATCGCTGCGGTGACAAACTCGCCACTACCGACGGCGACCGTTTCAGCGAGTAAATCATCGCTCTCGCCGGGTAAGCGCACGGTAATATCATAATCGCCCTGTGGCAAGGCGATATAATCCGTCGCGCTGCCAAAGGCGATTGATGGCGCGATGATGGTGTCGTTCGCGTACAGGTCAACCGCAGGCGAGTCAGCAGACCCATGAACGAAACGAACGACGCTGCCGGAAAATTCCTCGCCACCTTCCGGGAGTACCGGGGCAGAAAGCAGCAGTACTTCAGGTTCGGCAGGTGTGCCGTAGGCGAGGACAATGTAGGACGTGCTGCTGTTCAGATTTAATGCTGTGACAGGAATCAGGGCGTTCTCAATCGTGTCGCCTTCTGGAACGACAGCGACTTCATAGGTCGCGGCTGGCACGTCAAGCGTTCCATAGGGCAGGTTATATTGCAAACTGGGAATCACGGCGCGTCCATCCGCCAGTGTGACATCCACTGTTGGACCGGTGGCAATCGCGTGAATGGCGGTCAGGCGGGCTTTACCTAGCGGCAGTGGGTTCAGATCATCCTGAAAAACCTGAAAACCCAGTGGATCGGTAGACGAAGCAATCAGCGTGAGGGCTGCGTTTGGATTGGCAGTTACATCCTGCTGCCAGAGCGAGGTTGTCACGCCGCTTTGGGTTACAGTCACCGTATGATCGCCAACGCTGACCGGAATATACAGGCTGTTCGTGCCAAATTGCAGATCGCTTACACTGAGCAAGCCATCTACATAGACATCTAATGAGGCTGCGCCCGGAATGACGTTAACGAAGCGCAGAATGGCGGTATCCTCGCTCACCTGTGCAAAAACCGGGACGGCAATGAGCAGGACGAGCGCGAGCAAAACGAACAGCTTGGATAAAATTCGTGTCATGATGCTTTCCCTTTCCGCAAACGCGGGTGAAATCACGTACCTTCTTCCCACTGATTGAGGTAATGTGACTGTTCAGCGGTGAGCGTGTCAATTTTGACGCCCATCGTTTCCAACTTCAAGCGAGCAATTTCCATATCCACGGCTTCGGGAATGGTGTAAACATTCGGCGTTAGCTCGCTGTGATGCTTGACCATGTATTCAGCGGCGAGTGCCTGATTGGCGAAACTCATATCCATAACACTGGCTGGATGACCTTCTGCTGCCGCCAGATTGATCAGGCGACCTTCTCCTAACACATACAGCGGTTTCCCCTTGAGGCGATATTCTTCAACAAACGGGCGCACCAGCTTGGGTTCACCTTCGCTCATGCCTTCCAGTCCCTTGAGATTGATTTCGACGTTGAAGTGACCGGAATTCGCCATGATTGCGCCGGGCTTCATCGCTTCAAAGTGATGGGTATCCAGCACATTGATGTCGCCAGTTGCCGTGACGAAGATGTCGCCAATGGGTGCAGCTTCGCTCATCGGCATGACACGAAAACCATCCATGACGGCTTCCAGCGCACGGAGAGAGTCAATTTCCGTTACGATGACATTTGCGCCTAAACCACGCGCCCGATCCGCGATACCGCGGCTGCACCAGCCGTATCCCGCGACGACGACGCTACGCCCTGCCAGCAGGTAATTAGTCGCACGGATAATGCCATCCAGCGTACTTTGCCCCGTGCCGTAGCGATTATCGAACAGGTGCTTGGTATTGCTATCATTCACGGCAACGACGGGAAAAGCGAGAGCGCCGTCTTTTGCCATTGCGCGAAGTCGAATGACGCCTGTGGTGGTTTCTTCCGTACCGCCGATAATGTGTTCGAGCAGTTCGCGGCGGCTCTTGTGGATCGTCCCAACCAGATCAGCGCCATCGTCCATCGTGATATGCGGCTGATGATCGAGCGCGGCACGAATATGATCATAATACGTGTTGTTGTCTTCGCCCTTGATAGCATAGACGGGGATTTCAAAATCCGAGACAAGCGACGCAGCGACGTCATCCTGCGTGGACAGCGGATTAGAGGCGCACAGGACGATTTCCGCGCCGCCTTCCTGCAAAGTGTGCATGAGATTGGCGGTTTCCGTCGTCACATGCAGACATGCCGACACGCGCAGCCCTGCCAGCGGCTTTTCCTGCTTGAAACGTTCACGGATAGCACGCAGAACGGGCATCTCGTGTTCCGCCCATTCAATGCGATACCGCCCACCAGTGGCGAGATCGAGGCTTTTGACATCATATTCGTGATTGAGGGTCATGTAGTCTCCTGTATGACATGCTTGCGACGCTGATTTGAAAGTGGTCACCACCGCGATACTAGCATAGGGGAAAGTTTACGCTTTTTCCATTGTGAGCAGGCTGTCCAGTATGCCTTGATCATTGAAATGCTGACGAAAACGGGCGATGAATTCAGGCAGTGTGAAGCGGTGGCTCTGTGTACCGACCTGTTCCAGAACATAGGTCGCCGCTAACGCGCCCAGCTCACCGCACAGTTGCAGGGGAATATGATTGGCTAATCCGAAAAGTAAACCTGCACGGTAAGCATCCCCCACGCCCGTGGGGTCTTTGATCACTGTGGGAGGAACAATCGGTATCTCGGTAATGCTGCCGTTAGTATATATCCGCGAACCATCTGCCCCATGTGTGACGATCAGGACTTGAACCCGTTCACCAAGCTGAGACAGCGAAATGCCCATCTTTTCACAGATCATACTGGCTTCGTAGTCATTGACGATCAGAGCGTATGCGCCGTCAATCACATCAGTGAGGTCATCGCCGTTGAATCGCGGGATTTGCTGGCTGGGGTCACTAATAAAACGTATCCCACGCTGGCGACATTCACTGGCATAATTTTTCATAGCGACTGGATCGTTGGGTGAAATGATCACCATATCGGGAATACCCGAATAGACGTCCGCGATTGAGTAATTTCTGGCGTAAGCCATTGCGCCACTGTAAAACGAGGCGATCTGGTTGTTGTCGAGGTCAGTATTGGCGAAGAATGACGCACAAAAGACATCTTCGATCTGGCGAACGGTACTGGTATCCACGCCAACGGATTCGAGCCAGCGGCGGTAGTCGCCAAAATCACGCCCCACAGTGCCAAACAGATAGGGGCGCAAGCCAAGCAGGGCGAGGGTGAATGAGATGTTCGCGCCGATGCCGCCCCAATGCTTCGTCATATCCTCGACAAGAAAACTCAGGCTGACGCGCTTGAGATTTTCTTCAACGAAGCTCTCGGTAAAACGACCGGGAAAACGCATCAGGTAGTCGTATGCGATAGAACCCGTTACAATGATATTCATTGACGCTCCGCGACTTGAAAACGGATCAGTTAATTGATGAGTAAACGGGCGAGAGTATATCACAGGCGGCTAGTCCGTTTGTAGATGCGAAACGGCATCCTCGCTGAACAACCAATTTGCGGGATAGACAGATGAGCGACAGCAAACACGACGAAGCAATCCACGACCCTCGCTTGCCTAAATTGATCGGCGGCAGGCGGGGAACCCGCTTTTTCTCTATTGCCGCGCTGGTTGAACGTACCCTCGAACAGTTCAATCTTGAACACAGCGGTGGCTCCCCTGCTTTGCGTGAAGCGCATACGGCGGCACAGCGTTATCAATTGATCCTCGACTCAATGGGATATGTACTTGCGGTTGAAAGTGTGCAGGTGAGTGAGGATGAAAAAGCGCAGATCGTTCAGCGCGTGTACAGCGAAGTTTTTGGCTATGGACCGCTGGATACTTTGTTCGCCGATCCAAAGATCACGACAATTTCACTGCGCGGTTCTACTGGGGTGGCGGTGCGCTATGGACACGGCGACCTTGTGCCAATGGGCGCGATGTTTGATGACTTGCCACATGTCAAACGGGTGCTAATGCGATTGCTGGGCGACGCGGGCGTTCTGTACAGTGAAGAGATGGGCATTGTTGAAACGGGCTTGACCATTGGCAGCAGACCCATCTCGTTGAGCATTGTCGCGCCGCCATTTACGACAGTGCTGGCGGTCGATATGCGCCTGCACCCCGCGCAAGCCCTGACACTGGATGACCTGATTGATGACGGGTATATGACGGCTGAAGCGGCGGTGCTCATCAGGCAAATCGTTCAGTCACGCTACGGCATAACGATTGTAGGCGACAGCGAGTGCGGAAAGACCACGCTTTTGAACGCCCTCCTGCCGCTGCTGCCAGACCCTGAACAGGTTGTTGTCGTCGAACGGGCAGGGGAAATGCGACTTCCCTCACCAATGACGCACTACCGAGCCGAATGGAATGGTAATGATTTGCCAAGGCGGACTTTTGGTGAACAGATCGGCACAGCGCTGAATGATATGCCCGCCTGCCTTGTTCTGGATGAAGTGCGGTCAGATGAGCCACTGACGATTGCGCCGCTGCTGGAAACGGTCTCGCCGCCACGCCTAATCTGGTCAGTGCGCGGCGCTCCTGATGCAAAACGGTTGCAAAGCGCGATGGGGATGCTGGCGCGGCGGG
>Ga0224723_1000738_pt1 | contig 21666 bp, 17 predicted proteins | sample Balambano_FR2_Me_FD_161647 | JGI IMG/M metagenome (GOLD analysis project Ga0224723, IMG submission 161647) | Freshwater sediment microbial communities from Lake Towuti, South Sulawesi, Indonesia - Balambano_FR2_MetaG | ecosystem: Environmental > Aquatic > Freshwater > Lake > Sediment | place... | reverse complement strand
CCATTGTCGGCAGCGTGGTGGGAACGTTCCTATTGTCGGCGATCGGCTTTGGCATCGTCCGGCTGGGGTTGGGCTGGCTCGCCTCTCGGCTGTCTCTGGAATTAGAGGTTGTTTTGCCTGCTGCACTGCTTGTAGGCTTGTGCAGTTGGGTTGAGGCAGTCTGTTGAAGCAGTCTATGACTGCTGGTTTGGGCTGAAACGAGCCAATGCGGCGATCGCTGGGCAAACTGTTTATATCCAGTTATATCCAGGCTGGCTTAATTGTGCTTTGCTATGCCGCTCTAATCGGGCTGCGCAACCGGGCTCTTTTCGCTGCCTGGGCATTTCTGGTGGCGCTTTCGGCATTGCTGTCGCGAAGCATCGCGCTCTGGGTCAATAGGAAGCAGTCACCTTCGGCGAAGTAATTCACCTTGCCGTTGACAGCTTTTTTCACTCTGGTCAGGTACGGGGGGTGTGGGGGCTTTCTCCCCGTCCAGGGTTCTGCCCCTGCACCCCATTTTTTGGACTGCATCAGCCTGAAAAAGGCTGTATTTTTTAACGGATTGTTTCTTAACGCATGGAAAGATGCTTGTACAAGGTGTTTACACGGCTTCTCCTACTTAAGATAGACAGGGATAAAAAGTAATCTGCACTATAATTAAATGTATAAATAAAAAACTGTTACTTAACTATTACTTAAATGTTAGCTTTAATTCTTCCTTCATTAACATCAACGTATCAGCTAAACCCAGATTTAACTAAGCCGTCCCGTGCGCAAAAATCGATCGCGATCGATCAAAGCATGAGGAGTCAATACACTTGCCCGTGCTGCTCTGGTGTCTTGCTTCGCCATGTTCGATCGGGCAATTTATACTGGCGCTGCAGCCATTGCTATCAAGATATGCCCGCCTGGTCATAGCTTCTTTTCAGTTGTTCTTCAATTTCAATTATTTTTCGATCGCGGGCTGGAAACAGTCCGCTTTTCGCTGGCGATTTTTTGTTGGCAAAATGGTCAGAAAAGTAATAGATCATGCTCTTTCAATCAAACTTTTTGCCTGTCACTCTCTCGTCACATTTGCGGTCAATGCTGAAAGGAGTTGATTGATTGAATAACGAGGAATTTCGTTTTGACACGTCTAAACAAAAAATGGTATGGGCTAACGGCAGGTTTATTGCTGCTTCCGATCGTGGCTGCCTGCGATCCCAATACGGCACAAGCTCCAATGCAAACTGCACCAACGGAAGCCTCACCAGGAGTTGCTGAAGCCCCGACAACGGCTCCGACAACCACCGCTCCGACAGCGGGCGATCAGAGTATTGTCGATCTGGCAGCTACCGACGATTCGCTCTCTACCTTTAACACGGCGGTTGAAGCTGCTGGGCTAGCTGAAACGCTGAGCGGACCCGGACCCTACACCGTTTTTGCGCCTTCCAATGAAGCGTTTGAAGCCATTCCGGAGGAAACCCGGCAGACGCTGTTGCAGCCAGAAAACCAGGAGCAGTTACGGCAGGTTCTGTCTTATCACGTTGTAGAAGGGAATCTGCCCTCTACTCAATTGCAATCAGGTGAGGTCGATACCGTTGCGGGTCAGCCGCTTAATGTGCAGGTTGACCAGGGTACCCAGCAAGTTAATGTGAATGATGCTAATGTGACCCAACCCAACTTACAAGCAAATAATGGCGTGGTTCATATTGTCGATCGTGTGATTATTCCCCCTAACCTCGCGCTGTAGCACAATGTTGTAGCACAACAGCGTTGAAATTGTCTTCTCTTGCTTTCGAGATGAAAAATCCCTGGCTTGTTGAAAGGTCAGGGATTTTATTAATGAGTTATGGGAAATAGCAGGATTTAACGACATCCCAAAACAGAAACTCTGTAAGAATTGCCAATAACAGGGATGCCTCCAACTCGAAGATTAACCTGATAGGGGCCATCGCTGACGCGGGGAGTCCCCGTAACTGTAAAAGTTTCTCCTTCTGGTAAGCGAGTCACCTGTTCAAAAACGGTATCAGCAGTGTCGTCGCTGTACTTTAAATTCATCTGAACTGTGTATTCTCCGCCGTTGATTGGAACGATATTGGCAACATAGCGACTAAAAGATTGATCGCTGTACACTGCGAAGTCAGTATGCCAGTTATCGCGAGTAACTCCAGTTGAGGGTGGAGAAACGGCTTTTTCTACAGTAGTTGCGTTTGCACCGACAGCTTCTAACGGCGTGCATACCTGGGCATGAGCAGGTTGAGTCGAATGAGGCAAGCTAACAAGCACTGCTGCGCTAGCGATGACAATGCGTCCTAACCCGTTCATCGTCAAGAAACCTCCTTAACTACAAGAAACCTCCTTAACTAATTGATGAGCAGCACGTAAAGCTTAAATGCGACGACGATTCATCGACTCCCAGATGAAAATTGCAATCATGGCTCCAATCACTGCCACGATCAATCCGGGAATGCTAAGACTGGCTGCTGTAAGCTGTAATGTTCCAGTCTGAAGTAGAGTCAGAATGCTTCCTCCAACAACAGCCCCAATGATGCCTAGAATGATATCGCTCAGCCAGCTACCTCCTTGAGTGCCGGGATAAATCATTTTTGCGATCGCCCCAGCGAGAAAACCCAAAATGATCCAAGCAAGGATATTCATAAGGTGTCCCTGAAAATTACTACAGCTATATCTTAATTGCTTTTCTGACTCAAATCTTCAACCAAAAGTACAATAAATGATCAAAAAAATCTATCTCGTTCGATTCGCTTTTTGTCACTTCTTGGTCACTATTTCGTTACTTTCCTGAGCCGTCTATCTCAATGAGCTGTAGCGTTTTCAAGAATGCTATTTGCGACGCTTTTTGCGGGATTTGGGCTGGAACCCCATTGGCTTTACTTTAACCTGCTGTTCCTCAGAAGCAGTCGTTTGGCGATCGGTATTCAGGACAACATATTTTTGATTGCGATCGCGTACCTTAGCGTCTTCATCATTATAGAAGAATGACAGCAAGGCAAATCTTTTTCCTGTTGAGACAGGCGTTACTTCATGCAATAAAGAGCAGGAGAAGATGACTGCTTCGCCAACTTGAGGACGGTAGAGGCGACTGCCATATTCGGGAAACCGGAGGCAGCCTCCTGTATACTCGCCCGTATTCAGGTTGATTGTCATCGCAAAGCGACGGTGGGCAGTTCCCTTGGTTGTATTGTCTCGATGGCGATTGAAAAACCCTTTTGTCCTGGCGTCATAGCAGGCAACCAGATGGCGTTCAAATCGAGTGATGCTAAATTGAAAGGCTTTTTCAATCTCTGGTTTTACGCGCCGCAGCACCAAATCATTGACGGCTTGTAGATGGGGGGAATCGGTAATACAAAAGTCGCTTCGCTGCTTAAAACTGGTATCTAAAACTTCTACCGTTTTTCCATCGATCTGTCGCATAAACCCTGAATCATGTCCGCCATCCTTTTCGTACAGATGAATGAGATAGCGGCAAAATTCCTGGTCAAATACATTGGGAATGAACAAAACAGGAGCCTGCCTGACTGACATCATTTCTGGTTCTAGGGCTGGCAGTTCCTGAATAAACTTAAAAACCTGAGCAGCGTGATTGTCAGGATTTTCCAGAGGAAAGACCTGCAGCACGCGCAGATTTTCATCGAGCACAAGGGTTGTCGGGCGATAGAAATCTGCCTCAGTGTCGTTTGACAACACCCCATAACGCAAGCTAACCGATCGATCAAAATCCCAGATGAATTTGAAATAGGATGGAATTTCAATCAACTGCTGCAGAACAATATCTTCTGGATCGATCGTGACCCCAAAGAACGGAATTTGACATTGCTCAAGCTGCGGCTGAAGGGCAGCAAAATCATGTAAGACCTTTGCATAAGACTGAGTCTTACAGCGACCCAAGAAACAGAGAATGACTCGATAGCCGCCGACTGTATCAAAATGATAGGTAGAATTTGAACTGGAGGGAGCTGTAAACCAGGGAGCTGGGTCACCGATGGTAAGAAATGTCATAAAAGAAAACGTTGACTCTAACTTTTACTCTGTTGGATCAAGAACGTTGACAAACACAGTTAAACCGATCATTGGAACGATCGGAATCAAACAAATCAGCCATTGATTCAGATTTAATGGAGCGGTTGCAAAGAGGGCATTCATCACACTCCATTGGCTGAATACAATTTGCAGGACGATCGCACTCAAAATACCAGCACCGATCGCAAATCCGTCTTGGATCGAAGCTGCTTTGCCCCGCAGAAAATTGACGATCGCTTGACCCAGGTGGCTATCGTTGCACAAAGCGCCTGCAGTCAGGCAGTCTCGCAGGCAGTCCCGTCCATTTTGCAGCGCAGGCGATTCCTGAGAATGGGTAATGAAGGAAGAGTCTTGCTCGGCGATCGGCTCATTGCTCGATTTATTAATCGGCTCATCCGAGACAAGCTGAATCTTGCCCTCAGGTGCATACCCTACCCCGCTGACAGAGTAGTGCTGTCCGGCAGTGTAGATCGCCTGCACCGTCATCTGGTTTTCGGTCAGCGTTCCGGTTTTGTCAGAGCAGATCACCGTCGCACCACCCAGCGTTTCCACGGCTGGCAGTTTGCGAATAATGGCATGGCGGCGTGCCATCCGGTTTACGCCGATCGCCAAAGTCACTGTCACCACTGCCGGAAGCCCCTCTGGAATCGCGCTGACTGCCAGGGCAACCGCTGCTTCAAACATTTCTGCCCAGGAGCGTCCCTGCCCTAGCCCCACAAAAAAGGTCAGCGATGCCAGCGACAAAATGATATACAGCAGGGTTTGGCTAAACTTAGCAAACTTGCGCCTCAGCGGCGTACTGAGACTGTGGCTGCGATCGAGCGACTGCGAAATCTGCCCTACTTCAGTCAGCGTTCCGGTGGCGACAACCACACCGCTGCCCTGCCCAAAGGTGACAAAGCTGCCTGCATACGCCATATTGATGCGATCTGCGAGAGGCGTACTGCTGCTGAGCGGCTGAATCGTTTTCTCAACCGGAACAGACTCCCCCGTCAGGGCTGACTCATCAACCTGTAAACCCCTCACCATCAGCAAGCGCAAGTCTGCCGGAACTTTGTCTCCCGATGTCAGCAGCACCAGATCGCCCGGAACCAGCTCCTGCGAAGGAATGACCCGCTTTTTTCCCTCACGAATGACTGTTGCTTCAGTGGTGACTGCTTTTGTCAGTGCGGCGATCGCCCCTTCTGCCTTCGATTCCTGCACATAGCCAATCACAGCGTTAATCAGCGTCACTCCCCAGATCACGATCGCGTTTGTCCACGACCCCAGAAATGCTTTGATGGCTCCGACAATCAGCAAGATATAAAGCAACGCCTGATTAAATTGCAGCACAAATCTTAGCCATGCGGGTTTGCCGGGGTTTGCCGTGAGTTCGTTCAAGCCATACTGTCTCAGACGTTGAGCAACCTCCAGTTCGGCGAGTCCCCGCTTGGCATGGCTTTCGAACAGTCGGGCAACATCGCTACCCGATCGAGCATGATAAGTTGCAGTGGATGAAGGGAGGTTCGCAACGGGTTGCATAGTTTGTGAAATGTGAAGTCGCGCTACTGAAGTCTTACGATTGAAGGAAGCGCAGAGCTTCGGGTTAGAGCAATCCTAAAGCCCTGATACAGTAAAGCCTCCCCCTCAAGGAGAAGCTTCGAGGAGTGTCGCAGATCAGTTTGGGGGTGTGAAGTCAGCACCCCTGTACCCTGATGGCATCAGCCTACCAAGTCAAAGTCAGGATGCCAGAAGGAAATCGGAGGGAAATCGGGGGGGTTGCATAATCCGCAGGAAGGCTGAATTCGTAAATCCAAATCCATCAATCCAAATCTATCAATTCGAAAAGAGGCTAAAGAAGCTGCTTCATGCGATAGCCCATTCCATGCACCGTTTCGATCAGATCTTCTGGCGCATCTGCAGCTCTCAGCTTTTGTCGAAGGGTTCTGATGTGGGTTTTAACCGCTTCTTCCGTGGGGGATTCTTCTCGAACCCAGAGTTTCTCAATAATAATGGGGCGACTCATCACCCGCCGCCCGTTGGAAATCAGCAGTTCCAGCAGTGCGAATTCTTTCGGCGTCAAATTCAGGGCAGTATTTTGATAGGTCGCTTCACAGGTCGTTGGATTCAGATGCAAATCGCCCCAGGTGAGCGTAGGGTTCACGGCAGGGCTGCCTCGCCGCAGCAGGGCACGAGTTCGCGCCATCAATTCATCCAGATCAAATGGTTTCACCAGATAGTCATCGGCTCCGGCATCCAGTCCAACCACTTTGTCTGCGATCGTATCTCGTGCCGTTAACATCATCACGGGGATAGATGCATTGCGCGCGGTTGCTCCTCTTGCACGAAGCTGCTGACAAAGCCGAATACCGTCTATTTTAGGAAGTGTGAGATCGAGCAAAATCAGGTCATAATCTTGAGTATTCACCCAGTCCCAGGCTTGCTCCCCATCCTGCGCAACATCGACTGCATACTGGCGGTTTGTAAAGGCTTCCGTCAGCATATTGGCAATTCGCACATCATCTTCCACAACCAGGATACGCATTGAGATCTTAGAGTTTGGATCTTAGATTAGGGAAATCAAGGATTAGGGAGATTAGAAAGGTGAGTGGCGTTGCTGAGTTGGAGTATGATTCGCCCCCCAGGCTGTGTTTTAAAAGCCTTGCCGCCCCCAACCTGTGAGATGCCGCGCTCAAAGCGCGAGGGGGGCTTCCAAACTGCCAGGTGAGTAAAAGTCGCGATCGCCTTCTTAACTTTAAATCTAAACCTTAAATGTAAACCTGCTAACGTAAACCTCACAGCCTGATATGGTCACGTTCGGTACGCTGAAATGGTCGATGGAACGCAAATGGGTGACAGCATCGTTTTGCCTGGCACTGCTGCTCCTGGGACTCGTGAATTTAATTTCTCATCAGAATGCAGCTCAGTTAATTAACAGTGCTGCACAGGTTAAGCAAACGAGTGATCTTCTCACTGAACTAACCAGCGTGGCGGAAACATTGACGGATAGTGAAGCGCGTCGCTGGCGATATTTTTTGTTGGGCGATCGTGCCGAACTTGACAAGTACAATCAGGCAATGCAAACCCTGACTTTGCAGCTAGAAGCACTGCGGAAACCCTTGTCAGACACGCCTGCTCAGGAACGGCGGCTCGATGCATTAGAAGATCTCATTCAACAGCGACAAGCCCTCTTTGAGCAATCAACGTCCCTTTATCAGCAGCGCACACCCCTGCTTACGAATGATGCTTTGATGACACAAACGAACACGAATCAACTCCAAATTCGGAGAATTATTACAGACCTACAAAACGAAGAAGAACAGCTTTTGCAACAGCAGGTCGAGCAGTCTCAGGCAAGCTCTCGATTGAGAATGGCGATCGAAAATCTGGGAACGATTCTGGCATTTACTGGTCTATTGGGAGCTTACAGTTTGCTGTATCGCCAGATGTTTAAGCGTCAACAGCTAGAGCAAATTCAGCAAAAGCTGGCACAAGAGAAAGAAATGGGCGAGCTAAAACTCCAGTTCTTCTCAATGGTGTCTCACGAGTTCCGAACGCCTTTGAGCGTGATCATTGGCTCGGCGCAATTGCTGCAGGAGAATCTGAAAAGCCTGGTTGAACCCGCTAAACTAAAAAATCTGTTTCAGATACAGGCATCGGCTAAATTAATGACCCAACTGCTGAATGACATTTTGACCCTCGCCAGGGCAGATGCCGGAAAACTGCAGTGCAAGCCAGAACTCCTGGAAATACAGTTCTTTTGCCTGAACCTGATCGAAGATATTCAACTCTTTAGTGAACAGCCGAGAACTATCAAATTTTACAAGGACGGCACGCGCACCTACGCTTATTTAGACGAAAAGTTGATTTACTCTATTCTCAGTAATTTATTATCTAATGCGATTAAATATTCTGCGCCAGAGACCTCGATCGACTTTACGGTGATCTGTGAGCCGAATATCGCAGTCTTTCAAGTTAAGGATCAAGGCACTGGCATTCCTGAAGATGAACAAGTCAAAATCTTTGACCCTTTCTTTCGAGGTAGAAATTCGGGTGGCGCAACGGGAAGCGGCTTGGGAATGGCAGTCGTGAAGCGGTGTCTGGATCTGCATCAAGGCGAACTGACATTAGAAAGTCAGGTTGGGGTTGGCACAACTTTCACCGTCAGAATTCAACAGCCGCGAAGGATGGGCTTTTTGCAGTGAGCGATCGTCTTTTGTAAAAGAACGCCAGGTCTAAACGCAAACTGGCTCTGGATGGGGCAGCCTTTCTCCCGTCAAACTAAACGCCCGTGCCTCGGTGATCTTCACCTGCACAAGCTGACCGCGAAGCTGATCAATATCGCCCTCAAAGAAAGTGAGTCGATTGCCGGGTGTGCGTCCCATGACCTGTGCCGGGTTTTTAGGATTCACTTCTTCTACCAGAACTTCTTCGATTCGTCCGGCATAGCGCAGCGATCGTTCTGCAGCTTTGGTTGCCACCAGATGGTTGAGACGCTGGAGGCGATCGGCTTTTACTTCTTCGGGAAGCTGATTGTTCCACAGGGCAGCCGGAGTTCCAGGACGGGGGGAATAGGCAGCGGTATTCAGCTGATCAAAGCCAATGTCTTCCACCAGTTTCAGCGTGTTTTCAAACTGGGCTTCTGTTTCGCCAGGAAAGCCGACGATCGCATCGGCGCTAATGGCAGCATCGGGCATATAGCGACGAATTGTGTCGATGATCCGCCGATATTTTTCGTGGGTGTAGCCGCGTGACATTGCCTTGAGAATTTCGTTGTCGCCAGACTGGAACGGAATGTGGAAATGCTCGCACACGTTGGGCAACTCGGCACAGGCGCGAATCAGCCGTTCGGTGAAATAGCGGGGGTGGCTGGTGGCAAACCGGAGACGATCGATCCCCGGCACGTCATGCACAAAATAGAGCAAATCCGTGAGCGTGTGTAGATGTCGTCCGTCTGCGGTTGCTCCTGGCAGATCGCGCCCATAAGCGTCGATGTTTTGCCCCAGCAGCGTCACTTCTTTGTAGCCCTGCCGTCCCAGTTCTTCCATTTCGGCTCGAATTGCCTCTGGCGTGCGGGATTGCTCAACGCCTCGCACATTGGGAACCACGCAGTAAGTGCAGCGTTCGTTGCAGCCGTAGATCACATTTACCCAGGCAGTGACGGCACTATCGCGACGCGGCTTGGTAATGTCCTCGAAAATGTGAACTGGCTCCGTTGCCACAATCTGACTTCCGGCAAATACCTGCTCCAGCAAATCTTGCAGGCGATTGGCGTGCTGTGGCCCCATGACAAGATCGAGTTCGGGAACGCGACGCAGCAGCGATTCTCCTTCCTGTTGTGCGACACAGCCTGCCACAATCAGCGTCAGGTCGGGTTGCTCGTGCTTGCGCTTTGCCTGCCTGCCGAGGTAGGAGTAGACCTTTTGTTCGGCATTGTCTCGAATCGTGCAGGTGTTGTAGAGGATCACGTTTGCGTCATCAGGCGACTCTGACCACTCAAACCCCATGTTTTCGAGAATGCCTGCCATCCGCTCGGAGTCAGCTTTGTTCATCTGACAGCCAAAGGTGGTGATGTGATAGCGACGGTGAGAGTCAGTCATAGCCTTGCAAAATCAGGTCAAATAGGGAAAACAGCAGAATTGCCCGTTTCTCATTATAGGTTTTGTGGCAGATTCCTCTGTTGCCCTGCGATCGTTTTCTCTTAAATAACTTCTCCCCAGGCGCTCCTCATGAAAAAATCCCGGCTGTGAGACCGGGAAATTGTCCAATGGTGTGCTAGGAGGCAGTGTTCCCGCTTCTGGGTAGAAACGAACGGTAAACTCGCAGCGGGTAAAAGTACTCCAGTGAAAGCACTTCAGCGCAAGTACTGCAAAAACACTGAAAAAATCATAAAAAGTTAGCCCCCCAGCATCACTGCCAGGAGGCTGCTCCCCTATCCGAAGGGTGGTTCTAGTATGCCCCAACTTAAGGGCGAAAGATCCCGCACCTGCGGGATCTTTAGAGCGATAAGGCTTAGTTCGGTGATTCGTCCAGCGGTTCTGCTGTGATTCCTGTCACCGAATCGATTGAAAAAATCAGCCTTCAGTCATTTGTAAATTTTATTTGCACGGTCAATGTGGGTGCGGATCCCTGGCTAACTAAGCTGCGATTCTGTTGCTCAGCGAGTAGCTTGATTTGTTTGGCGGGGTGGGTAAATGCTCGCTCCGCTTCACTTTGCGATCGACTTGTTTCTCTCGCAGGCAGGATGTTCGTTGTCCTGCATCAGGGATAGAAAGAAGAGTGAAAAAGGCAATTGATAGAACACTGGCGGCTTTTCCAATCGCCTCTGAGCCTCATCCCCAGATTTTCAAATATCACGGAGAACCTTATGGATCGCGTTAGCTCTGCCGATCAATCCACCGCTGACCCGACTGCTGATCCCACCCGGATCTTGGAGGCAATGCCTGAAGGAACTGATCAAGCTGTTCAAACTGTGCCCAATCAAGCCGTACCCAATCAAGCCATCACCAATCAAACTGACGCTCAGCTTGAGAGCCGGATTGATCCCGAAGTGGAAGCAGTCATCCAACGCTACTTTGAGACCTTCAACGCGGGCAATTTTCCAGCAACTGCAGCCCTATTTGCCACAGAAGGCGCAATGCATCCACCGTTTGAATCAGCCGTGGTGGGGCAAGATGCGATCGCTGCCTATCTCGACCGGGAGGCGAAGGGAATGCAGATCGAGGCTCGGCAGCTTGTTCAGGGATTTGTTCAGGAGCTTGCTGAAACAGATGAAACTGCGGTCAATGTGGCAGGAAAGGTGCAGACTCCTTTGTTTGGGGTAAATGTGAGATGGACATTTTCGCTCAACGATCGCCTCGAAATCCTGAGCGTTCGCATTAAGCTGCTTGCTGCCCTGGAAGACCTGCTAAAGCTCAAATCCTAGCTGTTCCGAAAAAATAGCCTTTGAAATTACTGCGTCCAGCTTGCTCGCCAGCATTTGGTCAAGATAGGGAACAAAAAGTCTCAATTGGCGTAATAGATCTTAGCTCTGTCTCTACACTTCTTCTACGATAGGTTTTGTGCGATCGTCCTCAGTGCTCACTGTCAATGCTTATTGAGGTCAAATCGTGCGACGATAGAATTTCTGGTGTCTTTGCTTTGATAAGATTATCCTGTGACCTGGATCACGCTAAGAACAACCAGTACTCAGTGGGAGGCAGAGCTATTGCAGCAAATGCTGGAGGCTCAGGGCATTCCTGCCCGCCTTGTCTTTGACCGAGCCATGCCTCACTGGGGGTGCGGAGTGCCTTTTACTTTACAGGTACGCGCTCAGGACCAGTGGACAGCCCTCCTCCTGCTTAGCCCCATCGAAGAAAACCTTGAAGAAAGCGTTTGAGAAGCTAAATGTCTCTATTTGACTGGTTTGCCAATCGACGAAAATCGGGTTCGACGAACACGGAGCGACAGGAGCGCGAAATCGCAGACGGCTTGTGGAGTAAATGTCCCGAATGCAGCGTCTTGACTTACACCAAAGACCTGCGGGCAAATCAAATGGTCTGTGCCGAGTGCGGTCATCACCTGCGGATTTTTAGCGAAGAGCGCATTCAGCAGCTCATTGATCCGGGAACCTGGAAGCCGCTGGATACTCAGATTCTGCCAATCGATCCGCTGTCGTTCCGCGATCGTAAATCGTATGGCGATCGGCTGCGCGAAACCCAGGAGCGCATCAAGCTCACAGACGCAGTTCAGACCGGGTTGGGGCAGCTTGACGGGTTGCCGATCGGCTTGGGCGTGATGGATTTCCGCTTTATGGGCGGCAGTATGGGTTCGGTTGTGGGCGAAAAACTGACCCGGATGATCGAGCGATCGACCCGCGAACGGCTGCCTGTTGTGATTGTTTGTGCGTCGGGCGGAGCCAGAATGCAGGAAGGAATGCTGAGCCTGATGCAGATGGCAAAAATTTCAGCGGCGCTAGAGCGACATCGGGAAAATGCGTTGCTCTACGTCCCGGTTCTCACGCATCCCACGACGGGCGGTGTGACAGCAAGCTTTGCCATGCTGGGGGACGTGATTTTGGCAGAACCGAAGGCAACGATCGGTTTTGCGGGACGGCGCGTGGTGGAACAAACCCTGCGCGAAAAGTTGCCCGACGACTTCCAGACCTCTGAATATCTGCTGACCCACGGCTTTGTGGATGCGATCGTGCCTCGAACTCAGCTTAAGAAAACGCTGGCACAGCTCATTCGCCTGCATCAGCCCTACCCGTCCCCCACAGCAACCCATCCCAATCACTTTGTTCACCTGCCGGAAACCATGCCAATCAATAGCAGGGGTCAGTAGGGGCGATTGCGCTCTCTATTGGGTTTAAACGGTCGCGGAAGTTGCGACCATGACAGTGAACCTCGAAGTCACTCATCTTCCAGAGCTGGACGAAACAGACTATGTGCTCTGGGTTGAGGAAAATTTAGAGCGTCTGAAAGCAGGGGACTATACCCATGTTGATTGGGTGAATTTGATCGAGGAAATTGAATGACGCTCGATCGGGGCAGCCCGTAAAATTTTCGTCTCCTCAGTCCTTACTCTCAGTCCTTCTCCCAACAAAGATTCATCATTCATCTTGGTTGAGGAACTGTAGATCTCAACCGTAGAACTTCATTAAACTTTACTTCTTTGGCTGCGAGAACCTGTTCTTCCGGCAGACGAAGAATGGCTGAGGGGTGCTTAATTTACGAACAGTGATCGAGATATTGACGAAATCGTTTGCAGGAATCGTTTGTAGATTTAGAAGCGAGGTCTAAAAAATGCGAGGCAAGTAAAATGAAGCGGGAATCGGCTCGTTTTTCACAGCAGGCAATTAATCGAATTGCTCAGATTGCGATCGCCAGTCGGCTTAAACAAGATGTTGAAATTAGCGTCGATATTGCAACAACGCTGAGTCAGCTTACAAAGGGACAGATTGATGCGATCGAGATTCTGATTCGGGGATTAGTGCTATCTGAGAAGTTGAGAACCGAAGAATTTCAGCTCAATATTGGCGCAGTGACTGTGAAACCCCTTAGTGCGATGAAGGGGCAAATCAAACTGCTGCATCCCTCAGAGGGAAAGCTCAGGATTGTAATTCATGAAGCTGATTTGGCAACAGCTTTTTATCAATCCATCCAAAGTAATTCCGTTCGATCGAGTCAAGCAATTTCTGGCGTTCAATGTACGCTTGCTGATGGCGCAATAACGATTCGATGCAGCCTAGATGAGTTATCTGATAATTCAGAATCAGACGATGCAGAATCAACTGTATTCACCGTCGTGCCGCAGCTCGAACAAGAAGCAGAACGGAGAATTATCTGGCAACCGTTGCTCTCTTCAAACTTCACCTATTCCGAATGGGTTTCTGATCTTCTCAGCAAACTCGATCGGCTTTTAAGCCTGAAGGATTTTGAACAAAAAGGTCTCTTTCTCACCCCTCAAGAAATTAAAATTTCCGACGGCATCCTGCAGCTTAATGCCGATGCTTTGATTCAGGAATTTCCGCCTGATTAGGGGCGATCTGATTACACTTCAATCATTCACCTGGTTATGACTCACTTTGGTATTATTTGCCCTCCTTTGTCCGGTCATCTTAACCCTCATGCAGCCCTGGGACGTGAACTTCAGTCGCGCGGACATCGAGTGACCATGCTGCAAATTCCCGATCTGGCAGGCAAGGTGCGATCGGAGGGACTGAAATTTGCGCCGATCGGGCAATCTCGCTATCAGCCCGGAACGGTGACAAAAACGATGCAGCGGCTTGCGACCCTGAACGGCATTCCAGCACTGGAATATTCGGTCGCCTTCTGCGCTGAGATTGCTGAAATTTTTTGTGAAGATGCGCCTGCTGCGATCGCTGCTGCCGGAATCGAATTTTTGATTGTCGATCAGCTTGAGATTGTGGGGGAGACGATCGCTGAAGCACTGGATCTGCCTTTTATTTGCGTAAGCTGCGGTCAGCTAATCCATCGCCGTGCCGAGATGCCGCCTTTTTTTACAGGCTGGAGCCATCATCGGGCAACCTGGGCGAAATTCCGCAACCAAATTGCTTACTCGATGCTCGATCGCCAGTGTCAGCCCATCTTGCAGGTGATTAATCGCTATCGGCAGCAGTGGCAGTTGCCGCCCTATCGTCATCTTTATGCGTCCCGTGCTCGACTGGCTCATCTCTGTCAGCAGCCTGCCGCCTTTGATTTTCCCTGCCCTGATCTGCCAAAGCACGTTCACTACCTTGGGCCCTTTCGCAATCCTTCCCCCTGTACCGTGCCGTTTCCGTTCCATCGCCTGACAGGGCAACCGCTAATTTTTGCATCGCTGGGCAGCATTCAAAACACCAAGCAGGAGATTTTTCGCCAGATTGCAGCCGCCTGTGCCGGACTGGAGGTGCAGCTTGTGATTGCTCACGGGGGCGGCATGAGTGAAACCTCAGTCGCAGCGCTTCCGGGAGCGCCGATCGTCGTTGAATACGCGCCCCAACTCGAAGTGATTGCTCGTGCCAGTTTGACCATTACTCACGGCGGGCTGAATACGGTGCTGGATTCACTCAGCCAGGGCGTGCCGAGCGTCACCATTCCCATTACCTTTGAGCAGCCCGGAACCGGAGCGCGCATTCGCTGGGCGGGAGTTGGAGAAGTCATTTCTGTCAACCAGCTCACCGTGCCAAGGCTCAAGGGTGCAGTGCAGCGCGTATTGAGTGACCCTGCGTATCACCAAAATGCCCGACGAATTCAGCAAGCGATCGCCCAGTCTGGCGGGGTGCGTCGTGCGGCAGATATTGTGGAACAGGTGATCGTTCGGAGCCGAGAGCCGATCGCAGCTTAGGGTGTGTTTAAAGAGCCTTGCCGCCCCCAACCTCCCAATTCTGGCTGCCGTGTACACCCAACTCCCTCGTGCTGCCTCGCAATCCCCTCAGCCCCCTGAGGGTTTAAAACACGCCCTAGCCCCTCGAATCTGAATTAACCCGTTTTAATCTGCCAGCATCGCCATGCCTCGATCGAAAATCGTTCGCGCATAGTTCGTCCAGGCTCCCTGTCCCCAGTAACGAAAACAGCTTGTTTGCAGCAGCAGGTTATACAGCAGTGCTGCTTGATAGTCGGGCTGGCGCGTGATTTCGGGGTCTTGTGCGACTCGCGTATCGTATTTTTGGTGGAAGGCAACGCTAAGCTGCGCCATTGGCTCCAGGACGTTTTCATAGCCCTGTACCCAGCTCAGATGGTTTGTCCAGGAGGCTCCATCCATGTGAAAGTGCGGGTCGGTTTGCTGGAGGTGGGCGATCGCCTGCTGCACGGCTTCGGGGGTCGTGTGATTGGGGTCAACCGACTGCCAGATCTTGTGCTGCTGAACCGCCTGACAGGTTGGGTAATCTTCGGAATGAATGCCTGCTGCTTCAACCAGTTCCAGGTATTCCGTGCCGTTCATCGGGACTGTCCCTGTTGTGCCGCCGCCGCCGTCGCGAATCTCGTGATACACCCGAAATAAATCACGCGGGTACTCATTCATCATCACGCCGCCATTTTCACCGTCCGCAATTTGCGTCACCAGCGAAGGAATCGCCTGATCTTGAAGCGTTTGTTTGCCGCGTCCTTTTGCCTCAAAATAGGGCTGCATTTGGGCAACGAGTTTGGTATCTGATCCCTGTGTTTTGACCAGAACCGTAATGTCGATCGCCTCACCGTAGGAATCTCGCGCAATTAAACGATTTGGCAGATATTTCTGATCCTGAGACAGCAGCGAACCGTCCAGATTTTCGATCGAATGTTCCTGCACCATCAGCCAGCGATAGCCGCAGTCACGCAAAGCTTTGATGTAGGCATACAGCGTATCGGGGTGATTCGGCAGGTGCATTTCGGGCGGCGAAAAACCTTTGACTCGCTTCAGGGCATCGATGCCAAAGATTGCTGCAAACTGATGCTGCCACGCCTGCAGATGAAGCTTGAGATCGGCGATCGGCGTAGACGGCACAACGGCATGACTCCACATCGTCCCCAGCCATTCCACATGCAGGTAATACTGTGGGTCACAGGTGATGCGCTTGAGTTTATCCAAAATATCCGATCGCCCCATTTGCTGCAGTCCCCAGAGCAGATTTCCCGAATAGTCAAGCATGATGCGCGGGTTGCAGTTTTCCGCCACCAACTGCGGAATAAAATCACCCATACGCCCATAGCACCAGGCAAATGGATCTGCATTGTGGTTGTCTCCTTCGTGGAGATGTTCATACATATATTGGAGATGATTAATTAGATCTCCGTTGACACCTGCGGGAATCGTCGGCTGATGCATATGCAGCGCACAGGCGAATCCTGAGGTAATGTTCTCGATCGATAAATTTGTGATTGGCAAAAAGAGCTGTTCTTGATAGTTGGTGATCGATCGCAATTCGTCTTCCCAACCGCTAATTCGAGGTAAGTCTGATTTTGTTTGGGGCAGTGTAGATAACATAGTGAGTTTGAGAAAAATAGATAAGTGGACGTTTTTTTGATGAATCGGAAATGAACAGTCAGGCGTTTTTATAGAACAATACTGTTAATTCAGTTGAAGTGGAAGCAAGTTAAGCTGCTTCAGGCAATGACTAAACAAGCAATGACCAAAAATGGAGAATCGCTTTTTATGAATGAGCATTAGAGGCGCAGCGTTAAAGCATTCATGCATTGATCCCGGCAGCGCATTTGCTCTTTCTCTTTTCTCATCCACCTTAACTTACCAGATCCCAGGCTCTTTCGTAGAAGCTCCTCGCCCAAACGGGGGATAGGGGGTCGTCGCAACGGGTGATGGCAATCGGCTAATTGTCTCTCCATGATGTAAATAGGCATTGCATCACAACCTGGCAGCCGAGCGTGAGGAATAATTCATTTCGGCTTACCTGCCAGGGTCTTCAAAAATTTGCGAAAGCATTCACCTGGAAATGACTGGTAGTTGCCCTGGTGTCGCAGCTAGTTTTGTCTGGCATGACATCAAATTTGGGCTGTCATATTTCCAACTTCAAGGAGTTTCAATGGCTTACAAGGCTGAAAGTTTTATTAGTGATCTGGACAAAGTTGCTAAAGCGCGTCAGGAGTTTTCAGGATATTTGAATACGATCGCGAATACCCTAACCGAGGCAGAGCAGGCTGGAGAAACTGCTTCTGGTCAGCTAGGGCTGGAAAGCACGATCGATGATCTGGCATTGGTGAGTCGTAACCTGGGCGAAGGGGTCTTTCGTCTGCTGGTGCTGGGTGATATGAAGCGGGGCAAGAGCACGTTTTTGAATGCGCTGATTGGCGAAAGCGTGTTGCCAACCGATGTGAATCCTTGCACTGCGGTGCTGACCGTGCTGAGCTATGGGGAAGACAAGCAGGTCACGGTTCATTTTAAGGACGATCGCGAGCCGGAATCTCTGGATTTTGAATCCTTCAAGCGGTGTTACACGATCCCCCCGGAAGAGGCAAAGAAGCTTCAAGAGAAAGGAATTTCTGCGTTTCCTGATGTAGCGTATGCCGAGGTGCAGTATCCGCTGACCCTGCTGGAAAAAGGCGTGCAGATTATCGATAGTCCGGGACTGAATGACACCGAGCAGCGCAATCAGTTGACTTTGGGCTACATCAACAACTGTCACGCAATTCTGTTCGTGCTGAGCGCAACGCAGCCGTTTACACTGGGCGAACAGCGGTATCTGGAAAACTACATTAAAGATCGCGGACTCTCGGTTTTCTTTTTGGTGAATCACTGGGACGAAATTCAAAATCGCTTAATTGATCCAGAAGATGTTACAGCGTTGCATGAAGCTGAAGATCGAGTGCGACAAGTTTTTAGAACAAATTTGACTCCCTACTGTGAAGTGGAAGGAGACGATCGCTATGACGATCGCGTGTTTGAAATTTCATCGCTCAATGCACTGCGTCAGCGACTAAAAAACAGTTCGCTGGATGGAACAGGTTTTTCAGAATTTATCAAAGCGCTGAATCATTTTTTGACCAAAGAGCGAGCGATTTCGGAACTGCGTCAGGCAAAGCTGATTGCGCGTCAGGCATATCGCACCGTTCACGAAGCCTGCGATCGTCGCATTCCTTTGCTGAGTGAATCGATTCAAGAACTGCGGCAAAAGATTCGATCGGTTCAGCCAGAGTTTGATCAGCTGGTGGAAATTCGGGAGCAGTTCAAAGACGAAATCCGGATTGTGGGCGAGCGTCAGGCAAGTGCCAGTGCCAATTCTTTTCGCGCCTACCTGTCGGAGCTAGGGACTACCTTTGAGGCAGATTTTGCGCGCTATCAGCCAGAGCTGAAGTTCTTTGACTTTTTGCAAAAGGGCAAGCGTCAGGAGTTTGAGGCATCCCTGCGGCTGGCGTTTGAGAAATACTTGCTCGACAAAATTGCTGCCTGGAGTTTGACGGCTCAAAAAGAAATGGATGTCGCCTTTCTGGGCTTGGCGAAAAGCGCAACGCAATATGGCGAGTCCTATGTGCAGGTCACCGATCGCATGACCGAAAAACTCACCGGGCAGAAGGTGATTCCCAATGCTACCCTGAGTGCCGAAGATAAATCGCCGCGCTGGGCAAAATGGGCAGTTGGTCTTTATGCGCTGACTACGGGAGATGTGGGAGCGATCGCAATGGCGGGGTCGGGCCTGTTTGACTGGAAACAAATTCTGCTCAACTTTAGTGGCGCACTGCTCGTCACCACGCTGATGTATGTCCTCACCGGAATTTTCCTCGGTCCGCTCGGCATGGCGCTGGCAGGTCTGGGACTGGGCAGCTATTCCGCTGAAATGACTCGCCGAAAGGTGGTGCAAACCATGCGCGAGGAACTGGTGAAGCTGCTGCCGCAGATTGCGCAGGAACAGTCTTTCCAGGTTTATCAGGCAGTCAAAGAGTGCTTTGATACCTATCAGCAGGAAGTCGTGAAGCGCATGAATGAGGATATTCAATCGCGCAAAGCCGAGCTGGATGAACTGGTTCGTCAAAAGGAAGACCACGAAATCAATCAGCAGGCTGAAGAACGTCGTTTGAATCTGCTGGACAACGAGGTGCTGACCCAGCTTCATGACGTGGAAGATGCCTATGATCAGCTCGTTGGGCAACCTGCGATCGTCCTGACTGCGGCATAGTCGATTGGCATTCCTTCTGCGCTCTTGAGGTTTCCTGCAGGATGGGCACTGCTCACCTTGCTGGATCAACGTTTCAGCAGATTAGGAATGCCTTCGCAGCCGCCGGGAATGGTCGATCGGGTTTTGGAGCCGCCCCAGGCACAGCAATAGAATCGCTGGCTGTCAGAGAGGCGCTGCGCTCCTGTGAAGTCAGCATCTTCGATCACGGCTCCGGTGAATTCGCCTGTTTCATAATCTGGAAAATCGCTGAGGGTGCGGGGTGTTGCGGTTTTGACTGAGCCGTAGAAGAATCGGGCGTTGGACAGGTCGGATCCGGCGAGATTTGCCTCACACAAAATCGTTCTGGCAAAGTTGGCGCGAACCAGCTCACACCGACTCAGATTCGCCCGAATCATATTAATGTTGCTCAGGTCAGTTCCCCGTAAATCCCCGCCGGATAAGTCCGCTCCTGCCAGCATCACCCCCAAATCAATCACCCGAATGCCCGTCAACAGATCTTCAGCATAGCCACCTGCTCCATCCAGAATGGCGCGTCCTAAGCGTTTGTCGCGTCTCAAAGGGGTGAGCAGCCCAGCACGGGACAAGAAGCGCAGCACTTTTGCCTTACCGCCCGAATCCAAACTGCCCAAAATTGCCGCAGTGCGCCCTTCGGCGATCGCCCGCTCCATGGGAAAATCTTCGAGCAAGCCGTCCTCGTCGATCGTGAGTTCGGTGATGCCCTGAAAGTAAGCGTCGATCGTCTGCTGCTGCGTAATGAGGTTTTGCTGTCTGGCAAGGCGGTTTTGCTCGATCGTCAGCCGCTTGGAGGTTACGTACTGTTCCCAGGTGACATAGAGGGCAACGATCGCAATCAGAATTTGACCGATCGCACTTAAAAGATTGCTGAAGATATCAATTCGCTCTAAGCCGAACTGGATGATCTGCCCCCGCACATATCGACCCGTGGGACTTGTCCAGATCAGCACCAGCGTTGCAATGACTGTCCCAAAAACCGCGATCGCCAGCCGTCTTTGCGATCGAGAAACTCGCCTTAGCCGGGGCAACAGCGCTACTGCCAGCACCCAGAGCGACAAAAACAGCGCAACCCCGGCAGCAATCTCACCTAACCAAAACAGCCCAAACCTGAAGCCGATCACCATCAGAATCAGGGCGATCGAAATCAGTAGACCCACACGCAGCTCCTCATATGCCAACTATCCTCCACCAAATCTCCTCAGGACTTGCATTAATTCCTGGATGATGATCCTGATGGGTTTATTGTGCAGGAATTTTACGGCGATCGGAAAAGCGTTTTGCAATACCTATCTAATACCTATCTACAGAGACAGCTCGGATGAGAGACAGGTTACAGACAAGTTCGCGTTAAAATATTCCTTTCCTGGATCAGTTGCAAAGGTGCAGGCAGGGAGGCAATTCAACGTGAAAAAAGCAGAAAAAGAAAAGCATTCTTCTAATAATGTTAATGAATTAACAAAAGATTTAACATTAGGCGAACTGGCTCATCAGATCATTGCCGAACAGTTTCAGCGGATGAGTAAGCAAACCAAGCGCGTTTTAGAAGATACTGACCCGGAACACCTGCATCAAGTGCGAGTCAGCACGCGCCGCCTCAGAACCGCGATGCAAATCTTCGATCGCGCGATTATTTTGCCCAAAAAAGCGGACAGTAAACAGGTTCGGAATCTGGCTCGAATTCTCGGCGCAGTTCGCGATCTGGATGTGCAAATTGCCAGTCTGCAAGATGATTATTTGCCTCAGTTCAAACAGGCGGAGCAAAAGCAAGTTCATCAGGCAATCAAAGCACTCAAAAAGCAGCGAGTGACTGCGTTTGAAGCGATGAAAACCGCGCTCAACGATCGATCCTATAAAGCGCTTCAATCTGCCTTTACAGAATGGATTGATCAGCCCAAGCTGCAGGCGATCGCCCACCTTCCCCTGCTCGCTGTTTTGCCTGATGTGCTGAGTCCTTTAATTGCTGAAGTGCTGCTTCACTCTGGCTGGATGATTGGACAGGACAAGATTGCTGCCGAAAGCGAAATGCTGCACGACCTGCGCAAAGTCTGCAAACACGCCCGCTATCAAACCGAATTCTTCAAGCCGTTTTATGGCGAATCGTTTCATAACTGGATTGAAGAAATCAAACAAATCCAGGATCAGCTCGGCAGTTTTCAAGATACGCAGGTGCTGCGATCGCTGCTGAATGAGACGATCGGCACTCAGATCAAACTGCCAAATCTCGAAGAAAAAGTTCAGCAAAAACAATTTGAAGCCTTGTCGAATTGGGATGCCACTCGTCAAAAGTATCTAGAGCAGGGCTTTCGCTATCATTTACACCAGATGCTGCTTCATCCCACGCTGCACCGCGATCGCGTTCATCCAGAATTAATGGGCGAAATTTCAGCAGGCTAAAGATCTCAGAAAATTCTGATAGAAGCTGCTAGAAAGAAGTTAAAAAAATCCAAGTAATCTTCGTCGCACCTCAAATCAGTTTTACGATCAATTTATCCGTTCGATAGGATGCAGAACCAGGCGCAAACTTCAGCTAGCATTTGCGTTACTCCTTGCAGTGTTTTTTAAGAGGGCATTAAGACTGGCGA
>Ga0224723_1000737_pt1 | contig 21674 bp, 30 predicted proteins | sample Balambano_FR2_Me_FD_161647 | JGI IMG/M metagenome (GOLD analysis project Ga0224723, IMG submission 161647) | Freshwater sediment microbial communities from Lake Towuti, South Sulawesi, Indonesia - Balambano_FR2_MetaG | ecosystem: Environmental > Aquatic > Freshwater > Lake > Sediment | place... | reverse complement strand
CGGGATTAGCGACAGGTAAAAAAGCTTTAATTATTACACCGAGCGCGGGAAATTTTGTTGTGGGAACCCAATTAGGTACAATGAATTTCTGTGATACTTACTTGCGATCGCTTTTAAATTTTATTGGTATTGAGGATATCACCGTCGTACCCATACCCAACCAATTTATGGCAGAAGAAATTCGGCTAAAACACATTGATAATGCTCGGGAACAGTTAATCAATTTGGCAAAAGATTGGTAGCGGATGGAAAGTTTAGAGATATTTAACCAGCATCGTTGCTTATTATTTGGAATTGCCTATCGAATGCTGGGCAGTGCTACTGATGCAGAGGATATAATTCAAGATGCCTGGATACGTTGGCAGTTGAATCAAACACAAGTCCAATCTCCTAAAGCGTTTCTATCCACCCTGGTGACTCGTTTATGTATTGATAAACTTCGTTCTGCTCGCGTGCAACGGGAAAAGTATATCGGAATTTGGTTGCCGGAACCATTAATTAATCATCAAGTTAATCAAACTCAAGATAATGCGGAATTAGCAGAATCTTTGTCCTTTGCTTTTTTAGTACTGCTCGAATGTTTATCGCCAACAGAACGAGCTATTTTTTTATTAAGAGAAGTATTCGATTACAATTATATAGAGATTGCCCAAATTGTGGGTAAAAGCGTTGTTAACTGTCGTAAAATTATTCACCGTACCCGTCAACACCTGCAACATCACAAATTAGATAGTAGTTTATCGATGCAACAAAAGCAGGAAAAGGTTGAGCAATTTTTAGCCAGTTGGACTCACGGTGATTTACATCAACTAGTTGCCTTGATGGCAGAAGATATCAACTTTTGGTCAGATGGTGGTGGAAAAGCAACAGCCGCGCAAAAACCATTATTCGGTTGTCAAAAAGTCGCTCGTTTTCTAATTGCAATCCGTCGCAGTCGTTTATTACCAAAGTTAAATTCTCAAATTATCAAAATCAACGCCCAACCTGGTATTTTGAATTGTGTTGATGGGGAACATCAAAGCATTTTTAGTTTTGAATTTAACCAAGAGGCAATTATTGCTATTTTCGCAGTGGTAAATCCAGATAAATTATAGTGTGGTAAAACTTACTAGAGGCATCTATCAAGCATATAAAACTCGTTTTAAATTTTCTTTTTGACTAACGTAATTAAAGCTTGAATTTACCTCTCAAGTTAATTTTGCCGTTCTAGGATAAATTAAAGAAAATTCAATTGTCAAATAAGTAGGTAGAAGTCAATTTATGCCTCAAATTGGGCTACCCGACTTTTTCGGACTGCTCTGTGTCTCAGGTCATCTCAAGGGTTTAGCAGTTGTAGTGTTGATAAAGTTGTTCGACCTGCATTGGAGGGAAACTACAGTCGATCGATTGGTCTCGATCTACCGCGATCGCTTGAGTTCCTTGTTGGAACACTGCGGTCAGAAATGCAATCAGTCCATTCAACCGACTAAACTGTGGTTGTGTTGATAAAAATGATTCAGTCACTTTCATCGGCGGCAGGTTTGTACCATTGGCGCAATAGATTATGGGTGCGTCTGGTTCTAAGCGCATCATACAATAGATTGTCTCTTTACCGTCAGTCAAAATCGCAAATGGCTTCAAGGGTTAGAGGTGCATGATGTGTACGGGCAGGTTTAGCAGATATGCTTTTCTTTAAACGCGAAAACTCTAAACAAAACCTGCCCCCATAGTCCATTAGATTAATCCAAAATAGAAATTACATTAATACCCGATACTCGAAACATTGGTTTTGTAAGCTTTTCGGTTGTTATAAATTCTTCTGCACCAATTGATAGTGCAGCAGCTAAATGTAGCGCATCCATTGCGGCCAAACCACATTGACAACCAATTTGATAAGCGTCTTGAATAATTTTATTTAAGTCCGATGCCCAATAACTGACAGTGTAAAAAAATGTTTCGTAAAATTCGGCTTCTTTGAGTTGTTGGTTGTAGAAAGCTTTGGGAATTACTTCCAGCTTCACAAATTCACTTGATGCAAATTCTCTTTCAGAATCTTCTAAGATAGACAAAGCTTTTTCGGACAATTCCCCTACACTTCTTGTAAACCACCGCGACGATTGGCTATTTCCTTTTCAAGTTCGTCTCTAGTTAATAAATGTTCACCACTAGCGACAATTTCAGCGCGTATTTGGCGTAAGCGTTGTCCTAGTAGAGATTTACTGGTAGAGGTTACGGGTTGTGGTTTTACTGTTTTGATGCGGAGAAATTCAACAAAATCTAAGACTTCATCTTGTTTTTCCTTTGGTAGAGTACGCCATTTAGCTAGTAGCTCTTGTTCTGGACTCATTTTTTTACCTATAGAAATATAAATTAGTTTAGCTTATGTAACAGTCCTATTTGATTTTATGAAAAATCCTGATGTCCAGATCCCCTTCAAGAAGTCGGGGATCTAACTTTCTTATAAACAAGTAATAAATTATCTGTTTAACAGAAAAAATCCTCTAAAAGAGGACTTTCGCTATTAAACCTGAATTGAAATTACTTCAATCCCAATACATAATGTATACGCTTCTTGAGGTTTTCATAACGCACAGGTTTAACATTTGGAAACAATTCTTCCAGCTTTGACAGTGATATACTTTGTCCTAATACCTTCTCAATTCTTTGAGCAGAGATAACATAAAACATCCAACTATTTAAATCCAAAACATCTACTTTATTCTTGTCTGCTTGTGTGTAGATACAAAATATATAGCAATCTGAGACGCTGGTAGATTTATTTTTGTTCCCACCCCAAGTCCGCTTTTTAGAAATATCAAATCTGACATCGGATAACTGACGCTGCCAGTTTTGAAGATATGCTGAACATTTAATTTCTATTTTGTTCCCATAATAAGTTGCATCCACTGCACCCCATTCAACCCTAGGCTGGTTATGCGTTTCCAGTGCTGATGCTACTAAAAATTCAGCAAACAGAGACCGATTGCGATTGCTTAAAATATCCGAGAAAGCCCATACCCAAAAATCTCCAACTGTTAATTCATTAACTATCGGTTCTGAGCAAGTTAATTTACGAATATTCATTTAATCATCTAATTGGTTTCTAGATCCATTGTATTCTCAAGGATTAGGCTGTTGGTGTTTGAAGATATACACTGAATACTGTCAGTACACTTTTCCTTACTTTCTATCTCGTCATGGGTTTAAGAATTAAGACGACCCACCGGGTCGTCTCTACAACAATGCACTATCAGTAAAAAGTATAATAAATTACTTGCTTGTCTGATAAGCCAGTAATCTATCTAACGGTATATATCTAAAGCAAAAGTATCATTTTACTCCTGAAATACTTAGTTTGTTTTGATATGATAGACAAAGTGAGACGGAGTACAGATATTTTCCCACTACTATGAACAATGTTCACAAGTCGGATGCTCCAAAAGTCACGCGGTTATTCTCTAATCTGGAATTGTATAGAAACGAACTTACTCATAAGTCGGGTAGTGTTTTAAGAAGTACGATGTTAGTCGCGGGAACAGCTATAGGGGTGGGGATGCTAGCACTACCGACTTTTACTTTACCATCGGGAGTTGTGCCATCATCAATTATGCTTGTGGTAGTTTGGTTTTATTTATTAATATCAGGTCTTTTAAGTGCAGAAGTAACTTTAAATGCTATACGTAATCATGGGCTGGCAAGTAGTGGTGTGGTAGTAATTATTGAGCAGACTTTGGGTAAGTTAGGAGCGCAATTTGCACTGATTGTATATCTTTTTTTTAATTATGCTCTGCTTGTGGCTTATGTTGCTAAAGGTGGAGAAATTTTAGTTGGTGCGATTCCGATAACAGATTTGCAGAATGTTTTGTCTGGATGGAGTGGAACGGCATTCGCAATTCTTTTTGGCGGTATGATGTATTTGGGACGAGAAAAGCTGGTTGAGAAATTAAATAGTGTGTTTGTGGGAATTTTTATTGCGACTTTTCTGGGATTATTATTTTTTGCAGGAAGTCACATTCACGGTGAATATTTCTTTTTCCAAGATTGGAGTGCTATCGGTTCTACAATTTCTGTGATGCTTGTTGCCCAATTCTACCACAATGTTGTGCCGGTGATTGTGACGCAGTTGGAAGGTGATGCTGGGAAAGTGAGATTATCTATTCTTATTGGTTCGATTATTCCCCTAGTGATGTTCTTGGTATGGAATGGGATGATTTTGGGAAGTGTCAGTCCCGATATGATAGGTGTATCTGTGTTTGACCCATTGGAAATTTTGCGTTCTGGTATTGCTGGTGAATGGTTGGGAGTGTTAATTTCGGTGTTCTCTTTATTTGCGATCGCTACTTCATTTATTGGCTGTGTGTATGGGTTACAGGATTTTTGGAAAGATATTTTTAAAGAGAAGTTTGGTAAATTTTCTCTTTATTCGTTGATTTTGCTTCCTCCTGTTGGTTTATCAGCATTGAATACAGGTATCTTTTTTATTGCTCTTGATTATGCTGGAACTTTTTGTGTTTCTATTTTAGCTGGGATTATTCCGCCATTAATGGTGTGGAAGCAACGGGAAGTGGGAAAAAATTCAAGTGTGATTAATCAACGCCTGGTTGGTGGTGGTAAGGTTACATTGATTATGATGATTGGGATTGCGTTAATTCTGATAATAAAACAGTTTTTTTAATGTAGAGACGACCCGATGGGTCGTTTCTACGATTTAGCTACTCAATGCTTTTAAAAATCTTTGCAAACCTTTGAAAACGCTGGGTTTTTTTACGGATGCTGAAGTATTAGCTGGTGTTTGTCGTTTTGTTAAGATGGTGTCTATATCGTCACCGGAGGGTTTTTGTGGTAACTCAGCAATTTTTTGAAATTGACCTTCATCTAGCCACACTTCCCATAACCCAGGATAACAGCGGAATAAGGCTGTTTCATCATCTATGGGACGTAGGTAGTAACAAGAGTCGATGGTATTAATAAATCTTTCGCGGGTTTGTCTTGCGCTATAACCAATACCGATTGTTCCTGCATCTTCTAAGCGGGGGTTGAGCATGACAAATGGGCGATCGCCTATTGCTTCACATATCTTCTCTAATTGCGGTATTTCTACGGAAGTGGGTGCAATAAATAAGAAAATTTCGTCTTCTGGTTGAACTTTTGATTGGATAGAAGCCCTACCTGTACCAATATCCTGGATATTAAATGGTACATCACCCCAATCCCGGCGGGCAAGGGCGCAAGCACCAGCATCAGCGAAGAAAATTTTGAGTTTATTGCCGTATTGTTCTAATGATGGTAAAAATTGCTCAGCTACTGGCATAAATTTGAGTTCTGGAAATAGTAACTCAACTTGTAAACGAGTATGTCCATCTGCTATTGCTTTTTGGGTAGCTTCACGAGCTTGGACAATAGCATCTTCTAAGGTTTTTGGTAGTTCGGTCATAACGCAAGACGTTGCAAAATCTGCTTGAGTACCATTGCTGTCCAATCTACATCAGCTTCAGTAGTATCTCTTCCTAAGGTCATACGAATCGCACCTAAGGCTGCTTTATCTGAGTAACCCATTGCTAATAATATCGGACTAGGACTAAGCTTACCACTATGACAGGCTGCACCGGCACTAATGCCAATTCCCGCTAAGTTCATTTGACGTACTAAAGTTTTACCACTCAGTTTTTCTCCGTCTGCATATTTTAAACAAAAACTGGTATGGTGAGGTAAACGATTTACTAATTCACCTGTAGCTACTAAATCAGGAACATCACTTAGTTGGGTAAATAGGCGATCGCGCAACTTGATTAATCTTGACATTTCTGGGGATAATTCTTTTGCTGCTAATTCTGCTGCTACCCCAAATCCAGCAATTACTGGTAATGCTTGAGTTCCAGAACGTACTCCTAGTTCTTGACCACCACCTGTTAATAAAGGTATTAATTCTACTCCAGAACGTATATATAAAGCTCCTGCACCTTGGGGTCCATAGATTTTATGACTAGAAATACTCAGTAAATCTATTGGTAACGCTTGCACATCTATTGGTAAACGTCCAGCTACTTGAACTGCATCGGTATGAAATAAAATACCATGACTACGAGCAATATTTCCTAACTGAGTTATCGGTTGGATGGTTCCGACTTCACTTTGTCCGTAAATTATTGACACTAAAACAGTATTATCTTGGAGTGCAGCTTCTAAATCTAAGGGATTTACTCTACCTTTACGATCAACAGGTAGACGAGTCACCTGCCAACCCCATAATTCTAGTAGTCGGGTAGGTTCAGCGATCGCCGAATGTTCCACACTAGAAATAATTATATGTTGCGGTTGGCTGTAGAGACGAGCGACACCCATGATAGCTAAATTATCTGCTTCTGTACCACCGGAAGTGAAGATAATCGATTCAGAACTAGAAGCATTAATTAAACTAGCAACTTGTTGTCTTGCTTCTTCCATAACTGTCGCTGCTCTTTGTCCCCACTCATGTAAGCTAGAAGGATTACCCCAGTATGTAGTTAACACAGCTTGCATTCTGGCGATCGCTTCTAGTCTAGTGGGGGTAGTAGCACTGTAATCTAAATAAATTTGCATACATTTTTATATTCTGCGTTTAAAACACCACATTCTGGGAAATATAAGCTTGTTCACCCAACTTCCACATTTACCAGACTACTGTGCATTTCTCTACCAAGTGGCGATTTTCTTGGCTTTTTTCAGTATTACTCATTCTTACAGCTTGTCAACGAGTCCAAACCAAAAGTAAACGTTTACAACCTTTACCACAAGACCCGTTAATTCAAGTTTACTTTAACCACTCAGAAACTTCAGAATATATAGAACCTTACCGTGAAAAAACCCGCCTTGGGGATGATTTAGAAAAACAAATTATTGATACGATTTCTCAAGCTAAGTTGACAATTGATATTGCAGTGCAAGAATTACGTTTACCAAAAATTGTCCAGACATTAGCTGAAAGGCAAAAAGCGGGTGTAAAAATTAGAGTAATTTTAGAGAATAATTACAGTCGTCCATTAAGTAGTTTTACATCTCAGGAAGTAAAAAAGTTAGCAAAAAGAGAACAAGAACGTTACAAAGATTTTTATAAATTTATAGATGTTAACAAAGATAATAAACTGAGTACAGAAGAAATTAATCAAAGAGACGCTTTAGTAATTTTACGTAACGCTAAAATACCTTGGATTGATGATACAGCAGATGGTAGCAAGGGTAGCAGCTTAATGCACCATAAATTCATAGTTATAGACAAGCGTTTTGTAATTGTGACTTCAGCAAACTTTACCAGTTCTGATGTTCATGGAGATTTTTCTAATTCTGAAAGTTTAGGTAATACGAATAATCTCTTAAAAATTGACAGCCCAGAATTAGCTGCTATATTTACAGAAGAATTTAATATGATGTGGGGTGATGGTGTAGGAGGTAAATTAGATAGTAAATTTGGTTTAAAAAAATTATTACGTCCACCTCAAACAATTACTTTAGGTAATACTAAAATTACTGTAAACTTCTCTCCCATTTCACCTACTCAACCTTGGATAAAAAGTAGTAACGGTTTGATAGGTCAAACTTTAGACACTGCGATTCAATCTGTAGATATGGCACTATTTGTATTTTCAGAACAACGGTTATCTAATATTCTGGAAAATCGCCATCAAAATAACGTGAAAATCAGAACATTATTGGAACCAGGATTTGCATATCGTTATTACAGCGAGGGTTTAGACATGATGGGAATTGCTCTCAGTAATAAATGTAAATATGAACTTGATAACTCCCCTTGGCAAAATCCAATTACAACCGTGGGAGTATCTTCCTTAGCCAAAGGAGACTTATTACATCATAAATTTGCCGTTATAGATAACCAAACAGTAATTACAGGTTCTCATAATTGGTCAGAAGCAGCAAATACTAGTAACGATGAAACACTTTTAGTACTGGAAAACCCTATGATAGCTGCTCATTATACACGAGAATTTGAACGGCTTTACAGTAAAGTTAAACCGGGTATACCTCCAAGAATTCAACAAAAAATTCAAGCTCAGAAAAAACAATGTCCGCAAATCACAACACCTTCTTCCATTGAAAATAAAATTACTGGAAAAATTAACTTAAATACAGCGAGTGCTAAAGAATTAGAATCTCTTCCAGGTATTGGTAAAAAACTAGCGCAGAGAATTATTATAGCGCGTCAGCAGAAAAGATTTACATCTTTAGAAGATTTAGATAAAGTTCCGGGAGTAAGTACTAAATTGAAAGAAAAACTACGAGAAAATGTTACTTGGTAGAAGAAATTTGTAGGGTGCGTTATGGCTGAAGCCATAACGCACCGAAAGCATTATATAATAGTGCTACTATGCACATAGAAAGAATTCCAAGATTTGCTTAGATATACCCAGATATTTGTATTCAGCTATCAACCCTACTCCCTACTCCCTGTTCCCTGTTTCCTTCTTGTTAAACTAGAAGAACTCTCCTAAAATAGCCGACCTAATATACTAATGAGTGAACAATCTGCTAGAATTTGTATCCTTGGTGGAGGCTTTGGTGGTCTTTACACAGCCTTAAGCTTGAGCCAGTTACCTTGGGAACCATCCGACAAACCCGAAATAGTACTTGTAGATCAAAGCGATCGCTTCGTCTTCACCCCGCTTTTATATGAACTGCTTACAGGTGAACTGCAAACTTGGGAAATAGCACCTCCCTACACAGAACTCTTACAGGGTACAGGTATACGTTTTTGTCAAGCAAATATATCTGGTATAGATATTGAAAAAAATCTTGTACATTTGCAAGATGGTGTAGATATACCCTACGATAAATTAGTATTAGCATTGGGTGGTGAAACACCCCTGGATATAGTTAGAGGTGGCACATCGTACGCATATGCATTCCGGACAATAGCAGACGCTTACCGATTAGAAGAACGTCTGCGAATTTTAGAAGAATCAGCAGCAGACAAAATTAGAGTAGCGATCGTCGGTGCCGGTTATGCCGGTGTGGAATTAGCTTGTAAACTAGCAGATAGACTAGGAGCAAGAGGTAGATTTAGATTAATAGAACTTACTGACCAAATTTTACGAACCTCTCCAGAATTTAACCGCGAAGCAGCTAAAAAAGCTTTAGATCAACGTGGCGTATTTATTGATTTAGAAACCAGAGTAGAATCTATTGGACAAGATACAATTTCCTTAGACTATAAAAATCAAATAGACACAATTCCCGTAGACTTAGTAATTTGGACAGTAGGAACACGAGTAACCCCAGTCATTCGTAACCTTCCAGTCAAACAAAACCAACGTGGTCAAATTAACGTCACAACTACCCTACAACTCCTAGATCATCCAGAAATCTTTGCTTTAGGAGACTTAGCAGAATGTCTAGATGCAGAAGGACAACTAGTTCCCACTAACGCGCAAGTAGCAATACAACAAGCACATTATACAGCTTGGAACATCTGGGCATCAATTACCAACCGTCCCTTACTTCCCTTCCGCTATCAATCCCTAGGGGAAATGATGGTATTAGGAGTAGACAGCGCAACCCTAACAGGCTTAGGTATCAAACTAGAAGGTCCATTAGCCTACCTAACCCGTCGTCTAGCATACCTCTATAGAATGCCCACCTTAGACCATCAATTAAAAGTTGGCTTTAATTGGATAACACGTCCCATAATCGAAATGCTTTCATAAAAAACTTAACAATTATTAGTAGCGCTTTAGCTCTACTAATAACCTGATAAAATTCTTTGCGTCTTTGCGCCTTTGCGTGAGATAAAAGAAATATGACTGGTTAGTTATTTTAACATGGAACGCACACAAAACCAACCAAAAGTTATATTCTTAGATGCTGTTGGCACACTCTTCGGCGTCAAAGGTACTGTAGGTCAAGTATACAGTCAACTAGCGCAGGAGTTTGGTGTACAAGTTCCAGCTCAAACTATAGACAACGCATTCATCACCAGCTTTAAAGCAGCACCACCACCTATTTTTCCCCAAGTAGAATCTCAGGAAATACCAGAAAAAGAATTTGAATGGTGGCGAAATATTGCTTATCACACTTTTAAGAGTGCAGGAGTTCTCCAACAATTTTCTGATTTTCCCACATTTTTTAGCGAACTTTATATCCACTTTGGTACTGCTGAACCTTGGTTTATCTATCCTGATGTCATCCCAGCTTTAAAAAACTGGCAAAAAAGAGGAATAGAACTAGGAGTTATATCCAATTTTGATTCTCGGATTTACTCAGTGTTACAAGCTTTAGAATTAACAGAATTTTTTCAAAGTGTAACTATTTCTACCTTAACAGGAGCAGCTAAACCGAATCCCAAAATTTTCGCTGCTGCTTTGGAAAAGCATAATTGTCTTCCTGAAGAAGCTTGGCATCTAGGTGACAGTATAAAAGAAGACTATCATGGAGCGAAAGCCGCAGGGATGAGAGGTGTGTGGGTGAATAGGGAAGGGTGAAAATAGGCTGTAGGGGCGGGTTTAGCCCGTATTTATTGGGAAAACGCGAAATCTCTATGCAAAACCCGCCCTCTCGTGAGGATATAGTAGGTTTTATTGATAATTTTGGCGTCGCGGGGGGTGGGTTTGCATTAATATTTCTCGTTTTACTAATAGATCCGCTCAAAACCCACCCCTACACGCTACCAATCTGCAAAACTTCCACTTCTCCCCCCGCAGGAACTAACTTTTCACCAATCCTGATAACCGCTAAACAATTTGTCTGAGCTAAATTAATTAAATTACCAGCACTTAAGCTACCACCAGCTAGGTGAAACTCATGCATCCCATTAACTATGGTTAATTTTCCCCAAAAATAACTCTCACGTTTTCCATCTGAACGTAATTCATACCGTGATACTGCTTTGACAAACTCTGTCCAACTTTCACAGAGTCCCGACATTTTCTTAATGGCTGGTTGAACAAATCGCCAAAAAGTTACTAGTGCTGAAACTGGGTTTCCTGGTAGACCAAAATATAAAGTTTTGCCAAAGCTTGCAACGGTTAAAGGTTTCCCTGGTTTGACTGCGATCGCCCGAATGTGAATTTCTCCTGCCAATGATTGGAGAATTTCTTCAATGTAATCATAATCTCCCACCGACACACCACCAGAGGAAAGCACTATATCCGCATTGGCGATCGCGTAAGCTACAGTTTGTTTCAACACCTCTGGGTCATCTGGTACAATACCTAACATTACAGGTTCTACACCCATCTGTTTTACTAAGGCAAAAAGTGCATATAGATTTGAATCGACAATTTGTCCTGGTTGTAAAGGTTTATCGGGTGTAACTAATTCGTCACCAGTCGAGAAAATGGCTACTTTAAGTTTGCGGTAAACATTGATTTGTGTACACTGTGCTGCTGCTAAAACGGCAATTTCAGTAGAATTTATTTTAATACCCGCTGGCAATAATTGAGACCCAGCTTTATAGTAAGATGCTTGATGTCTGACAAATTCTTGTGGTTTTGGTGCAGCGAGAATAAAAACCCGGTTATCCTCACGACGTGTAAGCTCCTGCATAACTACAGTATCTGCACCCATTGGCATAACAGCACCAGTTAATATCCGCGCAGTTTGCCCAGATTCTATCGTAACTTGAGGCTGATACCCTGCTGGTATTTCTTCAACAATTTCCAACACGACAGGTTTTTCTTCGCTTGCATCTTGTACATCTGTATAGCGTACAGCGTAACCATCCATTGCGGAATTGTCCCAGTGAGGAAAATCTAGCTGACTGGTAATCGGGATAGCTAGAATACGTCCAACTCCAGTGAATAAATCTACAACTTCTCTATCTTTTTGATTATCTAAAGGCTGGACTAAATTGAGGATAATTTTTTCTGCATCAGTGACTGAGAGCATGGGAAGAGGGGGGAGAGGAATGGTATCCTAAAATGAGTCTTATTTAATTTTGTATAAAAATGGATTTAATTTCAAATAAAACAAAAAGCAACAATCAATTATGAGCAATATAAATGTACGGGCAGGTTTTGCGACTATACTGTAGGTAAACTCGAAATCTTTATTCAAACCTGCCCTTACCCGGATCCATTTCTCGCATAGAATATATTGCAGCTTCATATAGAATCGGTATTAGGATGCTAGACTGACGATAATTAGTATCAAAAAGCCTTTTTTACAAGTAGTATGAGGGGTCAACTTCAGAGTCATCATTACTTGTTCGCTCTCTCTGAATTGTCTCCATAACTTCTCTAAAATCTGGATCATCTTTAAAAACACCTGCAAATTGCATCCAGTTAGGTTTTAAAGTCTGAACTGGCACGTTCCATGAAATTGCTTCAATATGTTTAAGCCGTTCTAACAAGGCAATTTTAATTTGGGTAATAGCTTTTTCTCGTGTGTCTGCTTCTACTCTACAATCGGGAAACTCGAAGACGGACGAAGCAATCATTCCCGAAATGAGGGTTTCTACCAAAATTGTTACCTTCAGGTTAGTGCATGGCTGGGACTGGGGTACATTTAGCGTTATTACCATTTTTCAAAAACGACACTCAAATGTTCTTATTCTACCTCAGGAACAAAGTTTAATTAAATGAGATATAATTTTATTGTTTATGTAATAAATTATAATATGCAAGCAATCAAGACAATAATACTAGAAAGTGGCATCGTAATTCCAACTGAGTATCGCAAGGAACTAGGATTAGAAGTTGGTGACGAAGTAATGATTCAGCTAGTGGATGGAGAAATAAGGATTTTTACTCTACAGCAAGCTGTCAAGCGATCGCAAGAAATAGTAAGCCAATATGTTCCCGAACAGCGTTCACTGAGTAACGAACTGATAGAAGAACGTCGTCAGGAGAGTTTGCTTGAGTAATTATGTTTTAGACGCTTCTGTGATTTTGGCGTTATTAAATAATGAACCTGGTAGCGAAATAGTTATAAATCTCCTAACAGAAGCTGTGATTAGTAGTGTTAATCTAAGCGAAGTTATAGCCAAGCTTGCTGATAGTGGAATGTCTGAGATACTGATAAGGGAAGTTATTAGTAGTCTTGAATTAAAAGTTGTTGATTTTAATACTGAAATGGCTTACTATGCAGGTATGTTACGTCCGTTAACAAAAAGCGTTGGATTATCATTTGGTGATAGAGCTTGTTTGGCACTAGGTCAATTCTTGGTTTTGCCAGTATTAACTACCGATAGAACTTGGGCTAATTTAAATTTGGGGATAAATGTCCAACTAATTCGTTAGTGCAGTTACGTCCAAATATTCCCTCACACTATGAGCAGTAACCTTTTACAACGCATTACCTACAATCCCAACATTTGTCACGGCAAGCCTTGTATCAGAGGACTTCGTTATCCTGTAGAATTGATTATTGAATTACTTCGCGCAGGGATGACAGTAGATGGAATCTTAGCAGATTATGACGATTTAGAGCGGGAAGATATTTCTCCAGGTTTACGTAGTTTTCCTGTAAAAAATTTTATTGTGTTTTGCAGAGAAATTAAAGATTGAATTGATATAATCCGTATACTGCATGGCGCAAGAAATATAGACCCAGAGCTTATTTCCGAATAATCTACATCAATGATTTTGGCATTGCAACATATCCATAGTCTCTTCACACCACTCAATCCATTCTGTCTCGTTGCGAATTCCCCGACGCAAAACCAAATATTTTAATAACTCTTCTTTTGGCAGCTTTTCTACATGACTATAACAGTCTTTGTAGATATTCTGGTAGGTTGCCAATTTCTTTTGATGCAAACGTCGATGTACTTCCAACTGTTGCAACAACACTTTCTCATCAACCAAGTGTCCAGCGAACATCTTCACTAAAATATCTTCTCTAGTTGAACCAATTTCTGTTTCCTCGTCTATCCACTCTACTAATTTTTCTCTCCCTTCCTGACTTAATTGATAAATCTTTTTGTCAAAAAATGAATTTCAAAGTGCTTGAATTTAACGGCGAGGCTAATCATGTTCACGCGCTGATTGAGTATCCCCCCAAGTTGTCCGTTTCCCAAATAGTAAACGCATTAAAAGGCGTATCAAGTCGTAGATATGGGCAGGCAGGTCATAAAAAACCCCACGCAGAAGCACTGTGGAGTCCTAGCTACTTCGCTGTCTCCGTGGGAGGAGCGCCAATAGAAGTTTTAAAGCAGTACATTAGAAATCAAGAAAAGCCGTCCTTCTAGGACGGGGCTTGTATCCCATTTCTTTGGTCATTTCAATGAGGGAGGGAACTAAACGTGAACAAACCATTTTCTTCCAAAGCCTCTGAAACTAATTGGGAGCGGATCGATGCAATGCAGGAGCAGGACATTGATTTGTCTGAAATTCCTGAAGTGACTGAAGAACAAATGAAGCGTGCAGTGCTACGGGTTGGTGGAAAACCTGTTGCAGGTCAACAACGTGTCTTATTGTTCCTAAACGCTTTCATCGTGAAATACTTTGAGACAAAAGCAGGTGATCAGGGTTATCAAGCATTGATAAATCAGGCGTTGGCAGAGTATATCCAAAACCATTTTACGAGGTACAGTCATATTATCTTGTAGGAGGCACGGCACTAGTAGGATTTTTCATTTAACCGCAATATTTCGGATGCCGTGCCCCTACCAATATACCTAACTCTTTTTGAAAATCGCTGTAAATGATTATAACAGGCGTAGTAAAAACACTGCATAACAGTTTTCTTGGCTGACTTTGATATGAGCCGATTTTTAGTTTCCCTGAGTATACAGTTAGGAGATTGGAAGCAAAATTATAATAGGATTTAAACCGCATTATTTTATTATGTCTCAATCTTTTACCTTGCAAGCAATTATTGAGTCTGTGGAAGCTCTTTCAGAAGACGAACAAGATGTACTGTTTGACTTGATTTACAAACGCCGCATTGCCAAACGACGCCAAGAAATTGCTCAGAATGCGATGGCAACGATGCAAGCCGTCAATAATGGCACTGCTACTAGGGGTACAGTCGCCGAAGTGATGGCTAATATATTCGGAAATAATTGTAATGATGAATGTAGATAAAAGGTGTTTATGGAGATGACAGTTTCAATTCCAAAAACTACTATAGAAGAATTTTTAAAACTTCCTTATATTAACGAATCGCCAGCATGGGAATATATCAATACTACTATATCTCAAAAACCTATGGGAGGAGGTAAGCACAGCCTTTTACAAAAACGTTTAGTTGTAACTATTGATGCCACTGCTAGCAATTATGAGGCGTTTCCAGAATTGCGCTGTACATTTGGTAATCGTTCGGTAGTTCCTGATATTTCAGTAGTAGCTACTAACAAATTACCAGTCGATAAAAATGGTGATATTATTAGTACTGGTATTGATTTTGCTCCAGCTTGGATAATTGAAATTCTTTCACCAGATCAAAGTCAAACTAAGGTGACAGGTAATATTTTATATTGTCTCAGAAATGGTTCTCTACTGGGGTGGTTAATTGACCCAAGTGAACGTTCTATAATTGTTTATCAACCGAATACTCTACCTAGTTTACTAATCGGCACAGATATCTTACCTGTCTTACCAGATGTAAATTTGTCACTTTGCGTCGATGATGTGTTTGCTTGGTTAAAGCTGAGATAAATAGCGATCGCAAAGGAGCTATAGTTTTCGCCGCACCCTTAGACGCCGTTATAAAAATCGTTCAAAACCTTATTATACTATCTCGTAGGGAATATTAGTATGATTTTCATTCATGTATAATATTTCGGATATTCCCTGCATGATATTCTTTGTTATCTCACCAAATCCAAAACCGCTGTAAATGCTAAAATTAGCGTACATAGTGTAAAAATGCGAAGAAGAACGTACCAAATAAAAAAATGCCAGCCATTGTTAAACTACAACTCTCCCTAGAAGCTTTTGCAGAAGCAATATCCTCCTTAAATTTAGAAGAAAAGCGCCAACTTCAATGGATAATTGAGCAACAAATTTTTGAAGCAGAGGAAGCGGTGTACGAAGACGATGCAGAAACAAAGGCAGAAATTCAAGCAGTTCGCGCTGAGTACGCGCTTGGTGAGTCCATGACTATGAATGAATATCTTGCTAACCTCATTACGTGTTTATGCTGACGTAATCTTAAATTCGTTTTCAGTGGCACACTAGCTTTAAATTCTACCTAGTAGCATGGGAATAGATCACAGACATTTACAGCCAAGCGCCAACTGTATATAAATACCTATCCCATGACTATTGAAAGAATCCCAGAAAAACATTTTCCCAAAGCTGATGTTAGCCGACGAGGGATGGCTCTTGGAGTTGATTTCCTTGGCGCTTGGCTGCTGAGTTCTCTACTAGGAAGTTCAGAATTAGGTATCCAAATTGTTCAAATATTAGTTTTTGTAATCGTTTGGTTAATTACCCGCGTAATTGTGGTATATAACAATCAGGGGCAGAGTCTGGGACGTTGGGCTTTTGACATCAAGGTGCTAGAAGCAGAACGCGCCAGAGTTCCTGAATTACAGGCACTCTTGAAGCGAGAAGCAATAACTGGGTTAGGTGCGCTTTTGGTATCTGTTGCTCTCAATAACATCATCAGGAACCCTACTGCTATACTGCTAGTCATCCCCCTAGCAATTGACTGTATTCCCGCTTTTTCTGATACTCAGTTACAACAAGCATTGCATGATCGCTATGCTGGTACTATGATAGTTTCGTCGCGTCGTGGTTACTCGCTCGATATAAAATTTCGGCGACTACTTGCAATTGCGCGGCGAAATGTGAGACGATAGTAATTTGTGTTAATTCTCCTCAAGCTTTATTGACTGGAAGATTATGGCTAAGAGCAAAGGTGTCCGCATAATTGTGACACTCGAATGTACCGAATGTCGCACTAACCCCGATAAACGTACTCCGGGTGTATCACGTTACACTAGTACTAAGAATCGTCGTAACACTACCAACCGTTTGGAACTGAATAAGTTCTGTCGTCATTGCAACAAACATACTGTTCATAAGGAAATTAAGTAAATCATGAGTTATTATCGTCGTCGCTTATCACCAATAAAGCCAGGAGAACCCATCGATTACAAAGATGTTGATTTATTGCGTAAGTTCGTCACCGAGCGCGGTAAGATATTGCCACGTCGGATCACAGGATTAACTTCTCAGCAACAGCGAGACTTGACACTGGCGATTAAACGTGCCCGAATTGTGGCTTTATTACCTTTCATTAATGCGGAAGGGTAGAAACAGTAGAGAGTTATGAGTACAACTCCTAACTCTGTGGTATCGGTTCGTAATTCGGGCGTAGCACTCCTACGCCCCTATAGTGGTTAAATTTTTATTACATATAAAGGTAATTGCGAGGCTTGTGGAGAAGGGGACGCTAGTTGAATTTCGACTGGGTAGCGATCGCCGTCTGGGGATAGTAGATCGTCCGGACGGTAAAGCCCGTTGGTTTGTGGTAGATGAACGGGGTCAGTCCCACAGTCTCGCCCCTCGGCAATTTAGTTACACTGCTTCTGGGAGTTATAAAACTAGCGATATTCCCGGCTTTTTGGAGCAGGTAAAGCCTTATTTAGATCCATCCAGTTTAGAGGTAGCTTGGGAATTATTGGTGGAGGGATCAGAGGTAGTGACTCCCGAGGAGATGGCAAATTTATTATTCTCTGAATCAGAGCCTCCTCAATGTTATGCTGCTTATTGTTTATTGTCAGAGGATAAAATTTACTTTAAGCAGAAGGGAGAGGCCTATGAACCACGTACAGCCACCCAAGTAGCAGAACGTAAACACCAATTAGAAGTAGAATCACTCAAAGTTAGAGGACAACAAGAATTTTTAGCGCGTGTAGAACAAGCGCTCAAAGGTGAAGTAGTAGACTGGCAAAAGCATGATCGCCAACGCTTAGAAGCATTGGAAAAGTATGCAGCTTTACTTGCAGATATTGTGCGTACAGGGGTAAATTATGATTCTCTGGCACGTGCCTATCCTCCGCCTGCGCCAGTCCTGGAAACGATGACTATATTAGGACGCTCTGCAACTCCCCAAGGAGCTTTTCAACTCTTAGTAGACTTGGGTTGGTGGAACAATCACGAAAATCTGTTTCTGCGTCGTTCGTCAATTCCTGTTCAATTCCCTATAAAGGCATTAGAAGTGGCGCAACAGCGATTAGAATCACATTTACCCGATCCAGACTCCAACCGTCTAGACCTAACTCGTCTGAAAGTTTACACGATTGACGATGAAAGTACTACGGAGATAGACGATGGTTTGAGTTGGGAATCTCTTGATAATGGGCAAGAGCGACTTTGGGTACATATCGCTGATCCCACACGTTGGTTGATACCAGAAGATGATTTAGATTTAGAAGCGAGAAAACGTGGTAGTACAGTGTATTTACCTACGGGAATGATTCCGATGTTCCCGGAACTACTAGCAACAGGACCGATGAGCCTTGTGCAGGGAAAAGTTTGCTGTGCCCTAAGTTTTGCCATAGTATTAGATAATCTAGGGGCCGTAGAAGACTATAACATTTACGCTAGTTTAATCAAGCCAACATATCGGTTGACCTACGAAGATGTAGATGAAATGTTGGATTTAGGAGTACAAGCAGAACCAGAAATAGCAGCGATCGCTAATTGGGCACAAAAGCGGAAAGCATGGCGTTATCAGCAAGGAGCCATCAGTATTAATATGCCGGAAGCGATGATTAAAGTTAAAGATGATGATATTAGTATAGATATACTAGATGATTCTCCTTCCCGGCAGTTGGTAGCAGAAATGATGATTTTAGCTGGGGAGGTAGCAGCTAAATACGGTAAAGCTCATAATATACCATTACCTTTTCGTGGTCAGCCCCAGCCAGAGTTACCAAAAGAAGAAGAACTTTTACAACTACCAGCCGGTTTTGTCCGCGCTTGTGCTATGCGTCGGTGTATGCCAAAAAGTGAGATGAGTATTACACCAGTGCGTCATGCAGGTTTAGGTTTAGAAACATATACCCAAGCCACCTCTCCGATTCGGCGCTATAGCGATTTACTGACACACTTTCAGCTGAAAGCTCATCTACGGGGACAAGTTCTTCCCTTCACCGCAGAACAACTGAAAGAAGTCATGATGACTGTCACCACAATTACCCAAGAAGTGACAATGGTGGAACGCCAAACAAATAGATATTGGGCTTTAGAATATTTGCGTCGTCACCCAGAAGAGATTTGGGAAGTGACAGTATTAATGTGGTTACGGGAAGATAGTAATTTGGCGTTGATTTTGTTAGAAGATTTGGGTTTACAATTACCCATGTTTTTCAAACGTTCTGTAAGTTTGGGTGAGCAAGTGATGGTGAAAGTAAGTCACGCTGACCCACAGAAAGATTTAATTCAATTTCAAGAAATAGTTTACCAAGAAGCGCAGACAGTAGGGAATTAGATTTGTAGAGACGATCCGGTGGATTGTTTCTGTTTATCAGGCAATAGAGAAAGCTCTAAACAACTCGGCAATTTTTGCCTTGAGAGAAGCGATCGCATCTTCTAAGAATTCACAGGACTCTATAGCAAGTAAATAAGGGACAGTTGCTTGGCTTGCTAATTCTTTAGCTACATTAAGATATTGAGACCAATCAAAACTCATCAGGATATTCTGGTAGGATAGAAACATTTTTCCTCACTTCATAGGGAGTGTGTACCCACCACTCCATATCCATATGATTAAGCTTTCTAACTGCATCATATGGGTCAAGTTTTATCAAAACAGATATTACTAGTTGCACCCAGTCAATACTCTCTGGATCAATAAAGACTCCAAGAAATAGCTGGGAGTCGGGAAAGTAATGGCAAATCTTCTCTGGTGCTTCTAGTAGCACTGGAAGCAAAAATGGATGTTTATCCAAAAATTCTACAACTTCGCTTCGCTCTCGGAAGGTGTACAACTGCTCAATGGCTTGAATATTGGCTTGAGAAATGCTAAGGGAAGTATGTGTCATGGCTGTAGGTTGAGATTCACGGCTATGATTACTATTGTGGCAACAATTACAATTACACTCAAGTGGAGATGTTCATAAGAGAAAAGAAACTTAGTTATCATATTAGTATGAATAAGGAGATAGTTATGAAAGTATCTTTAACCCCAAAATTAGAGCAACATATAAATGATAAGGTTAATAGTGGTAAATATAGCTCAATCAGCGAAATGATTGGTGAAGCTTTGCGCCTTTTAGATGAACGCGATCAGCGTAGAGACAAGCGTTTGGCAGAGTTGAAAGAAAAAATTAGAGAAGGGATTGAGACCTCAGAGCGTGGTGAAGTAGTTGATGGCGAAGAGGTTTTTGCTGAAATTGAAGAAGATTTGCGGCGTATAGAAGCACAAATGCAGCAAGTAGAGGCTACTAAATAATGAGTAAATATGTTTGGTTCTTCATTACTTGTTATGCTAAAAAGCTTATAAAATAGCTCATATCCCTTGCTAGACAAGAAATACAGCCTTTAATCTTGACTTTTAAGCCTTTGGAATAAAATCAAGTCTATAACTGCCCGAAAGGCTTGGTTTTAAGGTCAAATCCCTAATTTTTGTTTAAAGTTCAGCATAATACCTACGGAAGAGCCAACAATTATTATTTTAAGAAATAATTAACTATCAATGGTCAGATCCCCAACTTCTTAAAAAGTCGGGGATCTTGAAGGAATATTATGCAAGAAGCCTAATTTTGCAAGTTAAACACAGAGTAACATTTGTGTTTCAGATTCTACAGGATGGTTATGTGCATACGCAAGTAATTCATAAGTCCATTCTGTAAAAATTTCAAACACTTTATTCACTGCGTACAAAGCTTGTTCGCGTTGTGTATCTGTGATTTTAATCTCTGTAAGAAAATTTTCTACATCTGGAGTTGCCATAGCGTGTCCGATTTCTTCATGCAAATGTAAATCACCAAAAAACAAGAACTCTTGCTTTGTAACTGCTTTTATTTCTGATATGATTTTTCTTGATTGTGAAAAAAATATATCTGCTGTACCTTCTAATGATTCTATCACTGCTAGTTTAATGATAGGTTCTACTTCTAAACTATATCCAGCAACTCGGTACGCTATTTGACGGGTTATTTTAGTTTCTTCACTCCAGATAGATGTTAGTGCTTGGGTAAAAGTTGATTGCTGATTCAAGCCTAGTAATTCAATATCAGTAATAAACCAAGGCCAATGATTATCATCTTCGTATGTATATTGATTTACAATTTCTTGAATTCTATTTAGCGGTTTTTTAACTCGTAAAACGTACTTATTTAGATCGCTAAAGCTTAGGATAAAATGCGCCATACAAGGAGCAAAACTTAACCTTTGTCTTGGGGGTATAGTTTTGTCTTGCATAAAATCAAATAAAGGCAATTTAGAAAAATCTTGTTTTTTTTGTTCAACAAAACTTAATATTTCTTGCATTAGATTAACTTCCTTTTGTTAGATATTATCAAGGTTGGGTATATTCAGTTCAGAAAATAAATGTTCCATTTCTTCACTTTATATACGATTTGGTAGTGCCACCAGATAATCCAACATTAAAGCTTACGCTTTAGTTAACAATGCAATTTTTAGGTTTTTGAAACACCTACTAAATGCTTAAACTTACCTTAATTCTAAATATGTTAGCGAAGAAAGCAGTTCTGTTTGTGCTTATGAATATAATTTAATTGATCTAATCAATTTAAACAGCAGTAAAAACTCAGAGAAACTAAATATTATTTTCAAAATAGCCTAAGC
>Ga0224723_1000736_pt1 | contig 21701 bp, 19 predicted proteins | sample Balambano_FR2_Me_FD_161647 | JGI IMG/M metagenome (GOLD analysis project Ga0224723, IMG submission 161647) | Freshwater sediment microbial communities from Lake Towuti, South Sulawesi, Indonesia - Balambano_FR2_MetaG | ecosystem: Environmental > Aquatic > Freshwater > Lake > Sediment | place... | reverse complement strand
GGTTAGGGGCTAGGGGCTAGGGGTAGAGCCTCATCCTAGGCATCTTCAGGTAGAACCTGGAGACGAGGCTTAAGGCCCTTAACCCCCAATCCCCACTTCTTGCATCAAAGACACCGTACCTGCCAAACCAGAGAGCAACGTTTGCCATTGCTCTTTACCTAACCCCTCAATGACTTGCTGTTGTGCCTCCTCCCACAGGGGAAATGCCTCAGCTAGAGCAGACTGTCCTGCTGCTGTCAGAGTGAGGATTCTTTCCCGCTGATCTTGACCGGATTCAACCGAAATCAATGCTTGTCGCAAGAGCGGTTTGAGATTACGAGTCAGGGTTGTGCGATCCATTACTAGAATTTGAGCCAGGGTTTTCATCGTGGGTGAACCTGCCTGAGCTAAGGCAGCCATCAGCGTAAACTGATTGACCAGCAAGCCGCTTGGCTGAAGCTTTTCGTCAAAAAACTGCGTCACGACACGGGTTGCTTTTCGCAGATTAAAGCAGGCGCAGTTCGCGGCAGCACTGAACCTGGATGAGTTGAGGGGTGAGTGTGAATGCATAATAGATGTATATACACTTAATTGAATCCTGTCAAGCTGATGAGTCCGAGAAAGGTTTGAATTTAAGTTGTCGATGAAGGACAAGATCTGCGACTTCTCGAAGAAGTCGCAGACTTTAGGGGTGGCGATCGCCAGCGGCAACTCTCAAGCCCTGAGCCAGATCTGGCAAAAAATCTAGCGGAAACAACGCATAACCTTGACTCAGAGTGTGCTAGAAGTGAGACACTCTACCTTCGCTTGAGGTTATGCAGAGCAAATTTGCGTATCCTGTCGTGCTGCTCAGCCTGATTGCGGCCCTGGCTTTTGCAATGCAGTGGGTGCGAGAGCTAAACCGCACTCATCATTTGGTGATTGCGACCGCCAGCAGAGACGGCGAATATTTTGCCTTTGCAAGCGTGCTGGCAGAAGTGATGAAGCGTCATCATCCTGATATCAAAATTAGAGTGCGGGAAACGGCTGGCTCCGTTGAAAATATGTCGCTGCTAGCGCAAAACCAGGTGCAGTTGGCGATCGTGCAGAGCGATACGCCCGTCAATTCCTCTGCCAGAGCGGTTGCCTATTTGTTTCCAGAGGTGTTTCACCTGCTTGCTGCCGAGGAGTCTGGCATTGAGGGAATGGCTGACCTGCGCGGCAAACGGGTTGCGCTGATGCCCGAAGGCAGCGGTTCCTATGCGCTTTTCCAGGCGGTTAGCCCTCACTATGGGCTGAATCAAACCAATTATGAGGCAATTCCTCTTCCTGCGGATCAGGCCTCCGCTGCATTGCAAGCAGGGCAAGTCGATGCCATGTTTCGCGTCATTGCTCTGGGCGGCACCTCAGTCAGCCAACTGCTTGAAACGGGTCAGATTCGCCTGATTCCTATCGACCAGGTAGAAGCGCTACGACTTTCCTTGCCTTACCTGGAAGCAACTCAAATTCCTAAAGGCACCTACAGCGGGGCGGCTCCGATTCCACCTGAAAACATTCCAGTCGTGGCAGTGCGGGCAGAACTGGTTGCCCACGAGGGAGTAAATCAGGAAGTCATTCGTGAAATTACTCGTACCCTGTTTGAGCTACGCAGCGAACTGGTGGCGCAATACCCCCGTGCCGCCAACATTCGCCTACCCGAATCGGCAGAAAACTTAGGGATTCCCCTGCACGCTGGCGCGAGAACCTATTACAACCAGGATAGTCCTAATTTTTGGGTCGAGTATGCCGAGCTAATTGGTTTGCTGCTTTCGGTTGCCGTGCTTTCGGTGTCTGGGTTCTGGCAATTTCGGCTGTGGCTTTTAGCAAGTCAAAAAAATCGCGCCGATCGCTACAATCTGGAAATTCTAGACCTGATCGAACAGGTGCAAACTGTTAACGACCTGGAACATCTCTATAAAATTCGTCACCAGCTTTTTGAAATTTTTGCTCAAGTCGTTGTAGACCTCGACAAAGATCGAATTTCACCGGAATCTTTCCAGTCCTTTACTTTTCCCTGGGATGTGGCAGTTACAACGATTCGCCATCGTGAGATGATTTTGCTAAACCTGCACCATAAATCTTGATGTCAACGCTGACTCTGGTTATTGGCAACAAAAACTATTCCTCCTGGTCGCTACGTCCCTGGCTGGCAATGAAGCAGGCGAGGCTTGATTTTGCTGAAGTTCGCATTCCGCTAGACACACTCGAAACCCATGCCAAAATTCTGCAATATTCGCCCGCTGGCAGAGTTCCTGTGCTGATTCACAATGACCTGACGATTTGGGATTCTCTCGCCATTGGTGAATATCTGGCAGAGCAGTTTCCAGGACACTGGTGGCCAAAAGAGAGTGCGGCAAGGGCGAGCGCCCGCTCCATCAGCGCCGAGATGCACTCCGGGTTCAGCAGCCTACGCCAACAGATGCCGATGGACTGCCGCGCCCAACTTCCGGGACAGGGCGGGGAACCTGGCGTACAGTCAGACATCGATCGCATTACCGAAATCTGGCGTACCTGTCGGCGGCAGTTTGGTGCTGGTGGTGATTTCCTATTTGGTCAGTTTACCTTTGCCGATGCCATGTATGCACCTGTGGTGTCTCGCTTTGTCACCTATGAGGTTGAGCTAGATGAAATTGCCAGAGCCTACGCCGATGCAATCTGGTCACTTCCAGCGATGCAAGAATGGCTCGAAGCCGCCGCCGCTGAATCAGAATATTTGGCAGAATCTAAGCTTTAGTTGAATGCTCAGATCTCCAACTTCTTAGAGAAGTTGGAGATCTTTCCCCCTTGCAGCAGCATTCAATCTTAGTAAAATGAAGAGCTTATCCTACCCTTGATTTAGCTTGCACCATGCGGATTCTCCTAGTAGACGACGAGGTGGAATTAACCGATCCTCTAAATCTGGCACTTACCCGCGAAGGCTACAGCGTCGATGTTGCTCATGATGGGGCAGAGGGAAACCAGCTAGCTGCTCAGGGCAACTATGAGCTACTGATTTTAGACTGGATGCTGCCCCACCAGAGCGGGCTAGAGATTTGTCAGGCATTGCGATCGCACGGTGACACCACTCCCGTCCTCTTCCTCACTGCCAAAGACACAATCGACGATCGGGTAAAGGGGCTGGACGCTGGAGCAGACGATTACTTAATCAAACCCTTTGAATTGCGAGAGTTATTGGCGCGAGTGCGGGCATTGCTGCGCCGTCCGCCGCTCCAGGAAGCGCCTGTACCGGCGCAACGCCTGCGAGTTCAAGACTTTGAACTGGATTTGGAAAATCAGCTTGCCTATCGGCAGGGGCGCACCATTGAACTGTCAGAAAAGGAAAGTCAGCTTTTAGCTTATTTAATGACCCATCCGCATCAGTTGCTCACCCACAGCCAAATTCACCATCATCTCTGGGGCGAAGGTCAGCCCAGCAGCAACGCCCTGGCCGCCCAGATTCGCCTGCTGCGTCGCAAAATTGAAGCCAGTGGCGAACCGCCGCTGATTCACACCGTCTATGGAAAAGGCTACCGCTTTGGCTCCTCGGAGGCCAGCGGCGAACATTAATAGGAAACCTTTACCTCTGTTACACACGTATTGCATCAACGTCTTGCAGCTAACCACAAAGTTTGGTTCCAAGATTTTAGAATTTTGCTAACCGTAACTTTCCTAAATCATACGGTCACTTTAGATTAGATTTATTATTTGTATCGCTCCTAAACTTGCTGACCAACTTAAGAAGAATTCGTATTTCACAGTTATATTATTAAGTTTCAATCAACACTAACCTGACGTTTGAAACTTTTGGGATCGAATTTGGTCTGCACGCAGGTTTTTGGGTGCAAGCAACACAGTGCAGTTGTGGCAACCCTTTGCAGGCAACTCACCTGTAAGGCGATCGCCCCATCTGCAACTCAACCTGCTCGACTCGAAATTTAGAATGGCGATCGCCAACTTCCCTATTGCCATTGATTGCTTTAACAAATATGGTATCTGTAGGGCAAGACATAAGGATTTTGATAGAACCTGCAAAATAAGAATCTACGAAAATTTATTTCTTCACTTTTTCACGAGTTAATGACCTTTTTCCTGAATCGTTTATCTTGCTTTTATCAATATGGATCAACTATCTTGTTAAGATGCGTGACTAACCAAGCTTGGAAATTGAGCAAAAGGGATGGCACAAATACCCTTCAATGAAGCAGATAGACTGAATGCACTAAAGCGCTACAGAATTCTTAATACTGCTCCAGAGGAGGCATTAGATGACCTCACAAAGCTGGCAGCCCGCATCTGTGGAGTTCCCATTGCGCTAATTAACCTGATCGATCTGAATCGCCAGTGGTTTAAGTCGAAGATCGGATGGAATGCAGTCGATGTTCCCAGAGACATTGGCTTTTGTGAGTATACAATTCTCCAGCCCGATGAAGTTCTTGTCATTTCAGACACTTTATCTGATGTGCAATTTGCTAGCGACCCTCTAGTTACCGCCCAACCCAATATTCGCTTTTATGCGGGTGCGCCTCTAGTCACCCCAGACGGCTATGCGATCGGCACCCTCTGTACGATGGACTCGGTACCCCGCACTCTCAGCGCCGACCAGCTAGACACCCTGCGAATTCTCAGCCGTCAGGTGATCATGCAGCTAGAGCTAAAGGCGAATGTCGCCCAGCTAGAGCGCACCGTAAACCGCCAAAAGCGGGTAGAAAACGCTCTACAGCGAAGCAAACAGCGCTTCCACCAAACCCTGGATGAGCTTCAGCAAACCCAGACGCAACTCATTCAAACTGAGAAAATGTCTAGCCTGGGACAAATGGTTGCAGGCGTTGCCCATGAAATTAATAATCCGGTTAGCTTCGTTTATGGCAATCTGACTTACGTCAATCGTTACATTCAAGATTTGTTTACCCTATTGAATCTTTACCAGCGTCACTATCCTCAGCCAGCGCCAGAAATTCAGCAGTGGAGCGACCAAATCGACCTGAACTTCCTGTCTGAAGACCTACCTAAAATCCTGGCTTCAATGAAAGTTGGGGCAGACCGAATCCGGCAAATTGGGCTCTTCCGGATCTGTGGTTAGAACCGTATAAGAGAATACAAAATTCTATTTGATCAACGGCTGAAACCCAGTGGTAGTTTGACATAAGTTTGCCTTATCATCGCAAAGCCAGAAGAGCCGCAAATTGTTCTCTCGCTGCGAAACTTTTCTCGACTAGACGAAGCAGAAAAGAAAGCAGTTGATCTACATCAAGGCATCGACAATACCCTGTTAATTTTGCAGCATCGACTCAAGCCAGCAGTTGATCATCCTGGAATTGAAGTCATTAAAGCCTACGGCAATATTCCGTGAGTAGAATGCTACGCTGGACAGCTCAATCAAGTGTTTATGAACATTTTGAGCAACGCTGTTGACGCTTTAGAACAAACCGCTTCCAACTCTTCTGCATCAGAAAATGTGTCTGCTAAGGGTCAAATTTCTATTAGCACAAGGTTTACCCGCCGAGGTAAATTCTCTAAATTGCCCTGTGTGGTTATCCGTATTGTTGACAATGGCCCTGGCATTCCTTCAGCAGTCAAAGAAAAATTATTTGATCCCTTCTTCACCACAAAACCTGTGGGTAAAGGAACTGGACTGGGGCTATCCATCAGCTATCAAATAGTTGTAGAGCGGCATGGGGGCATAGTGAAATGTTTTTCAGAACCAGGTCAAGGCACAGAATTTTGGATTGAAATTCCAACTTGCGATGTGCCATCAGGCAGTTTTGAAACTCATTCCTTACCTGCTCCTATCGGATTAGAAACGGAAGGGAAGTTTACGGCAAAAAGCGATTTTAAAACAGTGACTTATCAGGATGTACCTTCTAGTTAGCTGACGCTGGTTAGAATAGAATTTAAACCTACAGGTCTGCAACTTCTTCGAGAAGTTGCAGACCTAAAGCATCGAATTATGCATCTGAACTATTCATCTGCCCACATGACATCCTGCCGTTTGGCATGAATGCTTTTGATGTGTTTTTTTACCGTATCAACGGTGATGTGCAGTTTGGAAGCGATCATTTTATAGGTGCAGTTAGCTCGCCGCAGCAGCCAGACTTCTGATTCACGGTCGGTTAGCCCGTAGCGTTGACGTTCTGCGATCGCCATTTTCTTAGCAGTTTGATATCGATCTTCTAGCGCCACGAGTAAACAGGGGCGATCGCTACTTTCCAAATCAATCCACTGCACCCGAATCCGAATCGTATCAAACGTGCCTAGTTCAATTTCATCTTCGATCATAAAGACATGATCGGGATACAGAGTACGACTATCAATCATTAACTGACAGATACGCCAAACTTTGGAGGGAACAAAGCTAGAGTTTAAATCATATTGACTGAGACTTTCACAAATCTGGCGGGCGCAGCAGTTCGTACAAACTACTTCACCCTGATCCGTCAGGATTAGAATGCCATCGATGAAACCTTCTATGATGCTATGAATGTCCATTGGAGGGGGGCTTGAATGAACAACATTTAGCCTCTTAAAACATTAAGAATGACAGGAAAGCTTGGCTTGCCAAACATCTCAAACGATTAAGAAGATTGAATTCTATAAAAATTACCTGATCCTGATAAGCGAATTTGTTTTATGACACTACAACGACTTCCCTTCAAATTTCGGTGAGCTTCACATGATTAAACCTTAGTTGCTAATTAAACCCTCAACCAACCTTGAAACTGATTGCTGACCTGATAATTTTCTGTTATAAAAATCTCACCCTTTGGGGTGAAAGAATTAATTGAAAGCTCTGTCAACAGATCTGAACCTGAGCAAGACAGCCTCTAGAAAGGCTCTTTTCCTTGTCTCATCAGGCTTTATTCCGTGCAGACTCAAATCGAATTGATGCCAATTCTCCTAAAGGCTGCATCTTTTGGAGTTTTGTCAGCCAGCATTCTCTACAGTTTTGTGAAGTTCTGCCTTCAAGTGCATCCACTCAGTTGAGTCAATACACTATGTTGTGGGTGTAGATATTTGTTTTGAGTAAATCTGCTGTGTTTCAATTTCTCTACGTTCTAACCCACTGGCTGGTTCAGGCAATCCAACCGTTCTTAGTGCCGCTTTGCTTTGTATTTGCCTGGTCGCTCATTCTGATGACGCTTTGGAGTGTTTGGGCTGCCCTTCGGGATGGTGTTGCCAATACTAAACGAATGCACCAAATTCCCTGTGCAAATTGCCAGTTCTTTACGGGTGACTATCATCTCAAGTGTACGGTTCATCCGACTATCGCCCTAAGCGAAGAGGCAATCGACTGTCTAGACCATCAGCCCTCAACCCAAGACAACCTGGTGTTTCGCCCTTAAAATACGGGACCCTAAATGCTAATTCAAAAGCTCAACGCCTGTGCCGAGTTTGTTGCAGGGGATGGAACGCTGCTACGAGAGTGCTGCATCCCGACAAACAACCGCTAGCGCTGCGGTATAGTCTTGCTCACGCGATTGTCCCAGTTGGACAAACATCTCACCCGCACGCTCTCAAAACATCCGAGGTTTACTACATTCTCAGCGGTACGGGCGAGATGCATATCGACAACGAAAGCCAAGTAGTTGAGCCAGGAGATGCGGTGTATATTCCGCCTGATGCAAGGCAATTTATTCATAATTGTGGCACTGAGCCGCTGATATTTATCTGTATCGTTGATCCAGCCTGGAGAAAACAGGATGAAACGGTGTATGGCGATCGCCCAACTCCCTGAAATCGAGTCAGTGAACTCAGAAGCTGCATTTACTTAAAAAAGCGTTAGATTACTTTGGCTTACGTGAAATCCCTCAAAAAGGCTATCTTTTTTAGCCTCTTAACCGCACGGTTGAGGTTAAATGTATTCTCCTATACAGAATTGCGCTGCTCAGAATTGGTGCAATCGTCATGTTCTCTATGTTGTTCACCTGTGTCCCTTCGACATCCAGATGTGGCTTTTAATCAGGCTGTGATGGACTCAACGGAGCTACTCGGTGAACTGTAGATTCAGAATCTATTGCTTCGTTTAGCGGAGTTCAAATTTTAAGATCCTGACTGCTCCTCTTAAACCCAACACAAAAATCTGCGGCTCTTTCACTGAGTCGTTGGACTTGCTTCACTCATTAAGGAACGTCCAGTGATGTCTAAACTGTTGCTCAAGAAAAGAAAAAGAAATAGGCGATTCTCGCTCCGAGATGCGTCAATGCCACGTAATCGGCAGGTTAATTTATCTAATCCTGCAACTCTGTTTGAACAAATTACAGCCGGAGTCAAGCAGCTCTCTCCAAGCTGGCAAGCTTGTATTCCTTTAGCCTGCATTCTCGTCCTGATTTGCGCTTTCGGTGCAACCGCTCAAGAAATTTCTCCCGAAGAAGCCGTTGCAGAACTGAGAGTCGGCTTGGATACTCTTTGGGTTGTCGTTGCAGCAATCCTGGTAATCTTCATGAACGCGGGTTTCTGTATGTTAGAAACCGGGTTCTGCCGTCAGAAGAATGCGGTTAACGTCTTGTCTAAGAACCTGATTGTTTTCGCTCTAGCAACCATCGCTTTTTGGGCGATCGGGTTCGGGCTAATGTTTGGCGATGGCAATGGCTTCATTGGTCTAAACGGCTTTTTCCTCAGCGGTGCAGACAATAGCCCAGCGACAGGCGATGCTTATGAGGGTGTTTTTGGTGCCCTCAACTGGACGGGCGTTCCCCTCTCCGTTAAGTTTCTGTTCCAGGTTGCTTTCGCCGGAACCGCAGCCACAATCGTTTCCGGTTCGGTAGCCGAGCGCATCAAGTTTGTTGACTTCCTAATTTTCAGCTTGCTGCTCGTTGGAATTGCTTACCCCATCACTGGACACTGGATTTGGGGCGGCGGATTCCTTTACAACTTTGGTTTCTGGGATTTTGCGGGTTCAACCGTAGTTCACATGGTTGGCGGCTGGGCAGCCCTGATGGGTGCAGCGCTCCTCGGACCTCGGATTGGCAAATACCAGGACGGCAACACAACCGCTTTGCCTGGTCACAATATGTCGATCGCCACTTTGGGGTGCTTGATCCTATGGATCGGCTGGTTCGGTTTCAATCCTGGTTCTGTGATGGCGGTCAATGATAGCATCGGACACATCGCTCTCACCACCAACCTGGCAGGAGCGGCAGGCGGAATTGCTGCAACCATCACTGCCTGGTCACTTTCTGGAAAGCCCGATTTGTCGATGATTATCAACGGCATTTTGGCTGGTCTGGTTGCAGTCACCGCTGGCTGTGCTTTTGTGGGCTATTTCCCAGCCGTCATTATTGGCTTGATTGGCGGCGTTTTGGTTGTCTTCGCGGTTTACTTCTTTGACAGCATCAAGATTGATGACCCCGTTGGCGCAACTTCGGTTCACTTGGTTAACGGTGCCTGGGGAACTTTGGCAGTGGGTTTGTTTGCAAACCCAGCTGTTCACGGGTTGGAAGAAGGCCCTGTTGGCTTGTTCTACGGGGGTGGTATCAACCAGCTATTCATTCAGCTTGTCGGTATTTTGGCTGTAGGCGGCATGACTGTCCTGCTTTCGACCATCTTCTGGCTGGCACTGAAGGCAACTCTAGGACTTCGTGTGTCCGAGGAAGAGGAGCTGATCGGTCTGGATATTGGCGAACACGGCATGGAAGCTTACAGCGGCTTTGTCAAAGACACGAGTGGTATTGCTGGCAGCACAGCCAGTGTTCCCAGTGGCTCACCTGGCATTGCTGGCAGCTCACCTAACCTCTGATGCCGTTTCCACCTAAGCTGCACATTCTGAATATGGAAACTGATTTGATTTTTGTGTAAATGCGTTCATTCTGCCCGCATTTACACAAAGATTTGAACACAATCGAATATGTAGCCTTAAAGAGAATGGGTATGAGGTCTGTTTGAGCAAGTTTGGCTCAATATAATAGGCGGCGGTGGGAATTTTTAGGATCTGAGATCCCTCCTGCCGCTTTTTTCATTAAGCTTGGTGACCTACCATTTACGTCGGTTTAAACTGGTCAATGAGTATTCTTTAAGCCACAGAAGTTCGGAAAACCCGATGGGCGATCGCCGTCTGAAGCCAGTTGCGAATCTCATCAAATCTGCTGCACCTTGTCAGCACTTGGGAGATTTGCCGACATGGGCACTTCTCTCTCTGATGACCAATAGTTTTTTGCTGGTGTCGGTCGTGTTGCTGCTGTTTCGCGACTACCGTGCAGATGCGACCTTGCACACCCGTTCGCCTTCAGAATCTTCCAGGCTTGTTCAGTCGAGCTTGTTTCAGCCCAGTTTGGTCAATCCAACTTACCCCCTGGTTGCTCAGTTGGGTCCACGCCATCAGCTAACCTACCAGCAGTGGGTCAATCTGCTAGCGCAAGAAGCTCAGGCAGCAGTAGAAAATCCGCCCGACCGTCTGACAATTTTGGTAGGAGACTCGCTCAGCCTCTGGTTTCCTTCTGAACTGCTTTTGTCTGAACGCGCCTGGTTAAATCAAGGAATTTCAGGCGAAACGTCTGCTGGCTTGTTGAGGCGGCTCGATTTGTTTCGCGCGACCAAGCCAGAGACGCTGTTCGTTATGATTGGCATCAATGACTTAATTCGCGGTACGTCTGGCGAGACGCTCTTGGCAAACCATCGGCTGATTATGCAGTCGCTAAAAGAGCAGCATCCCCAAGCAGAAATCGTCGTACAGTCGATTTTGCCGCACGGTGCAGAGCAAGCAGTGTGGGAGGGGCGATCGCGACTTCTAGAAATTCCCAACAGCTACATTCGAGAATTAAATCAGCAGTTGGGGGCGATCGCCCTAGAAGAAGACGTATGCTATCTCGACTTACATCCCTTGTTTACCGACACCACAGGCAATCTGCGCCCCGAACTCAGCACTGACGGACTCCATCTCAGCCCACAGGGATACCTGATCTGGAGTTCAGCCCTACAAATCTTTAGTCAAACGAAGCTTGAGATAGACGAATAGCAGTAGAACAGCAGCAAGCAGAACAACAGCAACAGAACAATAACAGTAGCAACAGGTGAATCACTATGTTTGAGCAACTGTTTAGCGTTCCATTTGAAGGCGATCGCACTTCACCGGGTCAACGGCGTAAAGGCGTAATCATTGGCGCGGGACAAGTCGGTATGGCTTGTGCCTACTCCATGCTGATTCAAAATACCTTTGACGACCTGATTTTGGTTGACGTAAACCAGCGAAAACTTGAAGGCGAAGTCATGGACTTGTCTCACGGGTTACCCTTTGTAGAGCCGATTTCGGTCAGAGCCAGCACCCTTGAAGATAGCGACATAGATGCAGCCGACATCGTGATTATTACAGCGGGAGCAAAACAAAACCCAGCCGAAAGTCGGCTAGCACTGGTGCAACGCAACGTAGAAATTTTCAAACAGCTAATTCCTCAAATCGTCCACCGCTGCCCCCACACAATCCTACTGATCGTCAGCAACCCAGTTGATGTCATGACCTATGTATCCTGGAAGCTGTCAGGCTTACCTAACGCCTCCGTCATCGGCTCGGGCACCGTGCTAGATACCGCCCGCTTCCGCTATCTGCTAGCCGAAAAACTGCAACTCGACCCGCGCAGTCTTCACGCTTACATCATCGGTGAGCATGGCGACAGCGAAGTACCCGTCTGGAGCAAAGTCAACGTCTCTGGAATGAACCTCTGTGAAGGAGGGCTAGAAAATCGTACCGACGCAGAAGCCAACCAACTCCACGCCATCTTTAAGCAGGTCAAACAAGCAGCCTATGAAATTATCGATCGCAAAGGCGCAACCTCCTACGCAATCGGACTTGGAGTAACTCAAATCGTCCGAGCCATTCTGCGCGACCAAAACCGAGTCTTAACAGTAAGCACCCTGATTCCCGGATTTCATGGGGTACGGGATGTTTGTCTGAGCCTACCCACAGTGATCAATCGTCACGGAGCCAGCCGAGTTCTAGACCTATCGCTAACTCCCTCCGAAGAAAAGCAGTTCCAGCACTCCAGCAAAGTTCTGCGAGAAATTATTGCTCAAATCAAGCTCTAGCAAACTCAAGTCCAGTCTCGCCAAGTTTCCCAATCAGCACAATAGCTAAACTCCAAAACTGCAAACTGTAAACTGTAAATTCCAAATGAGTTTTATCTTCCGACGGAGTTTACAAAACTCATGAATCTGCCCTGTGTCTCTTGCAATCGTGCAAACTCTGCCTTAGTGTCAAGTATGTTTGAGCAATTTGATCGAGCATACTTGAGCAAATGTGAGCAAAAAGGAGGAAGTTCCTGGCTTTGCTGTTAAGCAACAGCAAGTTGAGATATCCTTTAACAAAAGTTTATTCAAGCTGTTTCAAGGTGTAACTATGGAACCTGAAGTGAAGCAAGATATGAACCCCGAAGTGGTAACAGAGGTTGAAACCACCAAAGTCAGCCTTGACGGAGAAGACGCTGGAACCATTACTCAATTCACAACAACGACTGAATCGGAAGAGCAATGGCGGCAGTTTGGGGAAAGAGTTTCTGCATTTCTGGCTGACTTACCAGACTACCTAACCGAGTTTTTTGGTGAATACAGACGACCGATTATTACAATTGGCTTGATCTTTGGAGCCATCATTTCAGCCAAGCTAGCTCTGGCAATTCTAGACTCAGTTAACGATATTCCCCTGCTTGCACCAACCTTTGAAGTGATTGGTTTAGGCTATTCAGCCTGGTTCATTTACCGCTATTTGCTGCGGGCTTCTAATCGCAAGGAACTGGCTGAAGATTTCAACTCGTTGAAGGAGCAAATTCTGGGCAAAGGCTCTCCTAAGATTTAGCGATCGCCCTCAAAAATTTAAAGGCGGGGACGTTCAAATAATGTCCCTGCTTTTTTAGTAGTTTTTTTGTATAGCGGTAGCCATATTGATTAGGACATTTTGGCGGCGCGGCTGAGCCGCGCCGCCAAAATGTCCTTGTCCTAACCTAGCTGACTACAGCTATAAAGGGTAATCGACGCGATGTTCAACTAAGAGACTGTTTGTAAATAAATTTGAAGAAGCTGAAACAGGCTTCAAGACTTGATCCTCCCTAACCCTCCTTTTTAAGGAGGGAACCGAACCAAAAGCCCCAAGTCCCCTTTTGAAGGGGGATTTAGGGGGATCTAAATCTTTGTTTACAAACAGTTTCTAAAGTTCTAGAAACCCTGTTTTCCTATGACACAATCTTATCTGCTCAGGTCAGACGGCAAGACGCTTTTCCCACAGGAGGCTTGAAGGGTTGCACAGGATGTCAGCCATGACCAATCGCCTATTCAGCGATCGCCACAAAATGCTTATCAACTAAGTCTGGGATATCTTGCGGACGGATTCGCGAGTAGCGGGTTTTGTCAGGCATAACAATGTTTGGGCCAGCTTTGCACTGCTTCATGCAGCCTGTGCCTTTGATTGTCACCTGATCTGCTAAGTCGCGATCGCTCAGCGCTTGCTCTAGCGCCTGAGAAACCGCCCGACCACCCCGCTTGCAGCAGTCCGACTTTTGGCAAACCAGAATGCAAGGATTTTTACTAGCAGATTTTGCCGATGGAGCAGGCGTAGAGGGTTGAGCCGCCGAGGTAGATTGAGCGGGGAGAATGGCGATCGCCGCCTGACTGGGAGCCACAGAAACCACCTGATAAGCTTTGAGCTTAACAGTTCCTTCTTTGTAGTCCAGCTTTTGAACCCCAGTTACACGAATCCATTCCCCTGGAACCAGCGTTCGCGGCAGGGTAAATCGAATTTCTTTAGCCAGCTTGATCGGATATTCACCCATTGCTGTCGCCAGTCGAATTGCTTTTGGCTTGTAGCCATCTTTAAGAATTAAGCCTAAAAACCGTCCTTCTACCTGAAAATCTGCTGTTCTGCTCATAATTAACCTGATTTAACTCTTCTATATCGGGCGGAGCGTGTCACTCAAACGCTATTTTTTTTGTGCTACCAACCTACCAATCTAGTACTGCCAGCAACGCTCTAACCGCTGAATAAGTTGACAACGAGAGGACGTGAACTGATAAATCACGCTCCAAAGCTGTAGGGCAGCAAGGGGAGTATCAATTTGGGCTTGAAAGCTACCGTCGTTAAGACAGGTACAGGGAATATCGAGTTCTTGGAGTCGGGCGTAAACTTGCCAGCGATCGCTTCGGGAAATAGAAACAATTTGTCCAGTTGCGGGAGTATGGGAGAGAGGGTTCATCGATTCTAGTTAGACTATATGCAAGAGATTCTTAGATAAACTTAATCAGAGAAAAGTAAAGCCAAGTTCAGTCAACAGAACGTTGCGTCAACAATTGGTCTGCTGCCTGGCATCTATGGCTTATAACAACAGCCTTTCAAAGCTGTAATTCTGGACCCTTACAGAGATGCAAACAGCTGCGTCTCTGCCGAAAATTCGGGTAAAAACAGGGAATCCTGGTAAGAAAGTCTGATATTCAGCCATTTCTACTAAAAGTAATAGGCAAGAACGAGTAGCCACCTGATTGGAATGAATTGCTACGGTAGAACGCCTTGCGGCGACTCAAGGAATCGCGTCTGTGCAAGCTCTTAAGTAATTCATCCTATTGGTATGGGGTTTGGTCAGGTTTTTCAAAAGGGGCTATCGGTGTTATTAAGCTGTACTTATTGAGAATGATATGCAATTACTTCTGTAAACAAGATATGGCAAAATTAGGTCTTTTGCAAACTTTTTACACTAAAGTCTGAGGTTGTCGCTCTTGTTATCCCTGTGAGATCGTCTATTTTGAGCAATTTCACAATTTAAGAATTCGACCAGTTCGGCGACAGTAGAAGGGGCAAAGTCCTCCAGGCGATCGCTCATATCTACGCCAAAACATTGCCAGAGGTCCTCACACAGCCTGGTTTCCCAGTCAAACCAGCACACTTCTGTCCAGTGCAGGTCTGTCTCCAGGCGATCGCCCGGAAGCACTCTAGCAATTCTCAGTCCAGAATATTTTTCTAAATAGCGATAGGCGAATGCCGCGACAGACGGAGCGATGTCGCTGGGCTGATAGTGAACCCTAAACCATTTGTGCAAACTCAGAGCAGGACGGTCACGCAACATTCGATTGACCTGTCGCCGCTGTTCAAAGTCAGGACTGAGAACATCGTAGGTTTGGAGACTGAGAAACGCATTCTTGAGCCTTTGCCAAATCGTCTTGAAGATGCTCAACGCTCATGCCTCTTAGCAAGTTTCCTCCAGTGTGCCCAACCCCTAACCAATTCTCAATTTCATCGAGTGTGTTCAGATTTTTGTGTAAATGCGGGCAGAATGCCTACATTTACACAAAAATCAAATCAGTCTCAATTCATCAACCTTTGTATGAATGTTAGCGTTACAAAGCCTCGATAACATTCACACAAAAGTTTTTACAAACTGGGTAAAAGTACCGCAGCCTTTATCCCGTGCATCTCTGAGTATCATGCAGCCTGATAAGGACTCGTTAGCTTACCCAACTGCTGTACGAGCAGACTCAGGAATAAGCCCACGTCAGTCACCACACCGACGGACTCGACGGAGCCGCGATCGCTCAGTTTCGTCACGACGGCCGGGTTAATGTCCACGCAAACCATTTTCACGCCAGCGGGGGTCATGTTGCCTACGCCAATCGAGTGCAGCATAGTGGAAAGCATCAGGATCAGGTCTGCGCCTTCAATTAGCCGAGCATAGTCTGCCTGAGCTTCGAGCAAGTCCATTTTGGTGTCGGGCAAGGGACCGTCGTCGCGGATAGAGCCTGCCAGGGAGAAGGGCACGCCTTTACGAACGCATTCATAGAAAATGCCGCTGGTGAGAACACCCTGCTCGACTGCTTGGGCAATGCCGCCGCAGCGACGAATCGTGTTAATCGCCTTGAGGTGGTGACGGTGGCCGCCACGCACAGATACGCCGCGCTTCATGTCCATACCCAGCGAAGTGCCCATCAGTGACTGCTCGATGTCATGAACGGCGATCGCATTTCCGCCCAGCAACGCCTGCACATAGCCCTCTCGAATCAGTCGAGATAAATGCTCTCCGCCGCCTGTATGGATGACAACAGGGCCAGCCGTAACCGCAACCTTGCCACCCTGATCGCGGATTTTACGCAGTTCCCAGGCAATTTGTTCGACCACTAGCTCGACACGGCGCTCACTCGAAACGCCCGACCCCATAAAGCTAAACTCTTGGGTCGCCCGCTGATCTCGCAGTTCGGGTTTGCGAATCGTGCGAATGCCTTCTACCCCAACCACAACCTGGTCTTCAAGCTGGAGGTCGCGCAGAAGCTTGCAGCGAGCAACAAATCCAGAACCTGTGGGAGTGATGGCGATCGCCCCATCCATCCGCTGACCTTCCACTTTGATCCATTCACAATTCACCCTGACCTCGGTGGGATAAATCGTGGTGACGTAAAAATCATCAGGAGCTACTCCCGCCTGCTGAATAGGCTCCAGCCGAGCATCACAAACCTCCTGTGGCAGCGTCAAAGCACCGATGTCAATCAGTTGAGCCATGATTTTTTCCATCACGTCATGGCTGGGGGCAGATACCTTCACCTCAGCCGAGGACGTGCTTTGTCGCTGTTCGCCCAGGTTAAAATTCAACACCTGAAAACTGCCGCCGCCTTCTACAATCAAATCCAGGGCGCGGTTGATTAGCCCCGAATCCAGCAAATGTCCTTCCAGGCGAATCGTCCGACTCTCGACCGCAGCACTTGCATGAACCGCAGGCTCCACTGGCTCTGTCACCCGCAGCGTCAGACATTTTGCGGCTCCACCTGCTTTCAGGAACTCAGTCAATGGCGTTTCAATCACCTCAAAGCCAACCTTCGCCAGACGCTCTTTCAGGGAATCGCTAGCCACGTTCATTACGATCGTGCGATCGATGTTGACCGCGTTGCAGGCAAAGGTGATTGCGTCGGCTTCCTCAACAGCAATCCGTTTTGTCTCTGGCACTCGCATCTCAATCAACCGATTGGAGTAGGCATCAAAAGCAGGCGGATAATAGAGCAAATAGCCATCCGTCAATGGGCAAAAACAGGTATCGAGATGATAGAAGCGTTCGTCCATCAGCCGCAGCGATACCACTTCAATGTCTAGCCACTTTGCCAGATGGGGGTGAGAATCAAGCTCCGAACGGAAGCCGTAGCCTGCCCACAGCCAGCGCCCCTCGCGATCAAGCAAGGCATCTCCGGCACCTTCAAACGGTAAGTCTTTAGGCAATTCGTGAACGGTGTATCCCTGTTCCTCAAACCACTGCTTAAAGAACGGCTCTTCACCCTGGCGCTCTTTGTGGAAAAAACGGCTCAGCACGACCGTATTACCCAAAACCAGCCCTGCGTTGGCTGTAAACACCATGTCAGGTACGCCGACCTGCGGTTTGATCAGATCGACGGTGGCGTGCTGAGTCAGGACATTGTAAAGCTGCTGCCATTGTTCTAGAGCGCGATCGCGAGAAGACTTGTGAATATTCCCCTCCATCCAGGGGTTGATCACATAGTCCACCTCATAATGATGAGCCGAACACATGAGGAAACGAATTGAGGAAGTCATAGGAAGGTAGTCACGATAAAGAGTGGTTGATGTAAGAAGCTTGTGGCTCTAGGTCTCCTGAGCCTGGAAAATTCTCTGGAACTGCTAAAAGGACACCTCAGGATGGACGGGTGCCCCAACACATATGAGTTGAAAATTGAAACGGGCGGAAACAGTAAAGCTAAAAGCAGTTAAGCTAACGCTCTATTTTATTACGCTATTCCAATTTGGTGTGGCAAGGATGGCACAGTTGAGGTGATTGTTGCGCTTTCATAACCCAAACTACTTTTCACTGCACCCTGTCCTAAAGAAGTAGAACAGATGTACTATATACTAGCGATCGCATAGGGAGCAGCGGGGGTGGATTGCCCAAGCACCCAGCCCTCGGTGTAACGGAAATTTACATTCAACCAGTGCTAGCAATATGTTTGAACTCAGCGAATTAAAACAAAATCGGTTCTACCAAAAAGCCCTGGCAGAACGGCAAGCGGAAAATCGTTTACAGGACAAACTCGAAGCGGTTCCAATTATGCTTCATCACGGCTTCACCATAGAGGAGACGAGCAAAATTTTAGGGTTGACGCTAGAGCAAGTCCTCCAGGCGGCTTAAGACTCAAAGGGCAAGATCTGCGACTTCTTCGAGAAGTCGCAGATCTGAGCGCTCATGTCTACTGGTTTCAAGCGTAATAGCTGGGTGCTTTACCCGGTTTCCATTTGATGTTGCAGCCAATGCTAGGTTTTTGATCGGAGTTGACGGGCTGGTTTGCTAACACTGCGTCCAGGGCAGCGCGTAGATCATGCCCATCGGCAGGTTTATCGTTTCCGGGGCGGCTGTCGTCTAGCTGTCCTCGGTAGACGAGGTGGCGATCGCCATCAAATAAGAAAAAATCAGGCGTGCAGGCCGCGGTGTAAGCTTTTGCCACCTCCTGGCTTTCGTCATAGCAAACCGGGAAGGTAAAACCTGACTCTGCGGCCATTGCTTTCAGATGCTCCGGTGAATCGTTCGGATAATTCGCTACATCATTGGCACTAATCGCAACAATGCCAACATTTTTGTCCTGGTAGTCTTGCCCCAGTTTGCCGAGTTCAGCCTTGACGTGTTTGACAAACGGGCAGTGCTGACAGATAAACATCACCAACAGCGCTTGCTTACCCGCAAACGTTTCCAGCGAGATCGGTTCACCCGATACCACATCTGGTAGTTGAAAAGCGGGGGCTGAAGTGCCCAGGTTGAGCATGGTTGAAGCCGTCATTGCCATCGGTTAACTCCTTGAAACGCTACTACAAAACTCCACATTGTCCCTGCTGGCGCAACAGATGGTCACACAGCACCAGGGCAACCATCGCCTCAACCATCGGCACGGCTCTGGGTAACACGCAGGGATCATGCCTCCCTTTTCCTGCCAAAACGGTTTCTTCCCCGTCCATCGTAACGGTGCGCTGCTCTTTACGAATTGTTGCGGTTGGTTTGAAAGCAACCCGCAAAATAATGTTCTCCCCGTTGGAAATGCCGCCTTGAGTTCCGCCAGACCAATTCGTGCGAGTGCGAATTTCACCGTTTTCGTTGGTGTAAAATTCGTCGTTATGTTCGCTACCCGTCATCAGAGTTCCGGCAAATCCCGAACCGATTTCAAACCCTTTGCTGGCTGGCAGAGACATCACCCCTTTTGCCAAATCTGCCTCTAGCTTGTCAAATACAGGCATTCCCAACCCTTTGGGAACGTTACGGGCAATGCATTCAACCACACCGCCAATTGAGTCACCCGATCGCCCAATTTGCTCGATTAGGTCAATCATCCGCTCAGCGCAGTCCTGATCAGGGCAGCGAACGATGTTGCTTTCAACCTGCTCTAGCGTCACGGTGTCGGGGTCAACGACTCCTTCTAAATCCTTGATGCGCTTAACGTAGCCGATGATCTCAACGCCAGCGACCTGACGCAGAATTTTTTTGGCGATCGCCCCTGCCGCCACCCGCGCAATTGTCTCCCGCGCCGAAGATCGTCCGCCGCCCTGCCAGTTGCGAATTCCATACTTTGCGTCATAGGTCGCATCGGCGTGAGACGGGCGATATTTCTGCGCCATTTCGTCGTAGTCTTGCGATCGGGCATCTTTGTTGCGAACTAAAATGGCGATCGGCGTTCCCAGCGTTTTGCCCTCAAACACGCCCGATAAAATCTCACAAGTATCTGACTCCTTCCGAGGAGTTGTAATCTTGCTTTGCCCCGGACGGCGACGATCCAGGTCAACCTGAATCTCTCCAGCAGAAATCTCCAGTCGCGGTGGGCAGCCATCTACCACGACACCCACGCCTCCCCCATGAGATTCCCCAAAGGACGTGACGCGAAACAATTGACCAAAGGTATTACCCATAGTTCGGGAAGGGACAGTCGAAGAGTCTACCGTCCTAACCTATCGAAAAATGAGTCCTGAGTGCAATTACTCTTCTTCTCTACCTACCAACTCCGGAAATTTGTTTGCCCCAACCGGTAGCGCTTTGACATCGCTGGTAGCAATGTGCCCAACATAAAATGCGCCAGCCTCAATATCAAGAGAGCTGGCGGTTACATCCCCTTCAAGTCGAGCGGTGCGGCTTAACGTCAGCCTGCCCTCTGCCACTACGTGGGCTTTAATCACCCCGTGTACCACAATGTTGTGTGCCCTCAATTCAGGCCCTTCAACCAGCCCAGTTGAAGAAATCTCCATATCTCCCCTGACCTCAACCGTGCCGTGAATAATGCCATCGACGCGCAGATTTCCTTCAACGTTTAAGTTGCCCTGAAACTCGCTCGTGGCACTGATGTAGGTCAACGCATTCGTCCGCTTGCGCCTGAACATCGCTCTGTCCCCAATTTAATGTCAATGAGTTTAATCTATATAACCCTGGGGGTCTACCGCTGTACCATTGCGGTAAACCGAGTAATGTAGATGCGGTCCACTAGAGCGGCCTGTGCTGCCTAAATATCCAACGATTTGATCACTATCGACCCATGCTCCCTGAATCACCTCCATTTTGGAGAGGTGAGCATATAAGGTGCGATAGCCATATCCGTGATTCACAATCACATGGTAGCCGAACCCTCCAGACCACTCTGCCTTCTCCACTGTTCCAGGCGCAGTGACGTGAACCGGAGAACCGTAAGCACCTGTAAAATCTAATCCCTGGTGAAACTCAAAACTGCGCCGCCCAAACGGGTTGCGGCGTAGCCCAAACGGGGAAGAAATTTCCGTCTTTACCTTCAGGGGAATGCCTGTGGGACGGGCTGCCTCTTGCAGCAGAGTGTTTTCTAACGCTGGCTCAACTTTTTGCTTTAAATCGGCTGAAAGCGCAGGCAATCGGCTATTAGCTGCCTCCAGAAGCACTTCTGCCTCAACCGGTGCCTTAACCCCACCCTGAGGACTGGATTCTGGGTTTGCTTCTGCTGGCGTAGATTCGGTACGAGGCAAGCCGGCCCGCTCACGCAAGGTTTTTACTTCTGCATCTAATGCGTCTAGCTGCTGCAAAACATCTGCGGCCTCTTCAGTCAGCATCAGAGTGCGCTGGGAGTAGGAATAGAGCGTCATGCCTGCCCAGGTGATAGGGGTGCCGATGGCGATCGCCATTGGCACAATCACCGCCAATGGATGGAATGAAAAGGTAATCGGCGCTTTGCCGGTGCAGGATATTAGCACAACATAGCGTTCAGGTATACGTCGCTTCATTCATTCTTCATCTTTGTCTTTGAATCCTCGCAGTGGAGCATGACATACTCCGCTGTGGTGGGTCAAGGGCGATCGCTTAAAGTACCCAAAAACGAGGGAATTCCGGCGAAAATCAAAGCATCTCGGCTTTCTATTATTGGTCTTTTGGAAACCAGGGTTTCCTGTGGAGCAGGCATCTTGCCTGCTTAGATTCGGACGGGCAAGATGCCCATCCTACAAGAACCTGGGACGGAGGCACATTTCCTTAATGACCATGACTAAGGATTGTGAATTTAATAAATCCGCAAATTGTACGGGCGGGTTTAGCAGAGCAATCGGCACTGTGCCATGAATTTGACGGCAAAACCCGCCCCTACTCAATCTCGATCTTATTTAATTCCTATTCCTAAGGACTAATGACCCTCCTAACGCAAAAAGCGCCCCCTGGTGGGGAGCGCTCGCGAATAAGCTTCGACTAGAACTTAGCCAACAATGCTAGGAGCCTTGATAGAAGCCAGGTCAAGCGGGAAGTTGTGAGCATTGCGCTCGTGCATCACTTCCATCCCCAGGTTTG
>Ga0224723_1000735_pt1 | contig 21714 bp, 17 predicted proteins | sample Balambano_FR2_Me_FD_161647 | JGI IMG/M metagenome (GOLD analysis project Ga0224723, IMG submission 161647) | Freshwater sediment microbial communities from Lake Towuti, South Sulawesi, Indonesia - Balambano_FR2_MetaG | ecosystem: Environmental > Aquatic > Freshwater > Lake > Sediment | place... | reverse complement strand
ATTGAAACATACGTAGGGTGTGTTATGCCGAAGGCTAACGCACCGTCCTAACATATCTCGGTGCGTTACGCTTACGCGGTAACACACCCTACAGTACCTAATTGTGTTCAAAAATCAAATAGTAGTCTATAGAACTTTTAAATTAGTATCTGAATGGTTAACATTACATCAAGCTGAACTGATGGTAAATTGGGAACTTGCTAGAGATAATCAAATTTTAAATAATGTTTTACCATTGGAGTAATTAAAGTGCTAAAAGATATTGTAGCAGTAGAACCAAGAGCGAATTACCAATTATATCTTAGATTTGAAGATGGAATTGAGGGAATAGTTGATATTAGTCAACTCATTAAATTTACAGGTGTTTTTGAACCTTTAAAAGATAAGAAATACTTTGATGAGGTTGAATTAAATAAAGAAGTAGGTACAGTTCAATGGAAGTTGGGAGCAGACTTAGACCCAGATGTACTTTACTCTATTGTTAGCAAACAACCAATTCCTAACTATGAATTAGGTCGTATTGCCTAAATCTGAGTACATTTATATTTCCCGTTTCTGTTGTAAAGGACTGCTATAGATAGTGGGACTTAGACGTTTTTTGTGGTCAAAAAAAGCCTCAAAGCTATACACACCAGAGCTTTTACATCGATTTAGTAATTTTCTTGACATACCTGGGTTTGAGCGATTTTTTAGGTGTTGAGGTATATTCCTTACCATAACTGGATTTGAGGCTTTTTTCTTCTTGTTTTTTGTCTAAGTCCCAATAGTTAAAAATTTAAATTGCGAACGGGATTTTAGGCAAATTAAGAATAGTGCAAGATGTAAAGTACATTGTTCTAATTTAATTTTCTATTTACTACTAAAATTTTCCCCTGATTATCAATTACTAAAGGGGTTTTCGGAAAATCACTTTTAGTTAAATCATGTACTAATTTAATAGTGCGCCCATACTTATCAAAGTGTGGAATTCCCTGCTTATCCATATGAACAGGGATAATTTGACCTGATATAAATTTTCCTTGCGGATTAAGTTTAACTTCTAAAATCATGGAATAACCAGTTTCACCTGCGGTTGATAAAGTCCGGTATCCAAGAAAATTTCCTAAAGAATAAGCAATGAGTTTTCCTTTATACATTTCCATTGCTCTAGGAACATGAGGCCCGTGTCCAACTACTAAATCTGCACCTACATCAATCATTGTTCTCGCAAATTTGACAGAATTTCCTCGATTTTCTCCATAGAAGAACTCAGTCTGATTCTTAACGTGTAGCGCTCCCGTTCCTTCTGCACCTACGTGCATTGATACAATGACAATTTTTGCCTTTGTTTTAGCTTGTGCTATCAGCCCTTTCGCTTTTTCTAAGTCGTGGATAGAATTATAGAATTCATAGGGAGAAAACCCAATCATAGCCACTGAAACATTATTAATTTTCAGATAAAGAATTTGATTTTTATGACCTAATGTTTTTATCCCCACAGCACTAAGATTTTTGACAGTATCTTGAAACCCTACTTCTCCAAAATCTTTGGCATGATTATTAGCTATGTGAAAAACATCAAATCCGACATTAGCGAAAAGTTGTGCATATTCTGGTGGAGAACGAAAAGCAAATATTTGTCCACGACTAATATCTTTGGCAGAATGAGGATATTTAGTTAAAGAAGTTTCAAAATTACCCAACAAAATATCAGCCTTTTGTAAATATGCTCTGACTGATTTGGGAATCAGGTGATTTTTATCTTTAGGCAGTCTATTGTTAGGATAATTTGTACCAGGTATAACATCTCCAACGGCTTTGATAGTAATATTTCCATTGGAATATGTCTGTGTTAAGCTTTGCGTTTGAGCATCTGATAATTGACGCGAATTATTTCCAAAAAATGGGAACAAAAGAGCAGCGAAAACTGTCAAGCTCATGCCAAAAGTCAGCAAAGCTTTCTTTCTCATTTAATTATTCCTTATTCCGCTAAATTTGCTATGGAGGTTATGGATGAAATTACAGTTGTATTAGTAGAAATACCCGGAATTACAAATCTAATGCGATGAAGCTGTACTTAGTCTTTGATAAGATTTTTCTCGCTATTATCACCCTAAGCTTGCACCAGAAAGTTGTAGATATTACATACAATTCCAATTTAGACCTTACTTACGGCTATTGTGTGTAAAATGTCAAACAATTTATTAAATTAAAGTAGGTTTATAACACTCGTTGTTCTAAGAAGATTTACTTAAGGATAGTTGGGAAACAAGTATTATGTTAATTATCATATATAATACGTAGATTAAAATAATCGGTAATCATGTTTGGTGACGAGGAATTAGACCTATAAGTTTCTTTAAAAATACTTAACTATGCTGCTAAACAACCGCTATCAAGTGATTAAAGTTCTAGGAAGTGGTGGATTTGGTGAAACTTTTCTCGCAGAAGATACGCAAATGCCTTCTAAGCGTTACTGTGTAATTAAACAACTAAAACCGATTCACAACAATCCTCAAATTTACCAGTTAGTCCAAGAGCGATTTCAGCGGGAAGCAGCGATTTTAGAAGAATTAGGAGGAGATAGTCTTCAGATTCCCAGCTTATATGCCTATTTTCAAGATAATGGGCAATTTTATTTAGTGCAAGAGTTTGTTGAAGGTGAAACTTTAAGCGCTAGAGTGTCAAAGCAAGGAATATTAAGCGAAAGTGCTGTCAAAGAAATATTGATTAGCTTATTGCTAGTACTAGAGTTTGTACACTCTAAAGGAATGATTCATCGAGATATTAAGCCAGATAATATTATTTTACGGTATCGAGATAGTTTACCTGTACTGATTGACTTTGGTGCAGTCAGAGAAACAATGGGAACGGTAATTAATTCTCAGGGTAATTCTACTAGTTCAATTGTAATTGGTACTCCTGGATATATGCCTAGCGAGCAGGCTATGGGTAGACCAGTATATTCTAGTGATCTATATAGCTTGAGTGTGACGGCAATTTATTTACTGACTGGGTTGCAACCACAAAAATTAATCGATCCCCAAACAGGAGAAATTTCCTGGCATCAACACGCTTTGAATGTTAGTCCGACATTTAAACTAGTAATTGACAAAGCCATAGCTTATCATCCACGCGATCGCTTTTCGAGTGCGAGAGAAATGATTGATGCGTTACTTAGGGATGAAGTTGTTGCAAGTGCTACTAACTTGAACTATGAACAATTACCCACACGCACACCACCTGAACCTCAGAATCAAGCTAAAGGACATAATGGAGTTATTTTAGGTAGTTTGATAGCGGGTAGTTTGATTGGTGGTTCTGTAATTGCTGGCTTAATTTTAACAAAGTCTCCTCAACCAATTACACAACCTACACCTCAACTCATTGTACAACCAACAGTAAATTCACTACAGTTAAATTCTTTTTATTTTGTGGCAGATTCTGCATTTTCTGATTTACAAACTACTCAAAAACAAGTCAATAATCTTCAAACACAGGGTTATTCTCAAGCAGGAAATTTTTGGATACCAGATTATCCTAATTTATCGAATCAACAATTATTTCAAGTTTACCCAAACAAATTTAGTAACAGCAATTCTTGTCTAGAATTTTTAAAAAATTATGTACAAGTAAATTCAAAAGCATACTGCGCTAGAGCTAGCAAAGATCCAAATACACCTAGTGAACGTCGAAATATTACTCCTATACAAAATACCATTGATTACTCTTGGCTTTCTTCTAGAAAAGTTACCAACAGTGATTTAGAAGGTAAAACAGCTTTTGAATTAGATATCATGCGAAATTCAATTTATGCTCGTTATGGTCGCCGATTTGATAATCAATTATTACAAAATTATTTTAATAATCAGTCCTGGTACAGGCCAGTATACACGCCAAATGAATTTCCTTATAATTTGCTTTCGCCATTAGAGCAAAATAATGCAGCTGATATCTTGAAATATCAAAATCAAAATAATTTAAGATTCGTGAAATAATCCCCAGATACTTTAATCAATCAGTACAAATTTCCGAATTTGAGAACTTTTATCTACTTTACGTGAAAACATTGCCGTAAATAATAACTGCCATGCACTAGGAGAAAATAAAGCTCCGTCTAACATTTGTAGAGCGCTAGTAGTGTTTCTTTGCTTCACAGCAACAAGCATCCAATGTAACTTCAAGTACTTCTTGATACTTTCTATACTTGGCATTGCTGAGCGATGTTTTTCATTGATTAAAGCATAAATTTTTTCTTTCATTAAGATATTATTATCCAAACGGCGTGTAAAAGAGAGCTTGTGATTGTAAGCACCACTCCAAATAGTGCGATAGGCTAAGCACTGATTCAGAAAAATTGCATCACCAAATTGGGCAATCCGAATCCAAGAATCTATATCATCACAGTTGGTATCAAGGTTAGAATCCCATCCACCAGTGTCTAAAAAAATGTCACGACGACAAGCTACTTGGACAGGAGTTCCGAAGGGAAGCAATTCTAGCAGCATACCGTAGTGTATATCATCTTGAGGTACGTAGAAAGCTGACCCTGGGCCAATAATCGGTGTACGACTTACTTCATGTCCTTTATGATCAACTTGGGCCGCAATGCAGGAGCAAATAACAGCATTCGGATGAAGAGAAATTGATTTGACCATCTCCTCAATGCAATTAGGTGCTAAATAATCGTCATCATCTAAGAATTTGATCCAATCCCCACTTGCTGCTTTCACACCAGCATTTACTGTTGCTGCATGACCAAGGTTAACTTGATTACGATGATAGACAAGGCGATCGCTATCTAAACTTGTAACATAAGCTTGTGTATCGTCTGAGGAACAATCATCAACAACAACAACTTCACAAGAATTTGTCTGTGAAAATACGGAATTAATTGCTCGTTTGAGTAGTTCTAAGCGATTGTAAGTCGTGATGACAACGCTAAACTTCATAATCACACCTGTCGGGCTGCATTCTCTAATACATATTTCATATTTTTATCTAGTTTGACCGGGAAATCATCACCTTTTTAGAAATTTAGAAAAATTTTTAATTAAGACTGGACTCAAAGGCAGTAATAGTTCTAATATTGATGATCGTGAGTTTTTAACGACTATATGAACGCGCAACAGATAATCCGTTCTATTGAAGCGGAGCAACTAAAGTCTGATCTCCCTGACATTTACGTCGGCGACACAGTAAAAGTCGGCGTTAAGATTAAAGAAGGAGACAAATATCGTGTCCAACCTTATGAAGGTGTAGTGATTGCTAAGCGTAACGGTGGTATTAACGAAACTATTACCGTCCGCCGAGTCTTTCAAGGTGTTGGTGTGGAACGGGTATTTTTGATCCATTCACCCCGAATCGATAACATCAAAGTACTGCGTCGTGGTAAAGTACGTCGGGCTAAGCTTTATTATCTACGCGATCGCGTTGGTAAAGCGACCCGGATTAAACAACGCTTCGACCGTCCCTTGTAATTCTGATATGAGAAAACTTAAACACACTGCTCCTTACACTCAAAAATCCCTCGACCAAAATATAATTCACAAATATTGCCAAATTGCGTTAAGCTAGTATACGATTACGCAATAAACTGAATCCAAGACAGCTTGTGCGCTCTTAGTTCAGTTGGTAGAACGCAGGTCTCCAAAACCTGATGTCGGGGGTTCAAGTCCTCCAGGGCGCGCTCTCAAGACAAAAGTAGACTGTAGAAATGCAAAATATCGCATTTCTACAGTCTTCAAAATTTTGAGTATAATTTATTTTGCAGCTTGTTGTACTAAGCTAGTAGGCTTGAATTGAAGCTGTGAGCATAGGTAAAAGTTAACAGGCGATGGCTGTAAAAGGAATTGGGGAGAGAAACGAACGTGACCAAGAAAAACGAAGCAGAAATGCCAGAAAGCAACAACGGGCTTAACGTTACGAACTTCATTCAAGGACTAAAAGAAGAGTTCGAGAAAGTGGTTTGGCCTAGCCGCAAGCAGTTAGTGAGCGAATCAGCAGCTGTATTGTTAATGGTGACACTCTCCGCCTGTTTAATATTCCTAGTGGATCAATTGTTTATTTGGGCAGCAGCACAGGTATTCAGATGACTTATGCAACAGACGAACCCCAGAATTCGGCTTCGTTGCACTCCGAAGAAATAGGGGAAACAGCGCTAAATACCTCCTCGGAAGCCCGGTGGTATGCAGTGCAAGTAGCTTCTGGTTGTGAAAAACGTGTAAAAACAAATTTGGAGCAGCGCATCCAAACTTTTGATGTAGCTGATAAGATTTTACAGGTGGAGATTCCCCACACCCCAGCGGTGAAAATCCGTAAGGATGGAAGTCGTCAACACACAGAAGAAAAGGTTTTCCCCGGCTATGTGCTAGTGCGGATGTTGATGGATGATGACACCTGGCAGGTAGTCCGAAACACCTCTCATGTAATTAATTTTGTGGGAGCAGAGCAAAAACGTGGTACCGGCAGAGGTCGCGGACACGTTAAACCTGTACCGTTAGGTTATTCAGAAGTTGAACGCATCTTTAAGCAAGCCACGGAACAAGAGCCAGTTCTGAAAATTGATATGGCAACTGGTGATAAGATAATCGTTCTAAATGGTCCATTTAAGGACTTTGAAGGTGAGGTAATTGAAGTTAGTCCAGAACGGAGTAAACTTAAAGCCTTGCTCTCCATATTTGGACGAGATACACCAGTCGAATTGGAATTTAATCAGGTTGAGAAACAGAGCTAATTAAAAATGGCGAAAAAAGTTGTAGCGATCATTAAACTGGCATTAAACGCTGGTAAAGCTAACCCAGCACCGCCAGTTGGTCCTGCATTGGGTCAACACGGCGTGAACATTATGATGTTCTGCAAAGAGTACAATGCCAAAACAGCAGACCAAGCTGGGATGGTAATACCTGTAGAAATTTCGGTTTATGAAGACCGGAGTTTTACATTTGTACTCAAAACACCGCCAGCGTCAGTATTGATTACCAAAGCAGCTAAGATTGAGAAAGGTTCTAATGAACCCAATAAAAAGAAAGTTGGGTCAATTACAACCGACCAATTACGGCAGATAGCGCAAACTAAATTGCCTGACCTCAATGCCAACGACATTGACGCAGCAATGAAGATTATTGCTGGTACTGCTAAAAATATGGGTGTAACAGTTACTGACTAGTACAACAAAGGTAATAAAAATACCTGTCAAGCTTTACAACTGCTTGAGACAGTCAGAAACTAAAATCTAAACAAATTAATTTGGGGGAGAGAATTTACCTCGTTAGTTACCCCAGGAGAGAAAAATGACTAAAAAAGTATCGCGGCGTTTACAAACGCTATTAGACAAAGTAGAAGATAGGGATTACGCTCCTCTAGAAGCCCTAAGCTTGCTTAAAGAAACAGCAACAGCCAAGTTCGCAGAAGCAGCAGAAGCACACATCCGTTTAGGAATTGACCCCAAGTATACAGACCAACAGTTGCGGACAACAGTCGCATTGCCTAAAGGTACAGGTCAAATTGTCCGTGTGGCAGTAATTGCCCGAGGTGAAAAAGTGACAGAAGCTACTAACGCCGGAGCGGATATTGTGGGTTCAGAAGAATTAATTGACGAAATCCAGAAAGGTAGAATGGATTTTGATAAGTTGATTGCGACCCCAGATGTTATGCCTCAGGTAGCAAAGCTTGGTAAACTACTTGGGCCACGGGGATTGATGCCATCACCCAAAGGTGGTACAGTAACATTCGACATTGGCAGTGCGATCGCGGAATTTAAAGCAGGGAAATTAGAATTTCGTGCTGATCGTACAGGCATTGTTCATGTTATGTTTGGTAAGGCATCATTCACACCAGAAGATTTACTAGTAAACTTGAAGGCGTTACAAGAAACAGTAGATCGTAACCGTCCTTCAGGAGCTAAAGGTCGTTACTGGCGCACCATGTATGTATCTGCTACTATGGGCCCATCGATTAGAGTGGATGTTACCGCTCTACGCGATCTGAAAATGAATGAAGCAGCCTAACAAGAATTAAATAAAAAGCCGGAGACAGCAGGTGCCATTGGCTTAATTTCCTGCCGAGGTTTACACTTAATTGCCTAAAAAGCTACTTGATATGTAGTCAAAATAATTTGGCGTCTTAAGAGTATAACTGGATGAACCCCGGCTATGGTAGTCGGGGTTTGTTGTTTTTGAGGAGTGTGGAGTGGGTATTAAGCTACTCCCTACTCCCTGTTCCCTACTCCCTATTCCCTGTCTAAGGTGAAAACGAAATGGGTAGAACCATAGAAAACAAAAGAGAAATTGTTGCTGACCTCAAGGAAACCTTGAGCAAGTCAACTTTAGCACTAGTAATTGAGTATCACGGTCTGACCGTTGCCGAAATCACCGATTTACGTAGACGGTTACGTCCTAGCGGTACAGTCTGCAAAGTGACAAAAAATACCTTCATGGGTATTGCCATTCAAGACGATGAAAAATGGCAATCAATGTCGGAATTGTTGAAGGGTTCTTCTGCCTTTTTGCTAGTACAAGAAGATTTCTCCTCAGCAATTAAGGCTTATCAAGATTTCCAAAAAGTCACCAAGAAAACAGAACTTCGTGGTGGTGTTATGGAAGGGCGTCTGCTCAAAGAGCCAGATGTCAAAGCACTAGGAGACTTACCTTCTAAAGAACAACTCATGGCGCAAATTGCTGGAGCTATCAACTCTTTGGCTAGCAAAATTGCTGTGGGTATCAACGAGGTTCCAAGTTCGCTCGCTCGTGCTTTACAAGCTAAAGCTGAAAAAGATGGTGGTGGTGGAGAAACTGCTACTGAGGAAGTAGTTAGTGGATAGAGTAGATAAAACAATAAGCTATTACCTCATTTTCCCTCTCTCCCCCTACTCCCTAACGCCACATGCTACAACGGGGGAAACCCCCGCAACGCAGTGGCTCCTCCCTACTCCCTTTCTTTAAACCAACTACCAACAAATCAAAACTACAGGAGTTATATCAATGTCTACTGCAACTGATGAAATTTTGGATAAGTTAAAATCTTTGACTTTACTAGAAGCTTCCGAATTAGTTAAGCAAATTGAAGAAGCTTTTGGTGTAAGTGCTGCTGCACCTGCTGGTGGAATGATGATGATGGCTCCTGGTGCAGGTGCTGCTGCTCCTGCTGAACCAGTAGAAGAGAAAACTGAGTTTGATGTAGTTCTAGAAGCTGTACCCGCTGATAAGAAGATTGCCATCCTGAAGATTGTCCGCGAATTGACAGGTCTAGGTCTGAAAGAAGCGAAAGACTTGGTAGAAGCTGCACCGAAAGCAGTTAAGGAAGCGATCGCTAAGGATGCTGCTGAAGACGCTAAGAAGCGGATTGAAGAAGCTGGTGGTAAGGTCAGCATTAAGTAATTAATATTTACTTAGTACAAGATATAGAATATGGGGCATATATTTAGTAAAACTAAATTATGTCCCAATTTTTTATACATATAAATTTGTAATTTGCTTTACTACCGTATATTGATTAAAAGTGTTTATACTTATATTTTTTCACTTAAAAATAAAACGTAGTTCTATAAATCTGAAGCTTTTGTAACAGGAAACAGCACTTTCGGCGATAAAACTCTAAAATCAAGAAGTATTATTTTTAAACAAGGAAGTTATGGCTGCAAAAGTAGAAATTTATACGTGGAAAACTTGCCCTTTTTGTATTCGTGCCAAAGGTTTACTGACAAAAAAGGGAGTTAATTTTACTGAGTACAGTATCGATGGAGACGAGGCAGCACGAGATAAAATGTCTGAAAGAGCGAATGGACAACGCTCTGTACCTCAGATTTTCATCAATGATGTTCATGTTGGTGGCTGCGATGATATCCACGCTTTAAATGCTCAAGGAAAATTAGATGAGTTATTAGCCGATTAAAATTTATAGTTCAATATTCATTAATAGATGGATAATTTATATTGAACTTAAAAATCTTCTGGCGAAGTAAAGTAAATCGCGTGAAACTGGCTTTTATCATTGATCCCATCCATCTACTTGACCCTTGTCATGATACTAGCGTTGCTTTGATGGAAGCAGCACAGATTTTGGGACATGAAGTTTGGGTAACTCAAGCGAATCTACTGAGTGTAGTGGATAGTAAAGCTTGGGCAGTTTTAGAACGTTTAGAACTTGTACCAGTTGAGTTGATCGAAGGGCGTTGGGTAGCAGCCAACTCTTGGTACAAGTTGAGTCAGCGTCAAGGTTTCTGTTTGGAAGAAATGGATGCTGTATTTATGCGGACAGATCCACCTGTGAATACTGCTTACCTTTACGCTACATATATTCTTGATTACATTGACCAAAATCAAACCTTGGTGATCAATAACCCCCAAGGTATTAGAGCAGCAAATGAAAAAATGTATGCTCTGCAATTTACTCAAGCAATTCCCAAAACTATTGTCAGCGCTGATAAGCTGTTTATTCGCCAGTTTGTCCAAGCGAATGGTGCTGCTGTACTAAAACCATTGGGGAACAAAGCGGGAGAAGGAATTTTATTTTTAGAACCAGGCGATCGCAACTTCAACTCAATGGTTGAACTTAGCACCTTCCAAGGGCAACTTCCAGTTATGGTACAAACGTATTTATCCGAAGCCAAAGCTGGAGACAAACGAATTATCTTGCTGAATGGTGAACCGATAGGCGCTCTTAACCGTCTCTCAGCCTCCGGAGAATTTCGGAATAATATGGCAGCGGGAGGTACAGTTGCCCGCACGTCCATCACCTCTAGAGAGTATGAAATTTGTACCCAAGTGGCTCCGATTGTCCGTCGAGATGGCTTAATTTTCGTAGGTATTGATGTTATTGGTGGTTACTTAACTGAAGTCAACGTTACTAGTCCTACTGGTATCCGAGAAATCGACCGACTAGACAATGTTCGCCTTGGTGAAAAAGTTATAGAGTGGTTAGAACAAAATCGCAAAAATTAAATTTCCACAACAATACCCAGTGCTGAATTTCAGCACTGGAAAGTTGGAAGATTATTTTGTTAAAGACTTACGGAACACACAAAAGAATTTATTATGAGCAGCACCTATTTCGTCTAAAGATAGCAGAACAGCGAATTGAAAAATTAGATGTAGTAATTGTGAGTCCTGACTAGAAACTCTCCGTCCTAGCTTTTTTATACCAAACGTATTTGGAAACATAGTAGCTACTGAACTATTGCCCAAATTACTCCGGTCTTGTGAATCGCTTAGAAGAGTTTCGGTTCTCAAGTGGAATCGCTCACCACACCTAATTTTAAGGTTTTGGTCGCCGACGATTTAAAAAGTCAGGAATATCCAAAACTGGTTTAGTTTCCTTGGGTTCCATTGCTGGTGTTGAAGGATTAGATGGTGATGGAGGCTGACGTTTTGGCTGTTGAGTTACCACACGAGCATTAGGTACATTCTGTTGTGGTGCAGCTTGTATTTCTCCTGTAAATCCAGTCGCAATAACTGTGATTCTGACTTCTCCTTGGAGTCTATCATCTATAACTGCCCCAAAAATGATATTAGCATTAGGGTCAACTACCTCGTAAATTGCTTCTGCAGCAGCATTTACTTCGTGTAAAGTCAAGTCACTACCACCAGTAATATTGAACACAACTCCTCTGGCGCCTTCAATAGAACTTTCAAGCAATGGTGAAGAAATCGCAGCGATCGCCGCTTCTCTAGCTCGGGATTTTCCGGAGCTAATACCGATCCCCATCAATGCAGATCCAGCATCTGCCATGACTGCTCGCACGTCAGCAAAGTCAACGTTGACCAAACCCGGAATGGTAATGATATCAGAAATACCTTGCACCCCTTGACGCAGGACATCATCTGCATAGCGGAACGCTTCTTGCATCGGTGTTTGCTCAGGGATCACATCTAACAACTTATTGTTGGGAATGATAATCAGGGTATCTACTCGACCTTTAAGCGCTTCGATACCTTGTTCTGCTTGACTAATACGTCTTCGTCCTTCAAATATAAAGGGACGTGTAACTACACCAACCGTCAAAGCACCCATTTCTTTGGCAACTTCAGCAACAATCGGAGCTGCACCAGTCCCTGTACCACCACCCATACCAGCAGTGATAAAAACAAGGTCTGCTCCTTCTAATGCAGCAGCGACTTCATCACGTGATTCCTCCGCAGCTTTTTGACCGATCGCAGGATTACCACCAGCTCCTAAACCACGTGTCAGCTTTTGTCCAATTTGTAAGCGTTTAGGAGACCCTGCTGAAGTCAAAGCCTGAGCATCAGTATTAATTGACCAAAACTCCACATTATTTACATCAGAGGCAATCATGCGGTTCACAGCATTACCACCACCACCACCGACGCCAATAACCTTAATGTTGGCTACTCTACCAGGAATAATATCCCCAATGCGGGCATCATCCGCACTTAGAGGCCTGTCATTATTTTGCCCAAAGTTCAGCCCAGAATGATTAAACGGATTAGTTGAATTCATTGCCAGTGATAATCCTGGCTGTCCTGGAGACTGAGAGTTTTTATAAGTAAGCCCTTGGTTATTATCAAGTGTCATTGGATTTACGATCTTCTAGATAAACGACTTATTAAGGTGTTATTCACCTAAGAGTCAACTATAGTTTGACGATGCCACAATATATGGCTCTGTTCTTTGTTCTTACTCTTTCCAGCATGAATCAGGATTCAAAACCGGAATTCTGTCAGATAAACCATTCAGCCACCCAATCATCTTCTGGAGACACTTTGTCAATGTAAAGCTAATTCTACAGAAGTATACCTACTATTTACCTAAAATTAACCTGTATAACTTTAGTAAGGCATTAACACCTTAAACTAAGACTTTCCTTTTTTGACTCCGTATCGGTTCTGTATTCATCAAAACCTCGACCCGCTTTTGATAATAATTTATGTTGGTCATTTATTTTACAACTGTAGTTTTTTTCTCCTTACATAACAAACTTTAATTTTTTTGAAAATTAAAAAAGCTTAAAAATTTGCTGACCAATTCACCTTATGCACCCTACAGATCAAGTATTTTTATGGTTCATATTGACACTAACGGACGGTAATGCACTATCCCTGAATAAATCCTCTATCAACCGTTGATTACTGCGTTTTCCTCTCCCAAAGCTAGAGAAAGACCTGGAATGCTAGCTATAGTCAGATAGAACTGAATCTGTTAAAATCCTTAACGCCAAGACTGATTCTCGTTTAGTCAAAGATCAGGTACAGTTACGGCTATTTAACTCTACACACCAACAAATTCTCTACCAGAATGCACCTTATCGCTAGATGTTACAGTAACAACTAGGGAGTATATACTCCCTAAGGTCAGGTTTTATGTTGTTCTTATCATTTTAATTAGAAGTCAACGCTAATTTTTCTATTGATTAGAGGAAAATTAAAAATAAGCAGTTAAGTATACATATCAACATAAAACTTGTTGCTTGGCTAGAGCGCTTTATACATACAAGAAATAACTCTAATCTTTTTCAGGTAATTTTCTATTTAATTCCTGATTTTTTTGGTTCATTTGTACTAATGGAGAATCAGGATTTTTTAAGTCAATGTACTCTATATGACTAGAATTTAATTGTGTAGGTAAATATCGCATTTCTGCCAGAACCTTGATTTGCTCAGGCAACTTGGAACTAAAATTACCTAAATGTACCTTACCTAATTCTGTTTGCAAAATAATATTTGTTGGATCTTGAAAATCAATTTCCATGATTTTAACTGCGCTCAAGTTAACAGCTTGATAAACTTGTGTCCAGTAAGGACGGTAGTGTTGTGGTGTGCCTATAACTTTTAGACTAGGTAATTTAACTTTTGGGTTAAAGGAGATATATTTTTCCAAAGGTATCCAAACACCATTAGCATCTAGTAACCCCATAGATACTTTTTTGTTTATAGCGTTAGTTACTTTCGGCGTTTGAGCTATAGCCACTGGTAATCGTTCTTTCACTTGGACGATTAACCCAGGTGGAAATAGACGACGACTAACAGTAGCTTGAGCTATCATCGGTTCGGAACGCAAACTCAGGGCGATCGCACTTGGGTCGATACGTAATAAGGATTGAGGATATCGAAGTGCCAATAATGAGCGAATTGTATCATCTGCAAGTAGATGATTATCTTCGCCTTGTGCGATTTCAATTTGCTTTGGTTCTTTAAGTACCCAGTAAGGCTGGATCGCAACCCATAGCAAACCGCCTGCTATACCACTGACAGTAATAGTTTGCCATATTGCCTGAATAATTTTTTTCTGGCGCTGCCGACGTAATCTCTTGCGGCGTCCTTGTAAATCCGTGCGGGAAACTGATGCAATCTCAGCCATTCAAACCCTTTCCACACAATACTAGTCGAATTTGTTTATTGCGCTTTCTAGCGCTGTTTGTTGTAAATACTTTTAGCGATTCGCCGCACCCTTCCAAATTTTTTTCATATTTAGTAACACTTTACAGCAACTAAACTGTATTGTGGTGGATTTTCAAAGAAAAGGGAGTAGGGAATAAAGAAAAGGGAGTAGGGAGTAGGGAGTAGGGAGTAGGGAATAAAGAAAAGGGAGTAGGGAACAGGGAACAGGGAATAAAGAAAAGGGAATAAATAAAAATATTTTTTATACTTACGGCACACTGCGCTAAGGTATTGCTACTTTGAAATTACGACGCACGCATAGCGTAAGAAAACAATACGTCCTCTCATTACAATTCCCTACTCCCTACTCCCTGTTCCCTACTCCCTTTTCTCATAATAGTTGACAAAAATTTAGTAAAGTGGTATTTATTACCGTGAATAATTACTTAGTGCATTGCTAAGATTGATACCTGTCCATAACACTCTTTGAGTAGAAGTTAGTAAGTAGTAGTTTTCTAGTGATCAAAGACTACTCCAACTAATTCTTTAATAGAGATTGGCAAAATGTCATCAGCAAGTGTAAAAAGGACAAGTACACTTAATTAATCAGGGGCTTACGCATCTTTAACCAATTCTGAGGTAAAATCAGGGTTTTTACTTATTTGTTAAGCTTTTGGATACCATTATTGGATGTAATTACTTATATACTCAACCATGTTATCCGCGAAATTAGCCTCCTACAAGAATACTGGTTAAAGATAATTTGTATATAAAGTTACAAATTTATTTGCATCTACATGAAAACTACACTGAACTTGTCACGTTTTTTCAAAGCTTGTAACCCTAGTAAAACCCTCGTTATGGGTGATGCTACGGACAGGCAGTATTATATAGATTTTTCCGATGTGCGTGGTTGCAAAATTGTAGAAGAACTACAACGCACAATTATCCGTATTTCTCCAGACGAACCGACCTGCCAGTTGTTTACAGGACATATTGGCTGTGGCAAATCTACAGAATTACAGCGTCTAAAGACAGAACTAGAGTTAGCAGGATTTCATGTAGTTTATTTTGAATCTAGCCAAGACTTAGATATGGCAGATATCGATATTAGCGATATTCTGCTTAGTGTTGCTCGTCAAGTCAGTACTAGTTTAGAAGCAATAGGTATTAAGTTAAGGCCTGGTTATTTTACAAACTTATTTCGAGAAATCGGGGATTTTTTACAGACACCTCTAGAATTATCGGCGGAAGCAGAATTTTCTATCGGTATTGCTAAAATCAGTACGAAAACCAAAGATAGTCCCCAATTGCGATCGCAACTGCGACAATACTTAGAACCTCGTACTAACGGTATTTTGCAGGCCATCAACGAAGAAGTCCTAGATAAAGGTATCGAACAGCTAAAGCTACGAGGATACAAAGGACTAGTTGTAATTATTGATAATTTAGATCGAGTTGATACACGTCCCCTGGCGTCTGGGCGATCACAACCAGAATATCTGTTTATCGACCGAGGGGAGCAATTACGTAGACTTAAGTGTCATTTAGTTTACACAATTCCTTTAGCGTTAATTTTCTCTAACGAATACGAAACACTGAAGAACCGCTTAGGAGGAGGAATTGCTCCGAAAGTACTACCGATGGTACTGGTACGACAAAGAGATGGTGGTGATTATGAACCAGGAATGTCTTTACTGCGTCAGTTGGTAATGGCAAGAGCTTTTCCTGAAATACCGTGGAATAGCAGGTTATCACTGATTAGAGAATTATTTGATAGACCGCAAACTCTAGATAGATTGTGTCGTGTTAGTGGTGGTCACATTCGTAATTTACTCGGACTGCTTTACAGTTGTTTACAAAGACAAGATCCACCATTTTCCCAAGATTGTTTAGAAGCTGTTATTAAGGACTACCGAGACGATTTACTATTAGCGATTAATGAGGAAGAGTGGCAGTTATTGTATGAGGTAGTCAATCAACAAAGTGTTAAGGGCGAATCTGATTACCAAAGATTACTGCGGAGTATGTTTGTCTTTGAATACCGCGACCCCCTAGGACGCTGGTTTGGTATTAGTCCAGCGTTGGCAGAAACAGAAAAAGTCCTAGCTTGGCAGCAAAGCAAGTAGTAGCAATTTCCTGTTTTTGTGATAGCGTTCATTAACATAATTTTTGATAAATCTACTAATAATCATGCCACATTGCAAAAAGTAAGTGGAGATTTACTCCATAACTTTTATCTGGCTGTATGGCTTTAATCAAAATTTAGATGACCGCTAAATGCTGTTCATTATTCTTTTTTAGCTGATTGTTATATGAAAGACTGGCAATTAACAGTACCGACCGAAACTACTAAAAATCAGCATTCTTTACAAAGATTAATTCGAGCGATCGCGCTGTCTAAAGGTCAATTTGCATTAATTTTAGTTAAGTGCAATTACCAGCGACTACGGGAGCAAATGTTAGAGAATTTGCGCTCCATTACTAAAGATATAAATTTACGCGAACTTGTTTTAGAACCAACGATAAGCGCTCTCCATGGAACTATTATGTCAGAATTGTTCCTTGATGTTCCTGCTGTGATTACCGACTCTTATCCATCAGCTTTAATGGTTTTTGGACTAGAGACAATTATTGACCTAGAAGATTTATTAACTAATATTAACCAGGCGCGAGATATTTACGCCGCTAGTTTTCCTTTTCCCATAGTTTTATGGTTACAAGATGATGTGGCAACAGCTCTTTCTCGGTTCGCACCGGATTTTAAAAGTTGGGCTGCAACCACCATTAAATTTGAAATGCCTAAAGAAGAGTTAATTTCTTTAGTCAGACAACAGACAGAATATTTATTTACCAAAGTTTTAGAAGCAGGTGTCCAAAAATTTTTATCCAACGCTACCCTAGATTTAGATCCCAAATCTCAACAACGCCACGAAATAGAATCAGCTTGTAATGATTTGCAACGTCTATATAATGTGCAATTAGAACCAGAATTAGAAGCTCGTTTAGAATTTGTTTTGGGACGGGATTGCTATGTCAATGACCAAATCACCGAAGCATTACAACATTTTGATCACAGTTTAAAGTTTTGGCAGCAGATAAATGGATTAGGAGTTCAATCTGTACTGCATCATGGAGTAGTAGTATTCCATTTGGGCTTATGTTACCGCCGGATGGCAGATTTACGCCCAACATTGAATCAAAAGCACGCAAAAGAAGCACTGTTTTGGTTTAAACAATGCTTAGAGATTTTTGAAAGTTTACAACGTTTAGACTTGGTAGCAAAATTTATTCTACCTGCGTGTGAAATGTTACAACGTTTACAAGTATGGCAAGAGTTACGAGAATTAGCTCAAAAATCCTTGGAGATTCATGAAAATTATGGAATGAAGACCCAAGTTGCCCAACATTACGGTTTTCTGTCCATGGTAGCTCTTTCTGAATCTAATTGGCTCCAAGCTCACGAGTTAGTCAATAAAGCCCTCTCCATATCTGAAGAAGCTATTGGTGTAACTAGGCAACAAGAGAGTTGGTATCTTTTGTTGCTAGGACGTATACAACGGCATTTGGGGGAATGGGAAGAAGCTGTCAATAATTTAGAGTGGGCTAAGGTAGTTTGCGAACTTCAATATGAGCCAACATTGTATTTAGAGATTATAGAAGAACTGCGATCGCTCTATTTCTTCGAGTATCATAATTACTTAGAAGCCTTTAATCTCAAGCAAGAAAAAATACAAATAGAGCATCAGTATGGTTTTCGTGCTTTTATCGGAGCGAGTCAATTACAACCCCAACGATACAGAATTAATCCGATTTTAGAATCGCCGAAAATACCGTTTGTTGCCGAAGAGGTAGCACTAGAAATAGCAGCTTCTGGAAGACAGCAAGACATGAATCGTTTATTAGAAAGAATTAGTCGTGCTGATTGTAAATTAACAATAATTCATGGGCCATCTGGCGTTGGTAAAAGTTCAATCCTCAAAGCTGGATTAGTACCAGCTTTAAAACAAAAAGTTATTGGCGATCGCTTGCCTTTACCGATTGTTTTATCAACATATAGTGATTGGGTGACAAATATTGGTAGATGTTTAAATCAATTACTGGCGCAAACAGATATACCTTTAATGCTGGATTTTTCACCACAGATAATTATCGATAAATTAAGGCTAATAGCTGAACGAAGTTATACTGTAATTCTCATATTAGACCAGTTTGAAGAATTTTTCTTTGTGGTTGAAGACTTAATCCGAAGAAGTGAATTCTACAATTTTTTTACTCAGTGTTTAAATATTCCCTTTGTCAAAGTTCTTCTCTCTTTAAGAGAAGACTATTTACATTATTTACTAGAATTTGAACGCTTCAGCCATTCTCTAAGTGGAGGTAAATATGATTTAGGGGTAATTAATCAAAATATCCTTGATAAAGACATTCGCTATCATTTAGGAAACTTCTCCAGCCAAGATGCTACTAGTATTATCTTGAGCCTGACGAAAACTTCTCACTATGAACTGAGTACAGAATTAATTAAGCAGTTAGTACAAGATTTAGCAAGAGAAAACGGTGAAGTTCATCCGATTGAACTACAAATAGTCGGCGCTCAACTCCAAGCAGAAAATATTACTACCATTGAACAATATAACAGTTGTGGTGGTTGCCAAAAAATGGTAGAACGCTGGTTAGAAGAAGTAATTAAAGATTGTGGCAGAGAAAATGAACATTTTAGTTGGCAATTACTGTTTGAATTAACTGATGAAAAAGGAACACGACCGTTCAAAACAAAAGCAGATTTAGCTGTAGCCCTAGGTATAAATCTAGATACAAATTTAAATTTTGAATCTACATGGGAACTAATTTTAGATATATTGATTGGTTCCGGTTTAGTTTTACGAGTACGGGAAGAATCAGGAGTTCGTACAGCAACTCCTATGGACTACCGTTACCAATTAGTTCATGATTATTTAGTTGAACCAATTCGCCAAAAAAATAATTACGGTATAGTTGCTGAACTAGAGAAAGTAAAAGTTGAGAAACTCCAAGTAGAAGTAGCACACTCATTGAGTCAACAGCAACTAAATTTAGCCTTACAACGACGACTGCAAGAAGCACGTATAGCAGGTATAACCCTGTTTTTAATGTCAGCATCAATCGGAGGATTAGGATGGCAAACTCATTTACAAAAAAGAACTGCAATCCGTCAGACTTTAAGAGCGGAACGCAGCGAAATTAACTTGAAAATTAGTGCGATCGCTGCTGCAAGTGAAGCTTTGTATGCTTCTAATAAAGAATTTGATGCTTTATTAGAAAGTTTACGAGCCTGGAGAAGACTTAAGGTAGTCGATAGTGTCCAACCAGACACAAGAATGCGGGTAGTAACAGCCTTACAACAAGCAGTTTATGGGGTTACAGAGTTAAATCGTTTAGAAGCACACACTGACATAATTTGGGACGTTGCTTTTAATAGTGATGGTCGATTTTTAGCGTCAGCAAGTAACGACAAAACTGTCAAACTATGGCGTCCTGATGGCAGCTTACTGCAAACTCTCCAAGGTCATAGCGATAGCGTGACTAGCGTAACTTTTAGCCCAGATGGTCGGACTATAGCTTCCTCAAGCCTGGATAGAACAGTTAATCTTTGGCAACTAAACCCAATTACAGGCGAATTTGATCCACAAGTACACAAAACTTTACAAGGTCACACTGATGGAGTTTTAGCAGTTGATTTTAGCCCAGATGGTCAATTGCTAGCTACTGCCAGTAAAGATACAACAGTTAAACTGTGGAAAAACGGTAACTTAGTCCATATTCTGCGGGGACACCAAGGTTGGGTTCACTGCGTCAGCTTTAGTCCAGATGGACAATTAATAGCTTCGGTTAGTGAAGACAAAACCATCAAACTTTGGCGAAGAGATGGCAGCTTGATAACTAGTTTACCTGGACACAAAGATGGTGTGACTTTTGTTACTTTTAGTCCAGATGGTCAGTTATTAGCAACAGCAAGTAAAGACAAAACTATTAAGCTTTGGCGACGCCAAAAAAACGGTACTTTTACGCCACACAAAAATTTACAGCAGCACACTAATTCAGTTTGGAGCCTTAGCTTTAGTTCTGATGGTAAAAGAATGGCTTCTGCCAGCGAAGATAACACAATTGATTTGTGGGATATTACTGAAGGTACTGTAATTAAAACTTTTAAAGGACATAGTGATGCTGTTGCTAGCGTCACTTTTAGCCCAGATAACAAGTACTTGGTATCGGGTAGCTACGATAAAACAATGAAAATTTGGAGCTTGGATGCACCCACATTACCCATCCTCGAAGGACATGACGACAGAGTTTTGAGCGTTGCTTGGAGTCGAGATGGCAAAACATTGGCATCTGGTAGTCGTGACCATAAAATAAAACTTTGGCAACGAGAAGCTAGCAGTACTGGATTGGTAACTCGACTTTACAAAACTTTAGACGGGCATACGGATAGAGTTCCTAGTGTTGCTTTTGACCCTGAAGGTCAGATGCTAGCATCAGCTAGCTATGATGGAACAGTGAAACTGTGGACAAGGGATGGTTCTTTACTAAAAACTTTACAAGGGCATAGTAACAGCGTGATGAGTATCGCCTTTAGCCCTGATGGTAAATTATTAGTCTCAGCTAGCAAAGATAAAACAATAAAACTTTGGAGTCGTCAAGGTAAACTCCTTAGTACATTAGTAGGACATCAAGGTTGGGTAAATAGTGTGACTTTTAGTCCTGACAGTCAAATGATTGCTTCTGCTAGCGATGACCAAACAGTAAAGCTTTGGCAACGGGATGGTAGTTTAATCAAAACATTTTCTCCTCACGATGGATGGGTTTTAGGTGTCAGTTTTAGTCCTACCGACCACTTGATAGCTTCTGCTAGTTGGGACAACACTGTCAAATTATGGCGACAGGATGGCACATTGTTAAAAACATTGTTAAAGGGCTATAGCGATAGTGTTAGCGCTGTCACTTTTAGTCCCAATGGTGAAATGCTTGCTGCTGCCAGTTGGGATAGCACAGTCAAACTTTGGAGTCGTGAAGGCAAATTAATTAAGACTCTTAACGGACATACTGGAGCAGTATTAGGCGTTAGCTTTAGCCCTGATGGACAAACATTAGCATCTGCTAGTGATGACAATAAGATAATTTTGTGGAATTTAAATTTAAACGATTTACTAAAACGTGGTTGCAGCTGGGTCAACAATTACCTGAAAAATAATCGTAACGTTGACGTACGCGATCGCACTCTTTGTGAAGAGATTGTAACGAGGGAGTAGTGCGGGGTGTGGGGTTGTATATGGATTTCGCGTTGGAGTATAGACTCTAGGGGCAGGTTTTGTATATGGATTTCGCGTTGGAGTATAGACTCTAGGGGCAGGTTTTGTAT
>Ga0224723_1000734_pt1 | contig 21717 bp, 19 predicted proteins | sample Balambano_FR2_Me_FD_161647 | JGI IMG/M metagenome (GOLD analysis project Ga0224723, IMG submission 161647) | Freshwater sediment microbial communities from Lake Towuti, South Sulawesi, Indonesia - Balambano_FR2_MetaG | ecosystem: Environmental > Aquatic > Freshwater > Lake > Sediment | place... | reverse complement strand
GTGCCAACGCCCCAACCCACGCCGCAGCCCCCTCTACCCGGCACAGGCAGCACAGGCGGGACCGATCGCAAAACGTTCAGCTTCTCGACCACCTATCCCAGCGGCTATTCCTACTTCAAGCAGGACTTAGCGGAGATTAATAATCCGACCTATTATTCCAGCAGCTACAAGCCGATGATCGAAGAACTGGCGCTGCGTTACGACTGGCTTCAGCCTTCGGTGATTGCGGCGATCGGCTCGCGGGAATCTGCCTGGGGCTTGCTGCTGTCTCCCAGAGGACCGAGCGGCACGGGCGATGGCGGATATGGGCGTGGCATTATGCAGATCGACGCTGAATTCCATCCTGAATTTATTAGCACGGGCAAATGGACTAATCCAAAGGAAAATCTGACCTACGCCATTGAAAAGGTGCTGGTTCCGTACTACAACTCGCTCGATCGCAACACAAACCTTCAAGGTCAAGAGCTGCTGCGTGCTACCCTGGCTGCCTACAACGCTGGTCCCGGAAACGTGCTGGCTGCATACGATCGAGGACTCGATGTCGATTACTACACCACCGGACGCGACTATGGGCGAGATGTGCTCGATCGGGCAGGGTGGTTCCAGCTTCAGGGATGGGTTTAGGCGCAATCCTTAACTCTTTCTCAAGAAACGGCGATCGTCTTCAATCCAGCGGTATTGTTAAAACAATTCTTGCGATCGCGTCTGCTTCGATTCAAGTGAATCTCTGTCCGTGAATGACCTATCGGTAAATAACTTTCGGTAGGTGATTTGTAGGTGAATGTCAATCTAATCTCAGTCTCATCAGGGCGCATTAATCTGCGTCCTTTTATCGTTGCGTATGATGATTTAATAGAAAGTCCTACGCTTGGGTGAATAACAAGCACAAACAATGAAAAGCAGTAAAAAAGAAAACGAAGAAAAGAACGCTCCAACATCAGCAGAAGCGCAGAATGGTAAGAAAGATAAACAGACTGCTAAGAAAAACAAAAAGGATAAGAAAGAAAAAAATACGATCGCACACACACACGAAATTAACGGTGCTGAACCTTTGACGGCTCGATCACTTCATCAAACCAGAGTTAAATTGGGAAAACTTTCGTCCCAATTTTATGAACAGGAACTTTTGCGTCTGCAAACAGAGCTGGTGAAATTGCAGTATTGGGTCAAGCATCAGGGACTCAGGGTGGTGATCATTTTTGAGGGCAGAGACGCGGCTGGCAAAGGGGGCGCAATCAAGCGGATCATTGAAACTCTGAATCCGAGAGGCTGTCGGGTGGTGGCGTTGAGCAAACCGTCAGACATTGAACGAACCCAATGGTACTTTCAACGCTATGTTGCCCATTTGCCTGCTGCGGGTGAAATTGTTCTATTCGATCGAAGCTGGTACAACCGCGCCGGAGTGGAGCAGGTGATGGGATTTTGCACCGAAGCGGAATATCAGGAGTTTATGCAGTCCTGCCCGGAATTTGAGCGAATGCTGGTGCGTTCTGGCATTATCTTGCTGAAGTACTGGTTTTCGGTGAGCGATGATGAGCAGGAGCGTCGCTTTCAGGCGCGGGTCAAAGATCCGGCAAAACGATGGAAGCTCAGCCCGATGGACATTGAAGCTCGCGATCGCTGGGAGGATTATTCCAGAGCGAAAGACACAATGCTGGCACATACCAACATTCCTGAAGCGCCCTGGTTTACTGTTGAGGCTGACGACAAAAAGCGATCGCGCCTGAACCTGATCCACCACATCCTCAGCAAAATCCCCTACGAAGACATCACGCCGCCTGCCCTGGAACTGCCGCCGAGACGATCGGGAGAACACTATGTGCGTCCGCCTTTGAATGAGCAGTTTTTTGTGCCGCTAGTCTATTAGGGGGACAGGCTTCTGAAGGGAAACAGACTGACCCGCAGCCAGGGATCTGTGATGCTTCCTGCGAGCCTGCCATTGCCTGAATTGCCTGTAGTTTCAATACACACCTCACAGAAATCTGTATACAGCCTTTTCCAGGCGAGTGGAGCACAAAAACGGGGTGCAGGGGCTTCGCCCCGGTGTGGGGACACAGCCCCCACACCCCCTCGTACCTTGAGAGAGTGAAAAAAGCTATAAAGACTTGTTGAACCTTTGATAAAGTTTCAGCACAATTACCGTCAACTTGCTGAATTGGTCTTGCGGTGCGAAGAATATCGCTGATAATTTTCTCGTAACGATCGCTGTTGCTTACGTACTTATACTTATGCCCCGGCAGAGCCAGCATCTACCGAGACCGCTCATTAGCAATTCACCTGGCGATTTACCTGAAGTCGTTTATTCTTCCACAAGCCTGCTGCGCCAACCCCTGAAACTAATGGGTGCAATGGGGCGAGACTTGTTGGCGGCGCGAGAGCTAGCGTGGCGTCTACTGGTGCGCGATATTCGTTCTCAGTATCGGCAGTCCTTGCTTGGCGTTTTTTGGGCGTTTGTGCCGCCGATTGCCACTGCAGTAGGTCTAACGCTGGCAAACAATGCAGAGGTGCTCAATATTGGCGAAACAGACCTGCCCTATCCGGCGTATGTGATGCTGAGCATGACGCTCTGGCAGACCTTTGCCGAATCGCTGACGGGACAGGTGCAGGCAGTGACCAACGCGAAGTATCTGCTGTCTCGGATCAACTTTCCGCGTGAGGCGCTGGTGCTATCCCAGTTGGGACAGGTCGGGTTCAATTTTTTGATCAAGCTGGTGCTGATTGGGGCACTCTTCCTCTGGTTCAAAATGCCCGTCGGCTGGACGGCGATCGTTGCTCCTGTAGCACTGCTGCATCTGGTATCATTTGGCACAGGGATTGGGCTGCTGCTGGCTCCCTTTGGCGGACTGTATGAAGACATTTCCAAAGGTTTGGGTCTGTTTCTCACCGCCTGGCTGTTTGTTACCCCCGTGCTGTATCCCCTGCCCCAGTCTGGCTTGTTTGCTGCGCTGGTCAGGCTGAATCCCGTGACTCCCCTGCTGATGACGACAAGAGAACTGGCGACGATCGGCACTGTGTCTGATCCCAGTGCTTTCTGGATCGCAAGTCTGATCGCACTGCTAGTGCTGTTGCTGGGCTGGCTAGTCCACCGAGTTGCCATGCCTTTTATGATCGAGCGGATTAGCGCATGATGGAAAGCTGGACTCAGAACCCTCTCCAGAACGGGATGCCGGACGACGCAGCAGAGTCTGCACAATCGAGACAATCGAGCAATGCAGCGGGCGATGTGGTTTTATCCGTGCAGGGCGTATCGAAGAAATTTTGTCGCAGCCTGAAGCGATCGCTCTTCTACGGCATTCAGGACATTGGTGCAGAGCTGCTGGGACTCCGGCGCGAAGCAGACACCCTGCGCTACAACGAGTTCTGGGCACTCAATCAGGTCAATTTTAAGCTGCGGCGCGGTGAGGCGATCGGTTTAATTGGGGCAAACGGCAGCGGTAAGACGACTCTTTTAAGAATCATCAGCGGACTGATTAAGCCCGATCAAGGCGTGGTGTATGTTCGGGGAAAGGTTGCGCCGCTGATTGCCCTGGGAGCGGGGTTCAGCCCGATTCTCAGCGGAAAGGAAAACATTTACGCCAACCTGTCAATTTTGGGACTGTCGAAGCGGCAGATCGATCAGCGGTTTGATCAAGTGGTGGAGTTTGCTGAAATTGGGGAGGCGATCGAGGCTCCGGTTTATAGCTACAGCTCTGGAATGGCGGCTCGCTTGGGCTTTGCCTGCGCGGTTCACACTGACCCCGACATTTTGCTGATCGATGAAGTTTTAGCGGTCGGAGATGTCAAGTTTATCGCCAAGTGCCATCGGCGGCTGCATCAGCTCCGGCAAAACGGCACTGCTTTTGTGCTGGTGGCGCATAACCCGCAGGCGATCTTATCGATGTGTCCCCAGGCGGTTTATTTGCAAAAGGGTCACGTCGTCGCCACCGGAAACGCAGAAGCGGTGATGGCAAAATACGAAGCCGACCTGTTTCTGGGATCAGCCGCCAGGGCGATCGGCATCCTGAAACTGCCGCCCAAACCTGCCGCCGAATCCACCGGATTGGACATTACCGGAGTCTGTTTTAGAAGCCCCAGAGGAGAACTGCTGGAAACCCTGACGACCGGCGAATCGGTTCGGCTCTGCATTCAGTTTGTCGCGCATCAGGAGTTCGATCGCGTCAATCTGCGAGTTTCCATGATGGAGTTAGCCAGAGATGGAATGCCTGACCTGTATCTGGGCGGCTCGAATGACAAGCAGGAGTTTCACGTCACGCCCGGAACCCACGAAGTGCAGATCGAAATGCCCTACTTGGGACTGGCGGCTGGCAACTATATGATGCGAATTGATGTTCGCAACGATGCACTTTTTGTCTTAGAGATTGTTGATAATTTCCGCTTTACGGTGCAGTGCAACGGGCGCATGAGTAAATCAGCATTTTATCAGCCGCGCCGCTGGAAATTGCTGTCTCGCTCGCTCGCTCCTCCCACCGATTCAGGCTTTGATCTAGACTCACTCACATCGCATTCTGATCACCAGTATTCTAATCACCATCATTCTGATCGCTATCATTCAGGGAGGAATGGTCATGGCATTTCTGTCTGAACGTAAAACGCTGTTGAACTCAAAAACACTGGCGATCGTCGCAGCAAGCTCACTCTTTTTGCTGAGCATTTTGCTTGTTGGAGAATGGCTGGTGGGTGGAATCACGTTAGGAATTCTAGTGATTGCAGGCTTTCTGATGCTGATTGCGATCGGTCTGGAAAGCTACTATCGACTTTATGAGCAAAACTATCGTCAGGGAGAGCAGATTCAAGCATTACTAAAACAGCACGATTGCCGGGAGAAAGACTATCAGCAAATCGAGGCTTTATTCTCGCTCATACCGCTGCTCAAACTGCGATATCCGCTCCCGTCAATGCGAGATTGGGCAGCTTCTCCTGATTTTTTAACGCTAATTGTTTCTCTGATTCTGGAGCGACAGCCCAAGCTTGTTGTAGAGGCAAGTAGCGGAGTTTCAACTTTAGTCACTGCCTATGGTCTGGAGAAAATCGGTCTAGAGAAAATCGGTGTGGAGAAAATCGATTTGGGGTCGATCGCCTCTGCAAATCTCTCAGCTGATTCCGCTCAGGTGATCTCGCTGGAGCATGAAGCCGAGTACGTTGCTCGTAACCGCATACAGGTGATCCAGCATGGCTTGCAGGCAACAGCAAAAATTATTCATGCCCCTCTAGCACCCGTTTCAATCCATCAGCAGGACTGGCTCTGGTATGACCTGAATGAACTGAAACAGCTCGTACAAAACAACAATCTAAAAATCGATTTTTTAATTATCGATGGACCACCGCAGTCTACTCAAAAACTTGCTCGCTATCCAGCACTGCCGCTGCTGTTTGATTGGCTGAGCAATGATGCGATCGTCTTATTAGATGATGCCGATCGAGAAGATGAACAACAGATAGTTCAGCAATGGCAGCAGGAATTTAGCAATATTGATATCGAGTGGATTTCGACCGAAAAAGGAGCTTGTATCTTACAAATTAAAAAACAAAATTAGAAAATATCGCTTTTTCCACTCTGGTAAGGGACAGGGGGTGTGGGGGAACCTCTCCCCACGCAGGGGCACAGCCCCTGCACCCCATTTCTTGTACTCCATCAGCCTGAAAAAGGCTGTAAAACGAGATTAAATCAACAAATTAAGTAGATTTAGGAAATTCTTAAAAAAAGCACTAATGAAAAAATATTAAAAGAGCAGAAAAGCCATGAGATCAGGCATCAGTCAATCCCAATCAAGCCAATCCCAATCGCCCCCCACAAAACCTCAGGTCAGCGTTCTGATGGCGGTGTATAACAATGCTCGATTTCTGCCTGCTGCGATCGACAGTATTTTGAATCAAACTTTGACGGATTTTGAATTTTTGATTATTGATGACGGCTCTACCGATCGATCAGGCAAGATCTTAGAAAAATACGCTGCACAGGATGCCCGAATTCGGCTAACGCGGCGCGAAAATCGAGGCGTTGCCAAAACTCGAAACGAGCTAATTCATCAGGCACAGGGCGAATTTTTAGCGGTAATGGACGGCGACGATATTGCCCTGCCCGATCGCCTTGCCCAACAGGTCGAGTTTCTCAAGCACCACCCGGAAGTCGTCTGCGTGGGCGGGGCGCAAAACTGGATTGACGAAGCCGGACGCATCCTGATTCACCGGGAGGTGCTGGAACAGGATCGCGAAATTCAATCGCTGGCGCTGTCGGGGATCACGCCGATCAACCATCCCTGTGCCCTGATCCGGCGATCGGCGCTGCTCCAGGTAGGCGGCTATGACGAAACGATGGCAACCGTTGGCGATCTGGATTTGTTTCTGCGGCTGGGCGAAGTAGGACGGCTTGCAAACCTGAAGCAAACGGTGCTGCACTATCGGCTGCATCCAAACTCGATCAGCGAAAGCAACCAGTTCCGGCAGACCGAGGATCGACGCGAAGCCTGTGAGCGTGCCTGGAAGCGGCGCGGTATCAGCGGCAAATTTGAGGAAATTCCGCCCTGGCGACCGATCGATCGCCCTTCTCGCCACAAGTTTTTGCTGCGCTATGGCTGGGGCTTCTTCAACCGGGGGGAACGGCAGGCGGCGATCGTCTACGGCATGAAAGCAATTCAAACGCTGCCGCTCCAGATCACGGGCTGGAAACTGTTTGCCTGTGCCCTGATCAAGCCGCTGCCGAAGGGACAGGCATCACCGGAGGTGCAGGTTTCATGACCCACCGCCAGCGTTCCCCGGCAATTTCGGTGCTGATGGCGGTCTACAACACCGATCGCTATGTGGCTCAAGCCGTCGAAAGCATCCTGAATCAGACGTTTACAGATTTTGAACTAATTGCGATCGATGATGGCTCCACCGATCGATCGCTCAAGGTTCTACAGTCCTACGCCGCTCAAGATCCCCGGATTCGCCTGCTCAGCCGCGAAAATCGAGGCATTCCCCAAACCCGCAACGAGCTGCTGTCTCTAGCGCGGGGTGAATTTCTGGCAGTGATGGATTCCGACGACATTGCCCTGCCCGATCGCCTGCAAAATCAAATCACCTTTCTCCGGCAGCACCCCGAAGTGCTGTGGCTGGGCGGCGCGTTTGAGCTAATCGATGCTCAGGGACGCCGGATTACTCTGATTCCTTTGCCGCAGGACGATCGCGCCATTAAAGATCGGCTGCGCCAGGGACAGACCAGCTTTTTGCACCCCACAGCAATGCTGCGGCGATCGGGCGTGATCCAGGTCGGCGGCTATGACGAAAGCTTGCCCCTCGCAGAAGACCTGGATTTGTGGCTGAAGCTGGCGGCGATCGGCGCAGTCGCAAACCTGCCGCAGACGGTGGTGCAATATCGCCTGCACGGGAACTCTATCTGCGATCGACATCAGGGGCTGTCGCCAAAAGAAGTGCAAATCGCGCTGGAGCGTGCCTGGAAAAAAGGACTGATTGCCGAGAAACCCCAGGCAACGATCGTCTGCGGCTGGCGACCGGAGCCAAACCCGACTTCGCGCTATCAGTTCCTGCTGAAATACGGCTGGTGGGCGTTTAACCATCGACAGCGGGGCACGGCGCTGTTTTATGGAACGCAGGCGATCGTCCAAAATCCCTGGTCGCGAGAGAGCTGGAAGCTGTTGATCTGTGCCGCCCTGAAGCCTTTCCCCAAGCCCTCACCCCAACCTGAATGCCCATGACTGTTCCTCTGATCTCGGTGCTAATGCCTGTTTACAACGCGGAGCGATACGTGGCTCAGGCGATCGGAAGCGTTTTGAATCAAACCTTTGGCAACTTTGAGCTGCTGATCGTGGACGATGGCTCGACCGATCGATCGCTGAAAATTTTGCAGCAGTATGCCGCGCAGGATCAGCGCATTCGGCTCAGCAGCCGCACCAACACCGGATATGTGACGGCTCTTAATCAAATGCTGCAGGCAGCACAGGGAGAATTCATTGCCCGGATGGATGCCGATGACATTGCCCTGCCCGATCGCTTTGAACAGCAGGTTTATTTCTTGAAAGATCATCCTGAGGTTGTCTGTGTAGGGGGATGGTTTCAGCTTATCGACCACCGGGGACGGTTCCTGACCACGCTGGAAATTGCGACCGACGATCAGACGATTCAGCAAGCAGCCCTTGCCGGACACGGCAGCATTTGTCACCCCACGGCGATGATCCGGCGATCGGCGATGCTGCAAATTGGCGGCTATGACGAGAACCTGATGCCTGCGGAGGATGTGGATCTGTGGCTGAAGCTGGGAGAGGTGGGGCAACTTGCCAACTTGTCGGTTCCGGTTCTGAAATATCGCCTGCATTCGCGATCGGTCAGTGCTCAAGCCTGTGCGCTTCAGCGTCAGCAAGCCCGCAAAGCCTGTGAACTTGCCTGGCAGCGGCGCAATATTTCGGGCAAGTTTGAGGCAGACCACCTGTGGCGACCAGGAGAAGATCGCCAATCGCGCCATCGGTTTATGCTGCAATACGGCTGGTGGGCGTTTCAAAGCGGCAATCGATCGACCGCTGCCATTTATGGCTTAAAAGCAATTCGCCTGCTGCCGCACCAGACTGAGGGCTGGAAACTGGTTGCCTGTGCCCTGCTGAAATCCCCAACCTGCAACCTTTGAGGAGAAACCCGTGGTGCTTGCCAACCCACAGCCCATACTCGTTAGCGTCATTCTGCCCCTTTATAACGCGCAGCCCTACGTTCTGGACGCGGTGCGATCGGTGCTGCAGGAAACCCGCATTTCCCTGGAACTGATCGTGGTGGACGATGGCTCGACCGATCGATCGCTCAAAGTCTTGCAGCAAATTCGGGACGATCGGCTTGTGGTGCTGCGAAACCAGGGCAAAGGGATTGCAGATGCGATGAATACGGGGCTGGCGGCGGCACGGGGTAAGCTGATCGCTCGCTGTGATGCCGACGACTGCTACCCTGAAGGACGGCTGTTTCGGCAGGTCAACTGGCTGATGCAGCACCCGGAAGCGGGAGCCGTTTGCGGTGGATATGGGGTGATCGATCCCAGAGGGCAGTCGGTAACCGCGTTTGAGTGGAGTGAGAAAATCGAAGACATCACGGGCGAACTGCAAACCGGATATACGCGCACTCACCTCTGTACCTTTGTCATGCGCACGGAAATTGTGCGATCGATCGGGGGGTTTCGTCCTTATTTTGTCACCGCTGAAGATGTGGATTTGCAGCTCCGGCTGGCGGATGCCGCGCGCGTCTGGTATCTGCCAGGAGTATGCTACCACTATCGTCTGCACGAAACCTCGATTACCCATACCAAAAGCTCAACCGAGCGCGAGTTTTTTGACCACATCGCCCGCGAGTTTCAGCAGCAGCGACAGCAGCAGGGCAGCGATGCACTGGAACGCGGTTGCCCGCCTGCGCTGCCCCAAAAACACGACAAACCGCCCCTGACAGCAAAGCAGCATTTGCAGGTTTTTTTGCTGGGTGAAGCCTGGCGCAACTATCAAATTGGGCAGCCGCTCAAGGCACTGGCAGCCGGGATGCGATCGGCGCTGGCGTTGCCAAGCAATCTCTCGGTTTGGCGAAGTGTGCTGTTGCTGATGATCAAATCTGCCAGTGCGGGCAGTCAGCTTGTGTTTCGGCTCTATTCGCGATCGTGAGAACGATCGCGGCTTCACCCGTTCATTAGACCAAAATCGATAGAGGCTTGGCGTTTGTGAGCGAGTTGGGCTTGTGGCACACTCTTCTGCAGGATGCTCGGCTAGTACCTGCAACACGGCTTGTCAGCGCCGACTGTGGCGGAAATCTGCAAAGGGGTGAGTGCGAATCTCTTAGCACACCCAATCTTGCATGATCATTTGCTCCTCGACCAATCGCTCTTTCGCTTAACCTTCTCACAACCATACCTGCAAATCCACTCCTTGCAATACTTCTCCGCACTTTTGCGTAATGGATAGCCCTATGATGGAGAGGACTGCTTCACCGACCATCGAACAATGACAACTGTTTGGGAGCTAGATTTCTACTCGCGCCCTGTCCTGGACGAGAACCAGAAGAAACTCTGGGAAGTGCTGATTTGCGAAACCCCAATGGACATCCAGCGACAGCCGGATTCGCTGTTTCGCTATGCCGAGTTTTGCCCGAATTCTCAGGTCAACTCTGTGTGGCTGCGCGAAGCGATCGAACGGGCGATCGAAAAGGCAACCCAGCCCCCGGATAAAATTCGCTTTTTTCGGCGGCAGATGAGCAACATGATCACCAAAGCCTGCGAAGAAGCGGGAATTCCGGCTTACTCCAGTCGGCGCACGCTGGTTTTGCCGCAGTGGATTCAAGCGCGAATGCAGGACTATTACCCCACCCTGCCCAACTATCAGGCGAGCAATAATCCCTCGGTTGCCATGCCAGCGGCTCAGCCTCAGCCCTTGCCCGATGCGCTGGTGGGCGATCGCTGGGCATCTGTGACGCTAGAAGCGGCTGCGTTTCTGGAAATGCCGGAATGGGAGATTGGCTTTAGCGAATCCTTTCCCCTGAGTCTGTTTGGCGTCGCGCCCGACCAGCCCATTCCCGGACTGATTATCTATTCTTCGCGTGCTCTGCCCCTTGCTGCCTGGATGTCTGGCTTGGAGCTTGCCTTTGTCCGCTATCAGAACGAACCCCCTGCCCAGTTCCTGCTTGAAACGGGCGGCGTTGATTCCTGGATTCTGGCAGCGTTGCCGAAACCCGCGCTCCAGGCTGAAGCAAAAGACTTTGAAGCGGCAAAGCGAGACGCAAACGGCGTGCATTTTATCGCAGTGCAGTCGCCGACCCAGACCGATGCTTTTGCAGGCTTCTGGTTACTGCAGGAAGTGCAGCTAGCCTAATGTCCCCCAATCCCGCAAGATAGGGAAGAAGCCAAACCTCTCTCCTGATACTGACCTCTTCTCCAAGCAAATCGAACTATGGGATCTGACCATTCCTCCTCGGAATTACGGGCAGAGCAACTGCTGCAGCTAGCAAAGCGATCGGGCGCAGAAGCCGCAGAGGTGTTTGAATCACACTCGCTGTCTCGTCCGGTTTTTTTTGAGGCAAATCGACTCAAACAGCTTGAAAGCTCTCAATCGGAAGGTGTTGCCCTACGGCTCTGGCGTGGGGGTCGTCCGGGGCTGGCGGTTGCCTATGGTGCAGTAGAACCTCAGGCACTCGTCGATCGCGCCCTTGCCCTCAGCGAACTCAACGAACCAGAAACGATCGAACTCTCGCCGCCAGATGGTCAAACCTATCCCGACCTGGGAGAAGCGATTGCGGTGGAAACCCTGGTGGAATGGGGAAAAGAAGCGATCGCCCTGGTGCGGGAGGCATATCCAGAAATTCTTTGCACAGCAGAGTGGGAGTGCGACGCAGAAACCACGCGCCTGATGAATACCGAAGGGCTGGACTGTGGCTACACCGACACCACGCTGAGCTGCTATCTTTCGGCAGAATGGGTGCGCGGCGATGATTTTCTCAGCATTTCCGACGGGCAAACCCAGCGCGGACAGCTCGACCCCGTAATGCTGGCACAGCAGATTATCCAGCGATTGGACTGGGCAAAGCGCAACACGGCTCCGCCGATCGGCAAAGTTCCTGTCCTGTTCACGGCCAAGGCTGCCGATATGCTGTGGGGCACAATCCAGGCTGCCCTCAACGGCAAGCAGGTGATCGAACGGGCTTCTCCCTGGAGCGATCGCCTGGGCGAAACCGTGACTTCACCGCTGATCACCATGAGCCAGGAACCCGATCAGGGACCGTTTAGCTGCCCGTTCGACGACGAAGGAACCCCCACTAAGCCGATTACTTTTATCAAAGACGGCGTGCTGCAGTTGTTTTACACCGATCGCCGCATTGGTCGGCAGCTTGGCAGCGGCACTACCGGAAACGGCTTCCGACCGGGATTAGGCAGCTACCCGACACCCGGCTTGTTTAACCTGATCGTGCAGCCCGGAACCGCTTCCCTGAGCGAGTTAATTGGCAAGCTCGAAAGCGGTATTATCGTCGATCAAATGCTGGGCGGCACTGCCGGAATTTCTGGCGAATTTTCGATTAATGTCGATTTGGGTTATCGGGTCGATCGCGGTCAGATCACCGGACGGGTCAAAGACACGATGGTGGCAGGCAGCATCTATACTGCGCTCAAAAATCTGGTAGAGCTGGGCAGCGATGCCGAGTGGAACGGGTCTTGCTACACGCCCTCTCTAATTGTGGAGGGGCTATCGACCACTGGACGCGGCTAGGGCAAAAAGCTCGATAGTGCCGTTGGCATTACCCAGTGAAATTGGACAGGGAAGGTTGGCTTTGCATCTGCCGGGGCAAAAAGGCAGATCGTCAAAACCGTCAGTAGGGCTGTGATCCAGGTGCTGGTAGAGTGTGATGCGTATCTCATAAGCAATACCGGGGCGGCAGAGGTACAGAAGAGTAAAACCAGATCGAGGAGAACTGGGTAGCTGCACTCTTAGGGCTAAAAGACTCAGAGCCAGAAGACTCAGGCTGAAAGATGCTGAACCTGAAAGCCAGTCAAGCAACTCCAAACTGTCTAAACCAGACTATCCAAACGAAACTGTTCAAACTTTGAAGATGGGCTGCTCTGGCGATCGCGGAAAAATTGCTGCACCGACCCCTGCTCAATGAAAACCGATCGCGAGATTGGGTCGCGAAACAAGATTCTAGAAAGGAGTCTGTTGCCTGAAGCGACAAGAAGCAGCGCAGGCTGATCGACACTGATATCCTGTCACAGCCGATACAGAGGCGACCAGGCTTTTGTGCGAGCTTTAAACAAGCCTTAAAAATGTGGAAGAAATTTGGAAAGAAATCGGTCTGGGGTGAACCGAAATTTAAAGAGGAAAAAATAATAGATCCCATAATCATACATCAATGTGTCCACCGGGCGCGGTATCCGCGTGCGTCTAAGTGGCAAAGTGCTGGAAAACTGCTGTAACGCCCTAATCCACCCGTCCACCAGGGATCGAGTGCCCGATAAACCTGATCGCCCGTCAGTCCATCGCAGTAAAAATCGATCCCATCCCCGATAACATGGCGGCTCATTGAGGCTCCGCCCACTTCCTGGTTGATGGCGCGTGGACGATACCAGCTTGTGATCCGAAACGGACGACCAATGCGATCGCGAGCTTGCTGCGCCAGGGTTGCAATCCGCACAATGGCGTCTACCGTTGCCTGGTTGGGAGGCATTCGTGTGCCGCCGTGGGTGGCTTCTGCCCAGGTAAGGTTGCCGTTGGGAATAATCGCCGCATAGAGCTGAATGTTTTGAGGTGTCCATCGAGCCGGGCGAGGCGGCAATGGCTCAGGTTCGGGAGCAGGGGCAGCATCGGTTGCCCCCCGCTCAGCTTGCTGCATCCGCCGCACATCTTCGAGCAGGGATTGCAGGGCTTTTTCGCGGCTGTCCAGTCCACGCCAGAGCTGCACCAGCCGAACCAGTGCCTCTCGCTGCTGATCGGTTTCGCGATACATAACGGGTACGCGGCGCATAAAGCTGAGCAAAGCCCGATCGAGCTGAGTAGCGGCATTAATCAACTGAGTGCGATCGGGATTGCTGGCGGTAAGAATCTGTGAATTCACGCCCAAGGCTGTGAGGGCTTCGGTGCGGGTGGCAAGTCCCATCCAGAGGCGATAGGTTTCGGTGAGCGCATTTCGCTGATCGCCCCGCGACTGATAAAACTGCGGAATCCGCTGCACAAATGCCATCAGAGCCGGATCCACAATTTGAATATTGGTTTCCGCCGAAGGATTGTTTTGCAGAGAGCCGATCGCCTCTTCCCGCGAATCGAGCTGTCGCCAAAGCTGCACCAGCCGAATCAAGGCTTCCCGCTGATGGGGGTATCCGGCAAAAAAGGGCGAAACCTGCTGGATAAACTGCAGCAAAGGCTGATCCAGACGGGTTGCATCCAGGGAAAGCAGCGCCGGATCGTTTTCTGGAATTCGCAGCAGTCCGGCGATCGCCGCCTCGCGAGTATTCAGTTTGCGCCAGATCCGCACCGCCTCCAACGCCGCTTCCTGCTGATAGCCCAATCCCAGGTAGTAGCGAGGGAGCCTTTCCACAAATCGCAGCAGCGCATTGTCCAGGTAATCCAGGTTCTGCGGCAACTGACTTCCGCTAAAGTCGATCGCCAAATCTTCCACTAAAGCCTGCTTTAGCGCATCAGCATTGCTGGGTTCCAATCGAGCAGAAGTTGGCTCACTCACAGGCGGAATATAGCCCAATGCCACAGTTTGAATGAAGCGATCGCTATACCGCCCCTCTGCTGCATTCCACAAATCCGTCCCTTTCCACCCCTGAGCCGTTAGCTTATCGGTCAGGCTACGAATTGTATTGGCGGCAAACTGCACCTGCTCCGGAAACGTATCCACTTGCTCTGGCGGAATCCGATTGGCAGGCGAAATGCCCAACCCTGTTTCCCCATCGCTGAGGGCAGGACGACGCTGCACGGCGTAAAGGGCTGCCAGAATCGGCTTATGAATCCCAGTGCGGGCGGCTTCGAGAAGGTAATAATAGTTGCGCTGCTCTGGGTTCAGTCCTGCCATGTTGGTGTGGGGGAATCGAGTGTTCTGTCCTGTCTATTGTGCCTGATGAGGTGGGTGAGTGGGTGAGTGGGTAAGGAGATGAGGAGATGAGGGGTGGTTTTGAGAGGCGATCGAGTATGCTAAGCAACCGCCCCCTACAATGAAAGCGAACGGTCACAAGGACTGCGATTATGACCCCGAACCTTGAAGCCACACCAGCAAAATTGTACGAAACAGACTATGTGCTTTGGATTGAAACGACCTTAGAACGGCTAAAGAAGGGAGATTATGCCCAGGTTGATTGGGCAAATTTGATCGAGGAAATTGAATATATGTCCTGCAAGGAGCGGCTCCGCTTGAGAAGTAACCTGGTCATCGTTCTGCTGCATCTTCTGCTGCATCTAGTGAAATGGCAGTATCAACCAGAACAGCGAAGCAGGAGTTGGAAGGGAAGCCTTGTGGAACATCGGCGGCGCGTTCGTGAGAGCCTTGAATTATCTCCCAGCCTGAAACCTTACTTGCTGGAATGGTTCAATGAAGTGTATGAGGATGCGATCGAACAAGCCGCCGCAGAAGCCGATCTGCCTTGTACCCTGTTTCCTGCCGTGTGTCCCTATGCGGTCGAGCAAGTTTTAGATTCAAAATTTCTGCCAGAGTAGGAGCAGTCGGTGCTATGCTTTCCTTTCCTACTCTGAAACAAATCCGCCTGATTGCGACCGACATGGATGGAACCCTGACGCGGTCGGGTAAATTCACCGCTCCTTTGCTGCAAGCTCTGACCGATTTGCAAGAAGCTGGCATTCCGGTGGTGATTGTAACAGGGCGATCGGCGGGTTGGGTGAATGCGATCGTTACTTATCTTCCTATTACAGCGGCAATTGCCGAAAATGGAGGGCTGTTTTACACCGCAGACAATCCAGAACTCCAGCCAATCGTTTCGATTCCCGATATTCTGCTGCACCGTGAGAAGTTAGCGCAGATGTTTGGCAGGTTACAGACGATCGTGCCCCACATTCAGGAGTCGGCGGATAATCGGTTTCGGGTAACGGACTGGACGTTTGATATTCAGGGTTTGTCAGAAACAGAGATTCAGCAGTTGGGCGATCGCTGTCGGCAGTCGGGGTGGGGGTTCACTTACAGTACAGTACAGTGCCATATTCTATCGCAGGAGCAAAATAAAGCGGCGGGACTGTTGCAGGTGCTTCGCCAACAGTTTCCCAATGTGTCAGTTGATTCGGTGATTACGATTGGGGATAGTCCCAACGACGAAAGTTTGTTCGATCGCACCTGTTTTCCTCATTCCGTGGGCGTGGCAAATATCCAGCACTATGCCGATCGCCTCATGCACAAACCCACCTACATCACTCAAACCGAAGAAGCAGAGGGCTTTTGTGAACTGGCGCGATCGATTTTGAATGCTTAGCGCATCTAGCCAAAGAACTTAAGGGCGATCGAAATCAAGCTCAGGAAGGTGAAAAACCCTACGGCATCCAGGGTCGTGGTGAGCAGGGGGCCGCTAATCAGAGCGGGGTCGAGTCCAACTCGCTTTAGACCCATCGGCAGCAAGGTTCCCAGACTGGCAGCCACAAAGACGTTGACAATCATCACGCCGCCTGCCACTAGCGACACCCATCGCTCTGCCGGAACTGCCCAAATCAGCGACAGGGTTGCCAGCGCGAGTCCCAAAACGACTGCGGTTCCCAAGCCTGCCAGCATCTCTTTACGGAGGATCTTAAAGGTATCGGCATGAGTCACTTCCCCAATGCCCAGACCGCGCACCGTGACCGAGAGTGCCTGAATTGCCACATTGCCGCTCGTGTTCGACAAGATGGGCATCACGACCGCCAGCACCGGAACCAGGGCAATCACCGACTGGAAGGGCGCGATCGCACTTGCTGCCCCCACATAAAGCGCAATGTTGATCAGCAGCCAGGGCAGGCGTTTTTGAATCGTGACCACAGGCGGCGACAGCGCGGCTTCGTCTCCTCCGGCTCCGGCAAGTTTTTGGATATCTTCAGTCGCTTCTTCTTGCAGTACGTCAATCACATCGTCGATCGTCACAATTCCCACCAGACGATCTTCGCGATCGACCACCGGGACGGCAAGCAGATCATATCGCTGCATCAGCCGCGCCACTTCTTCCTGGGGCATTTCAGTGTAAGCCTTGATCACGCGATCGCTGGCAATTTCCCCAATCAGCACATCGGGAAAGGTAAACAAAAGCTGGCGCAGCGAAACCACGCTTACCAATCGCCGCGAGTTGTCGGTGACATAGGCGTAGTAGATCGTTTCCTTATCTTCGTCAGTGCGGCGGATTTTTTCTAATGCCTCTCCGACCGTCAACCCCTCGCGCAGCTTCACATACTCGGTGGTCATAATCCGTCCGGCGGTGCCTTCGGGATAGCCGAGAATAATGGCAGTTGCCTGACGTTCTTCGGGGCTGAGCTGCTGCAGGAGCAGGCGCACAATGCGGGCGGGCAGTTCGTCAAACAGTTCGGCGCGATCGTCCGGGCGCATCGAGTTAACAAGCTGTCGCACATCCGCCGCCTGCAGTGACTCAATCAGCGACTCCTGAATATCCGCAGGCAGATATTCAAACACGTCGGTTGCCTGGTCTTTGCGCAAGAGCCGAAAAGCTATCGCTCTTTGTTCAAACGGCAGCTCGCTAATGTATTCGCTGATATCAACCGACTGCAGTTCCGTGAGTTCTGCTTTGAGGCGATTTAAGTCAGACAGCCGATCGCCAGCAGCAAATTCCGACAGGGCAAGCTTGCGTTCCTGGGTAAGCATTGATGACCTCCTATGAATTCCCCTCGCGCTGGGAAACTCATTTCAGGTCAAACTTGTGAGGTTAGACGCTCAACGGCTTACCACGCAGGGGCGATGTACTGTACGGGGATGGACTTCGGTCCATAGAAAAAACACAATTCAACATCAATGCCAACTAGATTGGACACTGCTAACGGATATGATAACCCTCTCATGACGCGATCGGGGAAGCTTCACGGAACTTTCAGAACAATGACTTACGCAGATCGACAGATATTCACCAAGATGGAGCGTGAGAATCGATATTGAGGCAGAACCGCAGGAAACAGAGGGGAAGATTTTACGCCAGCGAAGACTTAGTTGTTTTGCGACACAGAAGATTTGCCATCTATCTGAGGCAACATTATGTCAGCAGGCTGTGCTATTGTTCAGAAATTCATATCGCATCCGTTGTAGTCGCTGATGCCTCCTTATCATTAGGAGTAAAACTATGCTGGAAAAGAACCCGCCCTCGAATCGGCTCTATTCTCGATTGAACGAAGCGTTGCAAAGCGGCAGCAAAGTCTGGATCGAAGTTCCGGGCGATCGATATTCAGGTAGACCGATCTATCTCGATTCTGAGTTCGTTGAAGTGCTCTGCATCTACACGCCCGACAAGCACGAAGCGTCCAGCGAACCCTGCCTGTCTACGACCTGGCTGATTCGTCTGTCGCAAATCGTTGCGGTTGCCTATCCGTCTGAGCAATGGTCTGCCGATCGCTTTACGCGCCTGCTGCAAGCCCAATTCCCTCAACCTGAGCAAGATGAGCCTGCGGCTTAAGGCGAAGTTTGGAAAAGTTTGGAAATGAATCAGGTCGTTGCTTCAGGTAATGACTGTTGGTTGAATCATGCCTGTGAGCGATCGAATTTGGGCAACCCGATCGGCGATTTCGATTAAATCCTTCAGGGTGTGCTGCACGTCCCGGTTTTGGCGGTTTGCGTCCGGTTCGTATCGCTCCAGATAAACCCGCAGTGTTGCACCCTGAGTGCCTGTGCCCGACAGCCGAAAGACAATGCGTGAGCCGTCAGTGAAGCCTAGCCGAATTCCTTGTTGTTCACTCAGGCTGCCGTCAATCGGGTCGCGGTAGGCAAAGTCGTCGCTGTATTGAACTTCGGATTGTCCAAATCGCTGTCCTTTTAGATTAGGGAGCTGCGATCGCAGTTGGGCAATTAGTGTTTCCGCGCGATCGGTTTCGATTTCCTCGTAGTCATGCCGGGAGTAGTAGTTGCGTCCGTAGGTGCGCCAGTGGCTCTGCACAATGTCTTTGACCGATTGCTGCTTCACGGCGATGAGATTGAGCCAAAACAGCACCGCCCACAGCCCATCTTTTTCGCGGATGTGATTTGAGCCTGTGCCAAAGCTTTCTTCGCCGCAAAGAGTGATTTTTCCTGCATCCAGTAAATTGCCAAAAAACTTCCATCCGGTTGGCGTTTCGTAGCAATGGATTCCAAGCTTTTGCGCCACCCGATCGACGGCTGCACTGGTCGGCATCGATCGCGCCACCCCTGCCAGTCCAGTTCGATAGCCCGGAATCCGGTGAGCATTTGCCGCCAGAACTGCCAGACTATCGCTCGGCGTGACAAAAAATTGCCGTCCCAAAATCATATTGCGATCGCCATCGCCGTCTGAAGCTGCCCCAAAGTCGGGAGCCTGATCCCTAAACAGACGATCGACCAGCGCCTTCGCATACACCAGATTGGGGTCAGGATGTCCGCCGCCAAAATCCTCTTGCGGAATGCCGTTCTGGACTGTTCCCGACGGTGCGCCGAGCCGCTGCTCAAAAATTGCGTGAGCATAGGAACCCGTGACGGCGTGCAGGGCATCAAAACTCATGCGAAAGCTGCCGGAGGTGAGGAGCGCCTGAATCCGATCGAAATCGAAAATGCGCTCCATCAGCGCCAGATAGTCTGAAACCGGATCGATCACTTCAACGATCGTTTCACCCAACTGCGTTTCGCCCAAGCGATCGAGATCGAGGTCAGGGGCTTCCATGAGGTTGAGGCGATCGATCGTGCGGCTGCGCTGATAGATTGCCGCCATCACAGATTCAGAGGCAGGCCCACCGTTGCTGCTGTTGAATTTGACGCCAAAATCGCCATTTGCGCCACCCGGATTATGGCTGGCAGAGAGAATAATGCCGCCGATCGCGCCATGTTTGCGAATCAGCCCGGAAGCTGCCGGAGTGGAAAGAATACCGCCCTGCCCCACTATCACCCGCGCAAAGCCGTTTGCTGCTGCCATTTTCAGGATTGCCTGAATTGCAGTTCGGTTGTAGTAGCGTCCGTCGCCGCCCAAAATGAGCAGTTGCCCTGCATTGTCTGAACGCCTGTCTAAACTATCGAAAATTGCCTGCACAAAGTTTTCCAGATAGCGAAACTGACGAAAGGTTTGGACGGGCTTTCTCAGTCCCGATGTGCCGGACTTCTGGTCGAGATAGGGGGTGGTGGCGACGGTGCGAATATTAATGCTTCTCACAGGAGTATTGTTTCTTCTCAGTAACTATTCTTCCTGGTAACTAGGCAGGCGCTTTTGGAACAATTTTTTCTTCGGCTTTCACCTCATTTTTGAGCGGCTGCTCTGCTTCAAAATCAGAGATATTCTGCATTGTTGTTTCGGCAATGTTTTCTAACGCTTCTTTGGTGAAAAATGCCTGGTGAGCCGTAATCAAAACGTTGGGAAACGTGGTTAATCGCTCAAACAAATCATCCTGAATAATCTCGTTCGATAAGTCTTCAAAAAACAGATCTGATTCTTGCTCGTAAACATCTAAACCCAACGCACCAATTTTTTTTGACTTTAGTCCGTCGATCGCCGCTTCCGTATCGACCAATCCACCTCGACTGGTATTAATCAACATTGCTCCCGGCTTCATTTGCTCGATCGCCTCTGCGTTGATCAGGTGATAGGTTTCCGGCGTGAGCGGACAGTGCAGCGAGACAATATCTGATTGTGATAGAAGTTCAGGCAGCGCAACATATCGACCGATCGCCTCAAAGGCAGAATTTTTGAACACATCGTAGCCCAGCACCTCACAGCCAAAGCCCTTCATAATCTGAGCGAAAATCTGTCCAATTTTGCCTGTTCCCACAACGCCGATCGTGCGGCTATGCAGATCGAAGCCGAGCAGCCCTTCCAGGGAAAAATTGCCCTCCCGCACCCGGTTGTATGCCCGGTGAGTTTTGCGGTTGAGTGTTTGAATCATTGCCACCACATGCTCTGCCACCGCATAGGGCGAATAAGCTGGAACCCGGACAACTCGCATTCCCAACCGTGCCGCAGCCTTTAAATCGACATTATTAAATCCGGCACAGCGCAGCGCAATCAGGCTCGTTCCGTGGGATGCCAAAATTTCTAGCGTGGTTGAATCTGCAACATCGTTTACAAACAAACAGACAACCGGAAATCGATTTGCCAGCGATGCAGTATTGCGATTGAGCGGCACCTCAAAAAAGACGAGTTCGTGCTCATGATCATAGTTCGCAACTTCGAGAAATTGGCGATCGTATTCTTTGGTACTAAATACCGCAACTTTCATGCCGCACCTCACGCAAAAGGCTAATTAGACGATCGATGGAATGCTGCTTTTATTGAACTATTAACCGGGGGATTTGCCCTAGCGATCGAGCAGTAGTCCCCACTGAGCGCTATAGGGGTGAACCGATCGCACCGCCTGCCCCTGCTGATAAACCGAATAGCCCTGATTCACCCACTCAAAAATCGACCCTTCCAGATTGCGGACATTTTGATAGCCTGCAGCCCGCAGCCGATCGCACAATCGCGCCGACCGATAGCCCACCGAACAATAGCAGACGATCGGGGTATCGGGGGTGTAGGGCAACCCAGAGAAATCTTGCGTAGCGGGATCAATCTGCTGTGCGTCTGGCAGATGGCTCACCGCGTATTCCTCAGCCGATCGCACATCGAGCAAAACCGGAGGATGCTGCTGAAGTTCTGCTGCCAGCGTTTCAGCGTCAACCGACCGCACCTGCGGGAACTGGCACCGGATCGATTGCTTCAGAACGCTCCAGGCGAAATCTCGGATTGGGGTAGGCAGCGTCACCATTAGGAAACCGCAGGTTGAACCATGACCGTCGCTAAGGTTTGATGCAGATCGACGACCCGACCCACGACCGCGATCGCTGGAGCCTCAAATCCGGTTTCTTCGACTTGCTGGGCGATCGTGTGCAGCGTGCCGATGAGCTGTTCCTGATCAGGGCGAGTTCCCCAGCGGATCAGGGCGATCGGGGTGTGGGGGTCTAAGCCTGCGGCAGTCAGTTCGCTCACAATGTAGGGCAAATTGTGAACGCCCATGTAAATCACGATCGTCTCCGAACCGTGGGCGATTGCCTGCCAGTTGACCTGCGGACGATATTTGCCTGCCGACTCGTGACCCGTGACGAACGTAACCGATGAAC
>Ga0224723_1000733_pt1 | contig 21741 bp, 18 predicted proteins | sample Balambano_FR2_Me_FD_161647 | JGI IMG/M metagenome (GOLD analysis project Ga0224723, IMG submission 161647) | Freshwater sediment microbial communities from Lake Towuti, South Sulawesi, Indonesia - Balambano_FR2_MetaG | ecosystem: Environmental > Aquatic > Freshwater > Lake > Sediment | place... | reverse complement strand
GCCCTCGGTGAGTCCTTTGTTCTCCAGCGTCTCGGTGCTGATTGGGCTGGGCGGGTTAGCCTTTGGGCTGGGTGAGCGGATGCTCCAGCCGGAATATGCAGCGATCGGCGGGGCAGTGCTTGCCTGGTCTACGCTGGCAGGGGCGGTGTTGCAGTGGCTGATTCAGCTTCCGGCGCAGTGGCGATCGGGCTTGGGCGGGTTTCGGCTGCGGTTTGAGTTTCAGCGTCCGGAAGTGCAGGAAGTGATTCGCATCATGGGCCCGGCAACCTTTTCATCGGGAATGCTGCAGATCAACGTCTGGACGGATTTGTTTTTCGCCTCGTTTATCCCGAATGCGGCGGCGGCAGTTTCTGCAATGGGCTACGCAGGCTTGCTGATTCAAACCCCGATCGGCGTGCTGTCAAACGTGATTCTGGTTCCCCTGCTGCCCGTGTTTTCGCGGCTGGCAGCTCCCGAACACTGGGACGAACTGAAAGACCGCATTCGCCAGGGGCTTTTAATGACCGCGATTACGATGCTGCCCCTGAGCGCCCTCACGATCGCCCTCGCCGTGCCAATTTGCCGGGTGGTCTACGAGCGATTTGCGTTCAAAGAAGAAGACGCGCTGCTGACTGCCTCGGTGCTGATTGCCTATGCGATGGGCATGTTTGTCTATCTGGGGCGGGATGTGCTGGTGCGGGTGTTTTATGCGCTCGAAGATGCCGACACGCCCTTTCGCATCAGCATTGTGAATATTTTCATTAATGCGTTTCTGGATTTCCTGCTGGTCAGACCATTTGGTGCGCCCGGCATTATCCTGGCAACGGTGGGCGTGAATTTAATTTCAATGGTGGCAATGATGGTGGTTCTGAATCGCCGCCTGAATGGACTCCCGATCGCCGAGTGGAGTAAACCCTTTATGGGGCTGACGATCGGCAGCATTATCGCCGGACTGGTTGCCTGGGGCACGCGCTACGGCTTGGAGCAAGTTCTTGGAACTGATGGCTTTGGCGTGCTGCTGCTGCAGGTTTGCCTCGCCGGACTCGCCGGACTGATTGTCTTCGGACTCTTCGCCATGCAGATGCGCCTGCCAGAAGTGAATCAATTGGTCGATCGCCTGCTGAGACGCGGCAGAACAAGAGGTTAGAGCGAACCTTAGCTACACCGCACTTGCAACCGCAACAGGTTCATATAAATACTCAAACCAGTTTCCCTCCGGATCGCGTCCGTAGAAAGAAGCCGTGCCGTCCCGGTGTTCATGAATCTCGGTGAGATGCACGCCTTCCGCTTTTAGCTTCTCGTAGGCAGCCTGCACCTCTGCCCGATCGTGGAAAATAAAGCCAAAGTGCGGACCTGCCTGATCATAGCTGGGACTCAGGAGTGCCAGCCCGTCTTCCCCGGCTTTGAGATACGCCCAGTCTGCATCTTTCCAAACCAGGTTCATGCCCAGTGACTGATAGAACTGGGCTGCGCGATCAATATTTTTCACACAAATGGCAACGTGACCAATTCGCTTGAGCTGCATACGCCTCACCTTCTTTGAAATAGGCTCCTCTAGTTCTATTGTAGGTCAGGCATTTCGCGATAATCTGGGGTTAGACTCCACCCGTTTGGCGGCTGATAAAGGCTGATACAAGATCTATGAACACTCTTCACCCGGTAAGTCACGCAAGCCGTGACAGAATCGGCGACACAGCTCGCTTTTTGCACCTGTTTTTTCACCGTTCTTTGCGCGTTTGTCTGACGGCGATCGCCACGTTGAGTCTTGCCTGCGGTTTGTGGCTGGGCGCTGCCCCGTTTGCACCGATCGCTGCGGCAGTCACCCAAATCCAGCTCAGCGATGTTACCTATCACGAATGTCCGGCAGAGCTTTCGGAAGGAGCCATTACCTCTGGGGGCACGAGTATGCGGGCAAACTGCTTTATCGTCACAGGCAAAGCCAACAATGCATCGGGCAAGCCCGTTCTCAACGCCGACATCTTTGGGCGAATCTATGATGCCAACGGCAATTCCGTCATGGAAAACCGAACTCGGCTGGGGTCGATCGAAGAAGTGCCGCCGGGAGTCAGCGATTTTGAGTTTCGCATCTCGATTCCGGCAAACCAGCCCACACCACTCCAGCTCGAACAGTTCAAAGCTGCCGGATTTGCGGGGAAAGTGCGCCGCTAAGCTATTTTCAGCTTGCGAATGACGGTTTTCTTGCAGGGGGCGGACGATCGATTTTCGAGGCTATTTTCGAGGGCGATCGTCCTGCACCACGTTTCCAATGCCCTCCACAATGCCGCGACCAATTAAGCCAATTCCCCGCCCGATAACGTTTGTTAGAACATAAATCAGACCATTGCCGACAAAAGCAACTACGTTTCGGACACGGGGCGCAACCGCATCGCGAGTTTCGAGGGCAAGGGTGACGAAAAAGGGAATGCCGCTGAGCCGCACCAGTTCTGGATTGCGCGGCGCATAAATAGGAATTTGCTTGATGCTGCGTCCGGTGAAAACAAACAGGCGATGCTGGCTTTCAAAGATATCTTTGGGTTCGCTGTAGAGTCGCTGCAGTCGATATCGCCAGGAGAGGTTATTGCGAAACCGTTCGACTTCGCGGGTAGATAAAAGGCGGCGATCGTAAAAGCTCTGTTTGATGGCTTCGACATTGGCAAAGCGATTGAGCAGGGGTTGAATCACCGCATTAGCGACCTGAACCACCAGGTTTTCCAGCAAAATTTCCGTTCGCGCCAGGGATTCTGGGTTGCCTGCCGGATAAGGCGTGCTTTCCACCACAAGCGGCGTTTGAAACAGCAAATGGGACAGCAAATCAACAACGCCCGGAATTTTGTCGAGGATGGCAGTTTGCACCGTGTCTTCCTCTTGCAGCAGCACGCTGACCAGCTCAAACTCGATCCCGTCTACGTTGAGCGTGGCATAGCGTCCAAAAAAGTCAGAGGTCGTGTTCTGCCACAGATCCAGCAAAAGAGACGATCGCTTTTGTTCCAGCAGTCCTGGCGATGCCTGTGAGTAGCGCAGCTCTGACAGTAAATCCTCCAGCTTTCTGAGAATGAGATAAAACAGCTCGCGCTTTTTGTCTTCGCGCAGGAGATCGGTTTCGAGCGGCACATCGCTCTGGTTGGTCAAACTGGTTTGCAGCTTGGCAAAGACGGCATCAAAGACGATCGACTGCACCGTGCGCGAGTCCGGCAGCGCCAGAGCAGAGGGTGTTCCAGAAAGCGTCAGGGCACTGCTGCCAGCATTGGGGAGCGCAGGGGCAGGCGAGGGGGCAGGGGATGCAGTCCCAGATCGATGACCGGACAAATTACCGGGCAAATTACCAGGCAGATTATCTGACAGGCTGTCTTGCAGCTCTTCGGCAGACGGAACCGGAGGCAGCAGGCGATTGAGCACCCAGCGAGCAGCTCGCAGCTCCCGCGATTGCCCAGCGAGCACCGCCCGATCGATCGCAGCCAGATCCAGATCCTGCAGCGAGGCATTGATTTCTGCCAGGGCACGATCGATTTGACGGTTGCCTGAAATTCGCCAGCCCTGCAGCAGCCGACTAAAAGGGGAAGGGCGAACGGTTTGAGAACGGGGCAGAGTCTCCGGGGATTGTTGTCGCTGAGCCAAAAGATTTTCTGCTGATCCAGCCGCTGCGGTTCCTTCTTCTGCAAAAAAGCCATCTCGCCCTGCTGCCTGCCGGATTGCCGCAACCAACACCGGAACATCTGCAGTTTTGGCACAGTAGCCGCTTGCCCCTGCCTGCTGAGCCGCCGCCAGGACGATCGGTTCAGGGTTCGCGCTGAGCAGCAAAACGGGCACATCAGGATACTGCGCTTTGATCTGCTGGCAGAGGGTCAGTCCTTGAATTTGATTTGGGTCTGCGCGCCCCAGCCCGACATCCAGCAGCACCAGGTCAATTCCCGCAGTCAGGTTGGGGTTGGCATCCGCAGGCTGATCTGGCACGGACGGATCTGGCACGGACGGATCTGAGGACGCATCGGGGGGAATATCAACAACCACCGCAACATCCGTGACGCTAAATCGATCTGCCAGGAGCTGGAGGGCTGTTTCGCTATCAGAGGCTTCTGTCACCAGCTCTAAATCCCGGAATGGCGCCAGCCCCAACCGGAGTCCCAGCCGAAACACCGGATCGGCATCAATCAGCATCAGCCGCAGCAAACGACTTGGCAGAGCATCGCGCATGAAGGTAGACAGATCAACACAGGAGAATTATGGGACACACCATAGCAGAAGTCAGGGAGCGAGATATAGTCTACGCGCAACGAAATCTGCATCGATCGGTTAATCATTCTCCACTAATTCCGGTTGTAATAGCGATCGTCGTAGAAGCCCTCAAAGGGTTTGTCTTCTGGCGAGGGTTCTGCCTCAGGTTCAGCTTCTGGAGCCGGGTCAATCCGCTCAGGGAGGGGTTCCGGGGGCGGTACGGTTTCAATGGCAGGCGGTAGCCCTCCGGCAGCGGGGTCATAGGGCGAGGGTTGCGGTGACGGACTCCACGGGCTTTCTGGAATAGAAGACTCTGGCACGAATGGCTCAGGCTCATCGGTCTCGTCTAACAGTTGCTCGCTGTCGTCAGATAGAGCAGGCGGCTGATTCCATTCGTTCCAGAGCCGATCGCGTTCTGCTTGCCAGCTTCCGATCGCACTTTGCGCCTCGCCATAAAGAACACGACCGGGGCTGATCTGGCTGGCGACGTTGATCGCGGCTGACAGGTCACCCCCTGCTGCCAGAGACCGCGCACGATCGAGAATCGGGCGATCGGCAGCAATTTGCGCTCTGACGATCAGCTCGGTTTCCCAGCGATCGACCAGAGATTGGGCTTCGCCGTAGAGCACCCGTCCGGAAGCCACCTTCTGAGCAACGGTGATGGCGGAATCCAGGTCGCCATTTTGCGCCAGCAGCCAGGCTTCATCCAGCAGCGGCTGATCCTCGATCCGTTCGATCTGGTCTTGCCAGGAAGCGATCAGGGTTTGTGCCTGCAGACGCAGTGCCCGTCCTGGCTGAACTTGTCTGGCTTGTTCGATCGCTTTCTTCAGTGCTCCGGTGTCTCCCGGCTTCGCCAATGCCACGGCACGATCGAGGAGCGGCTGGTCTTCGATTCGCTCTGTCTCCTTGCGCCAGTGAGAAACCAGCGTTTGTGACAAATAGCGACGCGGATTCTTGGTCGGAACCTGGTTTGCCTGAGCCATTGCCCACTGCAGGCTGCTGTGCTGCCCCAGATCTGCCGTCATGCGAGCGAACTGGAGCTGGGTCAAATCCTGAAGCTGGGCCTGCCAGTTTTTCTGAAGGCTTTGCGCCTGAGCATAAAACGGGCTGTTTGAAGGAATTTGCCTGAGTGCGCCGATCGCCTCCATCAGGCGATACATCTGTCCCAGCGACGGCATCCATTTTGAAGTTGCACCGCCGATCGCAAGCTGATATGCCTGCCCAAACCGGACAAGATCCTGCACTTCGGGCATCTTAACCGCTGACGGAACAGTGCTGAGCAGATTCACGGCTGCCTGTGGGTTACCCTGCTGCCATTTTTCGTTTGCTAGCGTCAGCAGCTTTTGGCTCCACTGCTTCAGCAGCGGGCTAGCATCGGCAGCGGCATAGGTTCCCCCCGGAATTTGGGAAGCGGTGGCGATCGCCGCACCTAATTGTAGCGGATCAGGACTTGCAGCGATTCTGCGTGCCTGGGAAAGGGTCTGGCGCGCCTGCTTTTCGGTGCCAAGTTGCTGACTCAACGCCGTTGATCCTTTCTCAAGCTGCCAATAGTTTGTCTCAAAGTCAGACAGGGCGCGGATCTGTTCAGCAACCTCATCCCATTTCTGCTGTTTCAGCGCAGTCTGTGCCTTGGCATACATCACCGCAGCCTGCTGAGCATATTTCTGCCATCGTGCCACTGCTTTTTGCGCGTCTGCATAGACGGGCGTTGTTTTCGGGATATGCCGAACTGCTTCCAGCGCCCCTTTGAGGTCATTTTGCTTGACCTTGGTGCGGGCAATTTCGAGAAGCTGCCCAGACCACTCAGCAATCAATGCCTGCGCCTGTCCTGAAAGCGGATGGTCAGACGACCATTGACTCAGCACCTCGATCCCTGCCACCAGATCTTTCTGTTCGCCCGATCGTGCCGCTTCCTGAGCGCAATAAAGCTGCTCCATATCGGTGGTTTTCTCAGCCATCTGCTGACAGTTAACAGGCGGCGGCAGCATCACCAGCCAGACCAGCGCCGAAGTCCCCATGCCGCAAAACACCGCCAGCGCCAGCAGCCAGATCAGTGACCACCGCCAGCGCGGAGCAGTTGCTTTTTCAGAAATTGCAGCTTCTGGAATCGAAAGTGGGTCTTCTTCGGGGGCGATCGGGTTTGCTGTCTCTGATGCTAGGTTTTCTACACGATTTTGAAACGGATTTTTCACCATATCGCTCTCATACACCCCTTCAGGCTGCCTGTCAGGTTACTTTTTGAACAGCGACACCGACTGAAGAAACGAAGCTTTCAGGCTCACTGTCTCAATGCTGATCGTGAGGCAAGCTTCAGTCACACAAAACAATCACACAAAACAATCACACGAATCTATAACGACCTGATGTTAAATCTGTTTAATACTAAACCGATCGCCTCCGGATCGCTAACCTATCTTGTGACAGAAGCCGCTTAAGATTTGGTTAAAGGTTAAAACAGCTCGTCTGACGCTTCAGCCTCACTAGAGTAGAAGCCGCCATCTCGCTGCTTCAGCCATTGCCCGATCGCCCCTTGTGCTTCCAGATAAAGATCTCGACCGGGCGAGATTTCGGCTGCTGTTGCGATCGCTTCAGTCAAATTTCCTTTTGCCGCAAACAGCTTTGCCTGATCCAGAATCTTGCGATCTGCTGCCATTTCGGCACTGCGAATTGCCATTTTCCAGGATTCGATCGCCTGCTGTACCTGCGGATAAAGGGCGCGAGTGCTGCTAATTCTTCCGGCAATGACGATCGCTTCGGAATATCGTTCCTGCTTTGCCAGGGCTTGCGCCTCATCCCAGATCGGCCGATCTTCGAGAATTTGAATTTGCTGCTGCCACTGCACCGTCAAACGCTGGGTTTCGCTCCAGGTCGCGCGATCGGGCGGGATTTGCCGCAGGTAAGCGATCGCCTGCTCCAGATCAGGAATCGTGTTTCTGACAGCAATTGTCTCTGCGGTTTGTAGAATCGGCTGGTCTTCCAGAATTTGAAGCTGATCCTCCCAGGTGGCAACCAAACTTTGTGCCTGATGCGTCATAGAACTCTGACCAATCAGCGGCTTGGTCTGGTCGATCGCCCAATTCAGCGTTGACTGCTGACCCAGCTTCGCTCCCAGCGTTGCCCATCGGAGCTGCACGCCATCCTGAAACTGTTTTTCCCAGGTTTGCTGCTTTGCCTGCGCCTGCTCATAAAGCGGACTGGTTGAAGCAATCTGACCCATTGCCGCGACGCCTTCCATCAGGTTCCAGATCTGCTGCCAGGAGGGGTCTGTGCTGACCTGGGCAACCTGCTTTTCTGCATGGCTAAACTTGACCAGATCCTGCACTTCGGGCGGCAAAGGCACATTCAAAGGCACTTGCTGAGCAGCAGCGATCGCCCCATTCAGATCTCCCTGCTGCCACTGACGCATTGCCAGATCGAGCAGCGATTGACCCCACTGGTTTAAATCTGCCTGTGCTGCCTGCCAGACATAGGTTTCCGGCACAATATCTTTCATTAACCCGATCGCCCCTGCCAGCTCAGAAATCGATCGACCTTGCGCCATTTTCCGGGCTTTGGTGAGTGCCTGCCAGCCCTGCTTTTCTGCCTGAATTTGCTGCGCCAGACGGTCAGCCTGAGCAATGCGCCAGTAGTCCTGCTGCAGCTCGTTGAGCGTTGAAGCCCAATCAGCCGCTTCTGCCCATTTCTGTGCCTGGATTGCAGCTTGCGCAGCAGCATAAGCCTGCTCTCCTTTCTGCCACTGCTTTTGCCAGTCGGCGATCGTTTCCTGCGCTTCTGGGTAAACCGCACTCGAAGGCGGAATTTGATTGGCAGTCTCGATCGCCCCTTTTAAATCGTTTTGCGCCATTTGGTCGCGAGCAGCAATCAGTACCAGGTTCGACCAATCGGAAATCGATCGCTGCACTTCGTCGTACAAGGGTTCCTGCTCAGACCAGCCATTTAGCAGAGACATTGCTGCCAGCAGATCGGGAAGCTGACCCGATCGCGCCTGTTCTTGTGCGCAGTAGAGCCGCTGATTTCCGGGCGAGAGGCGAGTTACCGTGCGACATTCCGGCAAAGGCGGCAAACTCGCCATCCAGGCAAAGGCGGCAATTCCCAACCCGCCAAATGCGCCAAGTGCCCAGAGCCAGACGATCGACCATTCCCACGGTTTCTGCTCTGCCTTCATAAAGGCGGGCACGGGAGGCAGGGGAATCGCAGGCAGCTTCACCGCAGGAAGGGTGAGCCTGGGCAGTCGCTTGAGTTGGGCTGCGGTTGGATTCAGCAGGTTTGCCCTGAGATTGAATTTTGGTTTAGAGGGTTTAGGGGGTTTTATTGGTTTGGGAGATTTTAGAGCAGTCGCGGAGGTCTGGCGCTGCCCTTGCAATCCCCCAACTTTGATGGACTTTGAGCCGTTAGAACGGTCTGCCGCAGATTGACTGCCTGCACCAGCCTGGTTCCCCCCAGAACTGAGGAGGTAGGGGGGCGGTTCGGGCTGCCCTTGCAACTTCTCAACCGTCCGCTTTGATTTTGCTTTTTGAGCTTTCGCTTTTTGAGCTTTCGCTTTTGGCTTGAGCCTTGATTTTGACGGCTTCTTTGCGGCTCTCTCCCCGGATGGTTTTGCGGGTGGCATCTGAATTTCCCCTGACTCCTGTACAGGAGCATTCTGCTCTGGTAGGGGCTGTGCCTGCTGCAATGGGGGCAGTTCGACCGATCGCCTACCCTGCCCAGAACTACCCAATCCGGGTTTCAAAATTGGGGGCAAATGAGACTGCGAATTGAACTGAGACTGGGAAACATTCCTCACACCGACACTCCGCCTGAACGCACCATGAACTGATCGAACTCAATCGACTATTTGCGATCGGTCTGGATGATCAGCTTACTCACAGATCGCCAAATTGGATCACGGTTCAGGCAGAAATTGTGCAACTTTTTATGATTTTGACCCTACCAGTGCCGCAGTAATCGCATCCACAACTCTAGATACAGGAACTACCTCCATACCTGCAGCTAACGTGCCGTGACTTGCGGGAATAATTGCTCGCTTAAAGCCCAGCTTTGCCGCTTCCTTGAGGCGCAGTTCCATTTGCGACACCGGACGAATCTGCCCGCCCAGCCCCACTTCGCCAATCACGATCGTCTCTGGGTCAACCACCCGATCACGGAAGCTTGCCGCAATTGCCACCGCCACCCCCAGATCAGCCGCAGGTTCCGCCACGTTCAAACCGCCCGAAGATGCCACATAAGCATCCAGCTTCGACAGGGGAATCCCGACGCGCTTTTCCAGCACCGCCAGAATTTGCAGCAGACGGTTGTATTCCAGTCCCGTGGTCGATCGCCTTGGAGAGGCATAGCTCGTCGGACTCACCAGCGCCTGCAGTTCCACAACTAAAGGACGAGTTCCCTCGCACGCCACGATCGTCGCAGTGCCCGGAGACTGCTCATCCCGGTTGCCCAGAAATAGCTCAGACGGATTGCGCACCTCTTCGAGTCCACCGTCTGCCATTTCAAACACGCCCAGCTCATGGGTTGCCCCAAAGCGGTTTTTGACCGATCGCAGCAAGCGGTGGCTGGCAAACCGATCGCCCTCAAAGTACAGCACCGTATCGACCAGGTGTTCCAGCACTTTCGGTCCGGCGATCGCCCCTTCTTTGGTGACGTGCCCAACGATAAAGAGGGTGATGTGTTCGCGCTTGGCAACCTGCATCAGTGCCGAGGTACATTCCCGCACCTGAGAAACCGAGCCAGGAGCCGACCCCAGTGCGGCGTAGTAAATTGCTTGGATACTGTCGATGACGGCAACCTGAGGACGCAGCGATTCCAGTTCGCGAATAATGGACTCCAGCTCGATTTCGGGCAGCAGATACAGATCGGCATCTTCTGATCGCGGCAGTGCGTCATCCTGAAGCAGTTTCGGGTCGATTGGCTGATTGTTCTCGCCCGGCTGATCCAGACCGATACCTAATCGCTGCGATCGCAGTTTCACCTGCTGCCCCGATTCCTCTGCACACACGTAGAGCGTCCGATGACGCAAAGCAAGCTGATTGGCAACCTGCAGCAGCAGCGTTGATTTTCCAATGCCCGGATCGCCGCCGATCAAAATCAGGGAACCGGGGACAATGCCGCCGCCCAACACGCGATCGAGTTCGCCATAGCCCGATGTAATGCGCGATCGGGGATGGTCGTGAATTTGGGCAAAGGTGAGAGACGCAACCGCCTGAGGCGCAGAGGTTTTAGATTTATTGCCGTTTCGAGTTGCAACTGCCGTCGCCCGCTGGTTTGCAGGAGGAGGCGGCGCAACAACCTGTTCCACTAACGTATTCCAGTTGCCGCAGTTTGGACATTTACCAAAATATTGCTGTGATTCACCACCACAGTCATTGCAGATGTAGAGCTTTCTTGATTTAGGCATTCTTTGAGGAAAAATAGTTTGAGCGTGCTTGAAAAATCTTTAGCAGCGGGATAACTCTTAAGAAAGAGTGAAATGTTGAAACAATCAGAAATGAAGGTCTCTCTGTTGGGTTGAGTGAGCTAATATCTTAATGATAAAGTGACAAAAATTTATTGATAAGAACACGCTTTAAGGAGTGTTAAGTAAGTTGGAAAGTCATAAAGAAAAAATTCTGGTGGTCGATGATGAAGCCAGTATTCGCCGCATCCTTGAAACCCGCCTCTCGATGATTGGATACGATGTCGTCACGGCTGCTGACGGCGAGGAAGCCCTCGAAACCTTTCGCAATGCTGACCCGGATCTGGTCGTGCTGGATGTGATGATGCCCAAGCTCGACGGCTACGGCGTTTGTCAGGAGCTTCGCAAAGAGTCTGATGTGCCGATTATTATGTTGACTGCGCTAGGGGACGTTGCCGATCGCATCACTGGCTTAGAGCTTGGCGCAGATGACTATGTGGTAAAACCCTTTTCCCCCAAGGAACTGGAAGCCCGAATTCGATCGGTGCTGCGGCGCGTTGAAAAAACAGGCACGTCTGGCATTCCCAGCTCCGGCGTAATCCAGATCAACAATATTCGCATCGATACCAACAAGCGCCAGGTCTATAAAGGCGATGAGCGCATCCGGTTAACGGGGATGGAGTTTAGCCTGCTGGAGCTGTTGGTGGGGCGATCGGGTGAGCCGTTTTCTCGCGCCGAAATTTTGCAGGAAGTCTGGGGCTACACGCCAGAGCGCCACGTTGATACGCGCGTGGTGGATGTGCATATCTCCCGCCTGCGCGCCAAGCTCGAAGACGACCCCAGCAACCCGGAGCTAATTTTGACGGCTCGTGGCACGGGCTACCTGTTTCAGCGAATTGTGCCGCCAGGGGAAACTGAATAATCCTTCTTTATCTCCACCAAATCTCTGCACCAAGGAGTAGAGTCCATCTGATAAAATTTGTGAGGTTTCTATCACTTTGATCAATGGGATCGACTCAGGCACGGATCGCAGTTGACGCGATGGGAGGGGATTTTGCCCCAGGCGAAATCGTAGCGGGTGCATTGCGGGCACAGGCAGAGCTAGGGGTAGAAGTCCTCTTGGTGGGCGACCCTGAGCAAATTAGAGCCGTGATGAAGCAGCACAACACTTCGCTTCAGTTAGAGATTGTTCCGGCTGAGGGCATCATCGAGATGCATGAGGAGCCGTTGAGCGGTCTGCGGCGCAAGCCCAAAGCCTCCATCAACGTCGCAATGGATTTGGTGAAGCAGGGACGGGCAGATGCGGTTGTTTCGGCGGGTCATTCGGGGGCGGCAATGGCGGCGGCGCTGCTGCGGCTCGGTCGGATTAAGGGAATCGATCGCCCCGCGATTGGAACGGTATTGCCAACGCTGAACGCAAACAAATCAGTGCTGATTCTGGATGTGGGCGCAAACGTGGATTGCCGTCCCAAGTTCCTGGAGCAGTTTGCGGTGATGGGCAACATTTATTCTCAGTATGTGCTGGGGGTGGAAACGCCTAAGGTGGGCTTGCTGAATATTGGTGAGGAGTCTTCCAAAGGCAACGAGCTGGCGCTTCGCACCTATGAGCTGCTTGAAAGCAACCCTCGCCTCGCATTTGTGGGCAATGCCGAAGGGCGCGACGTGCTGTCGGGTCAGTTTGATGTGATTGTCTGCGATGGCTTCGTCGGCAATGTGCTGCTGAAGTTTGCTGAGGCGATCGGAGAGGTGCTGCTGCAGATCCTGCGGGAAGAACTGCCGCGCGGCTGGCGGGGTCGGTTGGGCGCAATGCTGCTGAAGCCAAACCTGCGCCGGATCAAGCAGAGAGTTGACCATGCCGAACACGGTGGCGGATTGCTGCTGGGCGTAGACGGGATTTGCATTATCAGTCACGGCAGCTCTCAAGCTCCGTCGATCTATAACGCGATCCGGCTGGCAAAAGAAGCAGTGGATCACGATGTGCTCGAGCGCATCCAGTCTCAATACCAGAAAATCCAGGCGACCGCCACCAACGAAGAATAATGTCAAATCAATCAGGAATCGGCGTTGCCTTTACAGGAAGCGGCTCGGCAGCACCGGAGGCAATTCTGAACAATGGGGACATGAGTCGGGTCGTGGAAACTTCGGATGAGTGGATCGCCAGCCGCACCGGGATTCGACAGCGACACCTGGCAACCCCTACCGAATCGCTCAAGCAGTTCGCAGCCCAGGCAGCGCAAAATGCCATCGACATGGCAGGCATCACTGCCGCAGAGGTGGATCTGATTATTCTGGCGACTTCGACCGCAGACGATTTGTTTGGCAGTGCCAGCCAGGTTCAGGCGGCGATCGGCGCAACCAGAGCTGCAGCCTTTGACCTCACTGCTGCCTGTTCTGGCTTTGTTTTTGGCATGGTGACAGCAGCGCAATATATTCGCACCGGGGCATATCAAACCGTCCTGCTGATTGGGGCAGATGTGCTGTCGCACTGGGTGGACTGGAGCGATCGCCGCACTTGCGTTTTGTTTGGAGATGGCGCAGGCGCAGTGGTGATGCAGGCTTCGGCTAGCGATCGACTCCTGGGATTTGAGCTTCGCAGCGACGGCTGCATGAATGATTGCCTGACGCTGGCATACCAGGGACGTCCGCGCGAATTGGTCGATGACGTGGCAATCGGGCAGGGCAGCTATGGGTTTATTCAAATGAACGGGCAGGAAGTCTATCGCTTTGCCGTGCGGAAAGTGCCGGAAGTGATCGAAAAAGCGTTGTTCCGGGCGAACCTGAGCGTTGAGCAAATTGACTGGCTGCTGCTGCATCAGGCAAACCAGCGCATCCTGGATGCAGTTGCGCAAAGGCTTACCCTGCCGGACGAGAAAGTAATCAGCAACATGGCGCGGTACGGCAATACCTCAGCGGCTTCGATTCCGATCGCCCTCGACGAAGCGGTGCGAGCAGGAACAGTAAAGCCGGGAGACACGATCGCCTCGGCAGGGTTTGGGGCGGGTCTGACCTGGGGCGCAGCCATTTTCCAGTGGGGCAAATAGTTGCTGTTGCCTCACAGCTTAGCGATTTGAAGAGTATGGAATAGATAGAAATGAAAACAGCATGGGTGTTTCCGGGACAGGGTTCGCAGGCGATTGGCATGGGCAGCGATCTGCTCGAAATCGAGTCGGCGAAAGCGCGGTTTGCTCAGGCAGAGTCTATCCTCGGCTGGTCGGTGAGCGAAATTTGCCAGAGCGCAGAGGATAAACTGTCTACAACACTTTACACCCAGCCCTGCCTGTATGTGATTGAGGCAATTCTCACCGATTTGATGCGCGCTCGAGGACTGACGCCGGATGCGGTTACCGGACATAGTTTGGGCGAATACGGCGCACTTTATGCCGCAGGCGTATTTGATTTTGAATCGGGACTGCGGCTGGTGAAGCGGCGAGCCGAATTGATGGATAGTGCTTCAGATGGCATGATGGCGGCTCTGATTGGGTTCGATCGCGCCCAGCTTGAAGCGCAAATTGCCGAAACCCCAAACGTTGTGCTTGCCAACGACAACAGCGAAGCTCAGGTGGTTATCTCCGGCACACCGGAAGCAGTCGAGGCGATCATGGCAAACGTGAAGACCAAAAAAGCCGTGAAGCTAAACGTTAGCGGGGCGTTTCATTCGCCTCAGATGGGCGACGCTGCCGCAGAATTTAATCAGATCCTGGAAACGATCGCCTTTCAGTCTGCCCAGGTTCCGGTGCTTTCTAATGTTGACCCCACTCCTGCTACCGATGCCGCTGTAATCAAAGATCGGCTCATGCGTCAAATCACGGGTTCGGTGCGCTGGCGCGAAATTTCCCTGGCGTTTACAGAGATGGGCATTGATCGGGCGATCGAAGTAGGTCCAGGTAAGGTTCTCACCGGACTGCTAAAGCGTGCCTGCCCCGGAATGACGCTGGTGAACGTGGGCAGTCTTGCCGAAATTCCGGCTTAATTCTTTCGAGAAATCCGAATTCAAGTAGACCGAATCTACCCAAGACTCAACCCTCAAAAACAATGCGTCAGCGCGAACCTGGAATCAGCCTTGTCCTCTACCATCTGTTCAAATGGTCAGTGGTGGCTCCGATGCTGCACGGCTATTTCAGAGGGCAGATTTACGGTGCGGAAAATGTGCCAAAGCAGAGACCGCTGCTTGTTGTTGCGAATCACGCCAGCGATTTTGACCCGCCGATCGTCTCTTGCTGTGTACGTCGTCCAGTGTCTTACATGGCAAAGGAAGAGCTGTTCGAGGTTCCGGTGCTGAGTCAGGCAATCCGGCTCTATGGCGCGTATCCGGTGAAACGCGGCTCGCCAGACCGCAGCGCAATTCGGGCAGCGCTGGCACAGCTTGAGCAGGGTTGGGCAGTGGGCGTATTTCTGGAAGGCACGCGCACTCCAGATGCAAGAATTCATTCCCCCAAGTTAGGGGCTGCCATGCTGGCATCAAAGGCACAGGTTCCCTTATTGCCCGTCAGTCTGTGGGGAACGGAGAAGATCCTCCGTAAAGGCGATAAGTTTCCTCGACGTGTGCCCGTTACCGTGCGAATTGGAGAGCCAATTTTGCCTCCGGTTTCCAACAAGCGAGAAGAACTGGAAGCCGTGACGCAGATGTGTGTCGATCGCATTCATACCCTGCACGCTTTGGGACGGTAGGCAACCGCCTCCAAGCGAATTTATGGTAGCTAACCGCGATCGCACATCAGCATCAGGACTTACTCTGCCTCCAACCCTAGCCTGATCTTGTACTCAGGTTTTTCAACATTTTGAACCGGGCTGAGTCGAACAAAGTATTGCCCAGAATAGGTCGCAACTCCCTGCCATTTTTTGAGATCTGCGTTCTCTTCAGTGACTCGATTATCTTGATCCAGGATTGCCATCTGTACGCCTGTTCCTTCTTGACATTTATAGCGCAGGGCTTCGATTTGAGCTTTACGCACCTGTAATGCTGAGCAGATCCGATTGGGCATTGTGGTTCAGCAGGTGAGGGCGATCGCATTGATACCTGCATGACCTGAGACAGTAACGGACTCGCGTGACTGCCTGTTAGGATCAAGCGAAGGGTCAATTTATGCTGTTCAATCATGCAAGCGCTAAGAGAAGAACTTGAAAAAATGGTAGACGAGGCAGAGTGGGATTGGCTGATTCCCCATGCTCAGCGCGATGCCGTCGTCCTGGTCGATCCGGCTCTTGATTTAGTCGATGTCGGCGTTGCCATTGCAAACGATCAGGTGGCGATCGTGCAGGAGTGGATTGTGACTGCAAAGATTCAAAAACCCTCACAGCAGCAGCTTTCCGATTGGGGACAGGATCGATCGCGCCGCTTTAATGCACTAATTGTGCAGCCTTACGTCCTGATTCAAAGTTTTCGTTAAACAATTTGCGCTAAATAATTTGCGTTAATACGGGCGGAATTCTTTGAATTTGTACCGCTTTGCGTCATGCTAGATCGCGTTTGCCTTGTGAATGAGCGCAGGTAAAAGCAAAGAAGACGTGAGCAGAGGAGGCGTTTGATATGACGGCAGGAGTTGATCCGGTCAAAGTCATGAAGCAGGAAGTCGGCAGATTAGCTGCCAGCCGCGTGCAGTCAGGGTCGATCGTGGGTTTGGGCACGGGGTCAACCGCAGCCTTCATGATTCAGTTTTTGGGCGATCGCTTAAAGTCGGGAGAGCTGAAGGATATTAAAGGCATTCCCACCTCATTTCAGGCATCGGTGCTGGCAAAGCAGTTCGGCATTCCGCTCACCACGCTGGATGAAGTCGATCGCATCGATATTGCCATCGACGGCGCAGACGAAGTTGACCCTCAGAAAAACCTGATCAAAGGCGGCGGCGCAGCCCACACCCGCGAAAAAATTGTCGATGGATTGGCAGAACAGTTTATTGTCGTCGTCGATAGCTCCAAACTGGTCGATCGTCTGGGAGCCTTCCCACTGCCGATCGAAGTGCTGCCGATGGCAATGACCCCCGTGATGAAGGCGATCGAGAAGCTCGGCGGTCAGCCCGAAATTCGCATGGCAGTCAAAAAAGACGGTCCGGTGATCACCGATCAGGGCAACATGATCATCGATGCGAAATTTGGCGCGATCGACAATCCGGCTGAGCTAGAAAAAACCCTCAACAACATTCCCGGCGTGCTGGACAACGGGCTATTCGTCGGAGTCGCCGATGTCGTGCTGGTGGGTGAACTGAAGGATGGGCAGCCGAGTGTGAGGGAGTTTTAGGGAAGGATGGGTAGGTGGGTGGGTAGATAAGGAGCAGAGGAGCAGAGGAGATAAGGGAGGAGATGAGGAGATGAGGGGAAAGCGTAGCAACACAAAGCGACAAAACATTTAATTCACCTACCCACTCACCCACTTACCCACTCAAGCCGGCTTCGAGAAGTGATTATGCCGATGGGCAAACTGTTTCATCTTCAGCCCATATTCGATCGCCTCAAGCACTCTGACCACTCCAGTTGTATTGATCATTTCGACGCTTTTTTCGGCTCGCTGGGCTGCCTGGGTCGCTTTATCGGTCAATTTGTGGCTGGTGTAGGCAGTCATGACCAGAACCAGATCGGCAGTCGCAATGTGGCTTTCTGCTTGTTCTGCGATTTGCGGTCCGGCTTGCGCGGTACACCAGATGAGATTGACGGTTGAATCTCGCAGACGATTGCGGATGGCAGTTTCCAGGCGATCGTGCCCGCCAAAAATGACCACTTTGCCGTTCAGAGCGCTGTAGGGATTTGGACGTTTTTCAGAAGTGCGATGGCGAACGCGAAGCTGAACATCAGGAGCACGTTCGACTCTTGCCCGGTTTTCTAGCGCCTTGTTGTAGATGAAACTGAGGGTCTGTTCGTAGCTACCTCTGAGCCGGGCGACGGGACCTTCTTCGCTGCGGCTATTGATTTGATTAATCAGGGCAGTGACGACTTCCTCTAGTGCGCCGATCGCCTTCAGGTCATGCAAATAGCCGCGTACCGCGATCGCCGCGTCCGTGGCGCTGTAAAAATCTTGCTGTTCGGCAATCATGTCCAGCAGGTCGGCTTTGAGTGCCTGTCGCCAGCGATTGGTTTGCTCGGTTAGCCGTTCGTCGAGCAATCTTTCTTCGTGCAAAATGAGCTGGCGATCGACCGTCTGGGCTGCCAGGAGCGGGGCATTTTCGATTTTTTCGCTTAAATCTGCGGCTTTTTCCTCCAGTTTAAGCCGCGTCATACTATCACTAACCGCCTCAGCCGTGAGCTGGCTCAGCATTTGCTCAACCTGTTCTAGCAGAGGCTGTAATCGTGCTTTGATGCGGGTCGTCTCCTGCTCAATTTGTGCCTGCCGCTGCTGCTGGAGACGGTTTTCTTCTAGCTCGATTTGCGCCATCGACAGTAAATCCTGGACGGCGGTTTCGAGTTCGTCTAAGTCTGAAGTATCCATATGAAGAGAATTAATGCGATCGTTAAGAAGCAGCTCAGCTTTTCTTGTAGAGAATGCCAAAGAATTGCCGACTGCGTGAAGTTTCGTTAGCTTTATTATTGCCAGTTTTGGGACGAGGCGGCTTGCCTTTTCCCCAAGATACCTTCCTGATGAGTCGTGGGCGAAACCTGAGATGCAATACCGAAGATTTGGACGAACGAACCTGTCGATGCCCGTGTTCTCCTGTGGTGGAATGCGCTACCAGTACAAGTGGCAGGACGTTTCACCGAGCGATATCCCGGCAGATAACCAGGCAAATCTGGAGGCAACGATTCGGCGGGCACTCGAAGTCGGGATTACCCACATTGAGACCGCACGGGGCTACGGCACGTCTGAGATGCAGCTTGGACGCATTTTGCCCAAATTGCCGCGTGACCAGATCATCGTGCAAACCAAAGTCGCCCCAGCAGAAAATCCCAGGGAATTTGAGGACACTTTTCACCGATCGCTGGCTTACTTAAAGCTCGATCACGTCGATTTGCTGGGGCTGCACGGCATCAACAACACAGAACTCCTGCACCAGTCGATTCGTCCTGGCGGCTGTCTGGAGGTGGCGCAAAAGCTTCAGCAGCAGGGCAAGGTGCGCTTTATCGGCTTTTCGACCCATGCTCCCCTGAATGTGATGACTCAGGCGATCGCGACAAATCAATTCGATTACGTCAATCTGCACTGGTACTACATCAATCAAAACAACTGGGCGGCGATCGAGGCGGCAACCCAGCACGATATGGGCGTGTTTATCATCAGCCCTTCTAACAAAGGCGGAATGCTTTATCAGCCCTCCCAAAAGCTCATCGACCTCTGTGCGCCCCTCAGCCCGATCGTCTTCAATCATCTGTTTTGCCTCAGCCATCCGCAGGTGCATACGCTGAGCGTGGGAGCTGCCCGACCGCAAGATTTTGATGAACACCTGAAAACGCTGGATTTGCTGGATCGGGCTGAGGAACTGCTGCCGCCCATTTTGCACCGTTTAGAGCAGGCGGCGATCGACGCGCTGGGCGAGCACTGGTATCGAACCTGGCACATCGGCTTACCGCAACCCGAAGAAACCCCGTACCATATCAACATTCCTGCGATTCTCTGGCTATTTAATTTAGTCAAAGCCTATGACATGTACGACTACGCCAAGATGCGGTACAACCTGCTGGGCAATGGCGGACACTGGTTTTTTGGCACAAAAGCCGATCGCGCTAGCGAAGTGGATTTCACCCAATGCCTGCAAAACAGCCCTCATGCCAGCCAGATTCCGCAAATTCTTCAGGCTGCCGATCGGCTGTTGGGAGGTGAAAGCGTGCGTCGTCTTTCGCAGCAGTCGTCTTGAAGATTGGGAGTTAAAGGCTGTGAGAAAACCGTCCAGGCAAAAATCCGGTCTGAACAACCAGGCATTCTTGGGAGCCGTACTGGAAGCAGTATTGAAAGCCGTATGAGGAGCCGTTTTTGGAGCAGGAAGTCTGGAATGTTGATGAAGGCACAGGGCAACGCTGAGGCAGTTTGTAATCGCGAATTCAATCCTTTTCTCCAGGCATTGGTATAGTTATCCAGGAATTCAAGGTTCGGCGGCATCGGCGATAGGATTGCCTCTTAATTACAAGGTTGATTAAATTGTTGATTAAATTAATGAGGTCAGTGGTTGCAATCAACGATCGGGCGAGGCGGAGAACTGGAGCTTTGCTTCTGAAGGGGAAACAGGTTCTTCTCCACACCCAAAACCGTCCTTCGTTTTTTATTGCCAACGACCGACAAGCGTTTTAAGTAGCATTGTTTGGAGGTTCAATGAAAGTCGAAAAGCGCGGATTGACAGTCTGGTTCACAGGATTGAGCGGAGCAGGCAAAACCACCCTCTGTCAGGCTGTTGAGAAGGAATTGCGGGCACAGGGCTACAAGCTGGAAGTGCTGGACGGCGATATTGTCCGTGAAAATTTGACGAAGGGATTGGGCTTCAGTAAAGCCGATCGCGATGAGAATATTCGCCGGATCGGGTTTGTGGCGAATCTGCTGACCCGGAATGGCGTCATTGTTCTGGTATCCGCAATTTCGCCTTATCGTGCAATTCGAGATGAGGTGCGGGAGAAAGTTGGGGACTTTATGGAAGTCTATGTCAGTGCGCCGCTCGAAGTGTGCGAACAGCGTGACGTGAAAGGGCTGTATAAGCGGGCAAGAGCAGGGGAAATTAAAAACTTCACCGGAATTGATGACCCTTATGAGCCGCCGCTCAATCCAGAGGTGAACTGCCAAACTCATCTGGAAACCCATGAGGAGAGCGTCAACAAAGTCATGGCTTACATCAAGTCCTACCTTCATCCTGAAACGCCAATCAAAATGGAAACTGCCTCAGCGCAACGGAGCGTAGCGTAAGCCCAGGCATCCAGGCTATAAGCGCAACAATCAGCGAAACTGCTGAAAAAGCCGTCGGGTAAGAAGTTCTGATTCATCGCCAGGAATAGCCAAGCCTGCGCGGAAACCAGACTCCTCTGCCTGATGGTCGCTTTTTTTGCAGCTCCCACGCTCACCCTATCGCTTAGAGTAGAGTAGGTTCTGCGCCGCCTTCTGACGAAATTCAGCACAAGGTTTTGTCTGAAATTTTCATTAAGCGTCCATTCTCATAGAAAATAAACAGTGGGCTGTCGTTACAGCGATCCTGCTGATGCGCCCGCACTAACGTAAGAAATTGTTGAACAACCTACTCTCCCAGCCTGCGTTCATGGAAATCTCCAAACCCCATCTGCTGCTAAAACGAGTCGTTAATGTAAAGGTGATCGTTACTCCACGCTGGAAAGAAGACACCCAACAGCAATTGCAAGCCCAGATCAATCAGTTAGATGGTCAGCTTCAGCAATTGGAGATTGACGGACAGCGGACGATCGGCGAAATTCAGCGACAAAGCACCAACCCTTCTGACCCGATCGTGGTACAGCAGGTGAATAACGTGCAGGTGCAAATCAATCAGCGGCGCAGCGATCTGCTCGCCAAGAAAAACCAAGTTTTGCAGCAGCTTCAGCAGGTGCAATTGCTGGATCTGGATCAGGAAGTTAGCACCGGACAAATTGAGGGCTTTTTCCGCGTTGAGACGGGCGATAACCTGCTCCGCAAAATGCAAGTTGAACTGCTGCTGCGCGATGGCATTGTTGAGGAAATTCGCGGAGACGTATAGTCATGATTAATGAAATTTTTATGCCTGCCCTCAGTTCCACGATGACGGAAGGCAAGATTGTGTCCTGGGTCAAGTCCCCTGGTGACAAGATCGAAAAGGGCGAAACGGTGGTGATCGTTGAGTCTGACAAGGCAGATATGGACGTGGAATCGTTCTATGAAGGCTATCTTGCCACGATCGTCGTTCCAGCAGGAGAATCAGCCGCTGTGGGAACCGCGATCGCCCTGGTTGCCGAAACCGAAGCCGAAATCGAACAGGCAAAACAGCAGACATCGGCAAACGCAGCCCCCGCTGAAGCCACGGCAGACGCTCCGGCACAAATGGCAGCCGCCACCGCAGTTTCCCCCGCACCTGTCGAAGCCGGCAACGGCAATGGAAAGAACGGCACGCCTAGCCGCAACGGACGGACGATCGCCTCGCCCCGCGCTCGCAAACTGGCAAAAGAACTCAAAATCGACCTGGAAGGACTGCAAGGCAGCGGACCCTACGGGCGCATCGTGGCAGAGGACATTGAAGCAGCCGCAGGCAAAACCGCTGCTCCCGTTCCTTCCACTC